>ERZ842401.6121-NODE-6121-length-12993-cov-8.626449_pt1 | contig 12993 bp, 7 predicted proteins | sample MGYA00521270_ERZ842401 | MGnify/ENA primary metagenome ERZ842401 (study PRJEB31892, sample SAMEA3878208) | bioreactor metagenome | biome: Moose rumen | place: Sweden | collected 2011-10 | study: EMG produced TPA metagenomics assembly of the PRJEB12797 data set... | reverse complement strand
GCTTCGAGGAAGCTCACTCCATTTTTATTTGCGTTTCAAACATAGGAACTGTTTTTAGCGTTTTTTCCAGATGCAAAGGTAAAAACTGTTTTTCATCCTATCATGTCTTCTTATTCCATAAAAATGTTCTTTTAGACGAATTCTTCCCAATAAGATATAGGAATTGAAGAAAAAAACATATATTTGGATAAAAATACCGACTTATTAATGGAGCATAACCCCCAAGCCCATCCGCTCTACGACTGGATGGATTTCGACAAACTGCCTGCCATGGGACATTCGTTGGTGTACAACGGAGATTTTGCACTGGGAGACAATTTCAGGGACCTGGTGCCGGACTGGGAAAGCCGGCCCAAGGACTCGGATCCCAAGTACAGGGAGCCATTTCCCGTCCGGATCAACTTTATCCTTCTGCTTACCTGTACGGATGGATGGCTCGACGTACAACTGAATCTGAAGGATTACCACCTGGTCAAGGGAGATTTCCTGATAACCAGTCCGGGGGATGTCTGCGTTTTCAAGCAGGCATCTCCGGACGAGTCGCTGGAGATGTTCACGATTGCCATCGGCAACAAAGACTATCTGGATATGCGCCAGCGGGAAATGGCTATAGACCTGAGGACCGTTTTGACCAGCTGCCGGGTTTTCCACCTGAAGGAGGAAGACCTGCTGGCGTTTCATAGCTTTTATCGCATGATGGGACGGAAACTGCAGGACGCGTCTTTCGGACACAAGGCCGACCTTATCCGGTCCTACCTCTCCCTGATGGCCGTGTATGCCCGCCAATGGCTGGACGAAGACTCACGGAGCAAACCGGCGCAGAGTCGGCAGGAGGCGCTCTTCCAGCAATTCATGGAAGAGCTCAGCAGGCATTTCAGGGAAGAGCACGACGTGGCTTTCTACGCCGACAAACTTTGCATCACCCCCAAATACCTGTCCCAGCTGGTGCATCAGGTAAGCGGTAAATTTGCCAGCGAATGGATCCGGGAGCACATCCTTCTGGAAGCCAAAGCCCTGCTCAGGGCCGACAATCACACGATCCTCCAGATCAGCGAACGCCTGAACTTCCCCAACCCGTCCTTCTTCAGCCAGTTTTTCAAACGCTACACCGGGCTAACGCCCAAACAGTACAGGAAACAATAGCTGGCCGGAGGAGAACATGCCTGGACTGCCCGGCTACAGCACCTTGATCTCTGCGGCGGGACGGGCGAACGGGCCGGGGATGGCGGCGGAACGGTTGTTGCCAAAGTAGTCCGTGTCGAAGACGATGGGCGTTCCGTCGGGATTCTCAAACGGCTGTTCGGGTTCGAAGGCCTTGCCCAGGGTTTCGGTGCTCACCATGTTGCCCTGGAAGGAGCCCAGAATGTCGTACAGGTTGGTTTTCAGGTAGAAGGAACCGTCACGCTCCACCAGCTCCACCTGCACAGGCTGGCCGTTCACGAAGCTGCAGGCTTCCTTCTTCCAGGCACGGGCGCCTGCGAGATAGGCATTGCCGCCGGCCCACACGGGCAGATGGCCGAAGTGGGCGCCCATGGTGGCCATCATATTGGCGGGAGCCTCCATGTGGAACTGGGCGATCCATTCGTCGTAGGTGGGATAATCGTCAAATACATACGTGCCGGCGTCGGTGTTTCCCTGCTGCATGATCATTCCCATGTTGCCGGACCCATCGGCCTTTTGGACCGGATAGCCCTGTACGAAGATATTGTTGTAGAAACGGTCGTCGCCGTGCAGGATGCTCATGAAGCCCATGACTTCTGTCCGGTGCGGGATGTGGTAAGGCGTGTACCGCTCTTCCTTGTTGCCGTTCACCATGAAGGCCGTGCCGGAACCGATATCTTCCAGGGTGCCCATGCACAGGTTGTGCACGAAGGCGATGCCCTGGGAGGGCATCCGGAGGCTGGTCTTGGAAAGGAGGACGTTATTGTCGATGAGGGTGGGACCGTGGCCCACCTCGATGAAGATGTCCTGGTTGGACATGAGGCTGAAGGCCTGCGGGTTGGAGTCGGGCTTGTGGTTGTCGTGCAGCAGGTTCTGCGTGATGCGGGTTCCCTGGGCCTCCCAGTCGCACCAGATGCCCATGGTGCTGTGATGGATGTGGTTGCGGCGGAAAATGACGTCGATGGCGGCATGCAGCTTGATGCCGGCGATCTCTGCGCCACCCAGCTCCTGCATGTTGTTGATGTGGTGGATGTGGTTGTCCTCGATGATGCTGAACACGCAGCCCATGCGGCCCACGATGCCGGTCTGCTCGCAGTGGTGGATATGGCAGCGGCGGACGATATGGCTGCCCACATTCTCCTTGAGCCAGCCGTGGTACTGTCCGCGGCAAACGGCATCGCGCTCCATCTGGGTGGGGCTCTTCACATACTTGTTGGTGAAATAATGGTCATTGTCCGGGTCCAGGTACTTGCCCAGGGAGATGCCGCAGCACTTGCTGTTGGACACTTCGCAGTCTTCGATGATCCATCCCTTGGACCAGTGCGGGCCGATCATGCCGTCCTGGAAGGCTGCCGGAGGCGCCCAGGTGGTGGCGGCCTTGTCCACCTTGAAGCCGCTGAACGTGATGTAGCTCACGCCCGTCCTGGAGGGGAAGAAGCAGCGGCGGCGGACATTGATGTCCACCTGCTCCTCGTTGGGGTTCTTTCCCTGGAAGTTGGCATAGATCACAGTCTTGTCCCCTTCCTGCTCCGTGTACCACTTGTAAACGGACCATTCCGGTTCCCAGGAGCCCATGTACTTCTCGCCTTTGATGCATTCCTCCAGGGACGTGGTCTCATAGAGGGCGCGGTCGTTCAGGTACACGGCCCCGGTGTGCTTGTTGGGGACCATGAAGTACCAGTCTCCGTTGACGATGGTGGTGTAGGGGTTGTAATCCCCGAAGATGGCGTTGTCAACCCGGCATACCCACACGTTTCCCTGGTAGGGCTCCCAGGTCTTGATCACCTCTGCGCCGGTGATTTCCGCGCCCAGGGGTTCCATGCTCTTGTAGGTGATGCGGGCTTCTTCCGTACCGGCATTCACCGGGTCTACATATTCCCGGTACACACCGGGCGCTACCAGCACCAGATCACCGGGCCGGGCCACCTGGGCCGCGTCGTTGATGTGCTGGAAAGGGTGCTTCTGGGACCCGTTGCCCCCCGCGGGAGCGTTGATGTCCACATAAAGGGTCCGGCTTTGTTCACTGCAAGCCGCTGATGCAAGAATCATAGTAAGGAGATATAGGATTTTTTTCATATATAAATGCTTTGCTGCAAAAAATAGATTTTTTCAATCGTTTTAGCAAACATACCGTGCAATCCACGGCGGGTAATCCCGGCGCAAAGTGCTACTGAACCTGGATCTGCTCCACGCCGGGGGTGACGCCGCTGCCGTTGAAGGAATCGACCCGGAAATAGTAGGTCTGTCCCTTGGAGAACAGGCCCAATTCTTTTTCGGGAGCATCGGTCTGGCAGGTCAGGTACAGTTCGTCGGGATCGGCGCCCCAGCGGAGCACGTAGCCCTCGGCCCCCGGCACGGCAGGCCAGGAGACCTTGATCCGGCGGGCATCGGCTCCCCTTTCGGCCTTGAGGCCGGTAACCGCGGCGGGCTTGTTGCCGGGAGCCAGGCCGAAGACGCGGAGGTCGAACAGGGAGAATTTCCCGGTCACCGGAGCGCTGCTGGTTACGCGGACGTAACGGGCCTTCACGGCCTTGTCCAACACCAGCAGTTCGTGCGGATTGTCGGCGGTGGCGCCGGTCCGGTCAAAGACCTGCTGCCATTTCTGTCCGTCCCTGGAGACTTCCACCACATACCGGTAGGGCGTCTTGGGTTCATCGGCCTTGTAGAAGCCGAAGCCTTCGTCGGCAAAGTTGGGCTGCACGGCATTCACCCGGCTTTCCTGGCCAAGGTCGATGCAGAGCCATTCTCCGGCATCTCCGGTTGCTGCGCTCCACCAGGTTTTGACGGTATTGTCCCCTGCCTTGGCGGCTTCATGCCCTTCCAACTGGCTGGAAGCCGAGGCCGTCTTGTGGATGGAAAGGTCCATCCAGCCCGTCCAGGGGGCGTTTTTGGCGAAATCTACCGGGCCGTCCGGCAGCACATACGGATAGTCCGACCACTCGGTGAGCACATAGAAATGGCCCTTGGGGGTCATCACGGCCGGGAAAAAGCCGATCCGGCGCTCGAAGTTCATCCGCTGGCTGATCACCGTGGAGGCCACATGCCACCAGTTGCCGTGCTTGTCCTGGAAGGTGTCGCCGTGGCCGGCGCCGGTCATCCAGCCGCCCGGCTTTACGCTCACGGGAGAGTAATCGGCATGCTTGAAGGGGCCCAGCGGGCTGTCGCCCACATACAGGCCGTCGCCATAAGAGTCGTACTCCGTTCCGGGAGCGGCGTAATGCAGATAGTATTTCCCGTTGTATTTGAAAACATTGGGGCCTTCGTTATAGCCGGGCTTGGCCATTTCGTTGCGGTCTCCGGGCTGCTCCCAGCCGTAATCGGCCTCCCTGTGGGTAATCAGGACGACTTCCTTTCCGACGGGCGCGAAACCGTTCTCCGGATCCAGCTGGATACCGCGGATCACGTCCACGTCGCTGCAGCCCCAATAGAGATACACCTTGCCGTCCTCATCCGGGAAGAGGTCCGGATCGTGGCCCGTCCGTTCCGGGGCGTCCGGGTACAGCACCAGCTTGTCCGTCATCAGCTGCCAGGCATCGCCATCGTCGGGATCTGTCGTTTTGTACAGTTCGTTGATGTCCGAGACCATCCAGTATAGTTCGTCCTTGTACACCATCACCGTAGGGGCGTACAGGTCGATGGGCAGTTTGTCGCATGGGATGTACGTCCAATGCTGCATGTCCTCCGAGCTCCAATACCCCTTGCTCTTGGAAGGGAACAGATAGTATTTGCCTTGATAGACCTGCACCACCGGGTCGGCCGCCTCGCGAGCGCTGTTGCCATCGGCCGAACGGCTGCGGATCATGGCGATCGTCCGCTGGATCATATCCGGGGTCATCTGCACCAGGTACTCCGGCGGTATGCTCTTCAGCACTTCTTCATCCGTTTCCTCCGGATGGAAGGAATAGTTCAGGTCGACGGGATTGGTGACAACGCGCGAAACAGTCACTTTATCCCCGCATCCGGGGAGCAGAAGAAGCCCGGCGAAAAGGATTGAACAGAGGGTCTTTTTCATAGAAATGGCGGTTAAAAACATGGCAAGTTACAGAAAAAAAACGCCATTTCAAAAAAGAGCCGCCGGCTACTTGGAGCGAGTCTTTTCTTTCAGATGGTCATGCGAGGGAAACGGACCGAGGATGTCTTTCAGCCGGCGGCGGCGTTCCTCGTAATAGGCATGCCGTCCGGGATTCTCAGGGAACCAGCCCCGCAGCACCCGCATTTCCTGCGAAACCATCTCGTGGATACCCCAGAAGCCGGAGAAGGCCACCACGCCAAGCAGGATGGAGACGGTTTTATGGGCCACAAACAAGGAGGCCGCCGAACACACCAGGCCGATGACGAGGAAAACCCACCAGCTCTGCTTCCCGAAATGATATTCCATCTTGATCACGAAGGGATGGAAAAGGCCGATGGTGACAAAAACGGCCGCACCTATAAGGATTCCGCTGAAATTCATAGTATCCGATTTAATCCGGCCACAAAGATCGGCATAAAAACCGGCATTTTTTAGCAGATGTCCTTCTTCCGTTAGGATTTTTTCACCATCGGCACAAAGGAACGCACAATGGCAAGTTTTTGCTATCTTTGCACTATGATGAAACGATTGCTGATTCTTATTACTATGCTGGTACCGATGCTTGCCCCCGCACAGGAGTTCGGCCGGCATTTTACCGACAGTACACTCCGGCTGGACTATGTGTTCTGCGGAGACATGAACCACCAGGCCATCTACTTCCACCAGGCATACCGGGGCGGCAGCTGGGCTGGCCGGCGGCACAACCTGGCCGAACCCGCGCTCCGGGGCAACGGGCAGGTACAGGTACTGGACCCGGACAGCGGGCAGGTGCTGTACGCCAACAGTTTCTCCACCCTGTTCCAGGAATGGCAGGCCACCGAGGAGGCCGCCCATGTCCAGAAAGCCTTCGAGAACTGTCTCCAGGTGCCCTTCCCCCTGCATCCGGTAGATATTGAGGTGACGCTGCTGGACACGCACGCCAAGGTCAGCTCCCGCATCCGCCACCGGATCGACCCGTCCGACATCCTCATCCGTCCCCTTGCCGACAATGGCCTGGAGACCCGCCAGGTACGGAACAGCGGTGCCCTGGAAGATGCCATCGACATCGTGATTGTTTCGGAAGGCTACTCCTCGGCCGACAAGGAGAAATTCTTCCACGACGCCAGGCGGGCCGATGAAGCCCTGTTCTCGCACGAGCCTTTCACCTCCTATCAGGGCCGGTTCAACGTGCGGGCGGTGTTCGCCCCGTCCGAAGACAGCGGCGTGAGCATCCCCGGCAGCGGGCAGTGGCGCCGGACGGCCGTGAGCTCGCATTTCGACACCTTCTACAGCGACCGTTACCTGACGACATCGGCCCTGTGGACGCTGTACGACCTGATCGGGACCGTTCCCTCCGAACATGTGATTGTGCTGGCCAACACGGCCAAATACGGCGGCGGAGGCATTTACAACAGCGTCACCATCATGAACAGCGACCACCCTACCTTCGTGCCGGTACTGGTGCACGAGTTCGGCCACGCATTCGGCGGCCTCGGCGACGAATACGCCTACGGAGACAATCCGGAGACCATGTACCCCGCCGACACCGAACCCTGGGAACCCAACCTCACCACCCTGGTGGATTTCGGCACCAAATGGGCCGACCTGGTCCCGGAAGGCACACCGCGGCCCACGCCCCTGGACAAACTGGAAGAAAAGGACGTTCGCCGGATCTGGAACACCCTGAGTGCCGATGAAAAAGCCACCCTAAACCGCAAAATTGGCGTTTACGAGGGTGGCGGATATCAGATGCAGGGCGTTTACCGGCCCGTGCAGGAATGCCGGATGCGCATCAACGAGTGCGAAGAATTCTGTCCTGTCTGCTACCGGAGCATCGTGCGGATCATCCACTATTACACGTCGATCTCCAACGACTGAACGCCCGGCCTGTAAGGGATGAACTTGCTTCCTCCCTTTCCGGTGCAATGGATGGTGAGGTCGTATTCGGCCCCGCGGAAACGGCGGCGGATACGATACGTGCCGATGGGGATGCAAGGCTCTACCAGCAGGCCGTCGAACTGGGGCTTGATGCCCAGCAGGGCCTCGCTCACGGCCTTCCAGGTCCAGGCGGCCGTTCCCGTCAGCCAGCTGTTCTTGCCTTCTCCCGGCCTGACGGCATCCTTTCCGGCCACCATCTGACAGAACACATAAGGTTCCACTTTCCGCAGTTCCTGGTCTTTTCCGAAAGCGGGAGTGATTTTGCGGTAATGCCTCCAGGCGTCATCGGCCCGGCCGGCCATGGCTTCTCCGATGATCACCCAGGGATTGTTGTGGCAGAAGATACCGGCGTTTTCCTTGTAGCCTTCCGGATAAGAACTGATCTCTCCGTATTCGGGCAGGTATTCCGTATAGGCAGGGGTGTTGAGCACCAGACCGTGCTCGCACTCCAGGTATTTCACGGCAGAATCCAGGGCTTTGTCGCAAAGGCCCTCGGCTGCGCCGATCCGGGCCATGGTGCACCATCCCTGACTCTCGATGAAGATTTTTCCTTCCTTGTTCTCCGACGAGCCGATCTTCCGGCCGTAGTAGTCGTAGGCCCTCAGGAACCATTCGCCGTCCCAGCCGTACTGTTTTACAGCCTCTTCCATCCGGGTCACGGCTTCCCGCACTTTCGCGACATATTCCGGAGCTTCTCCCACGGAGGGATGTTCCAGCAGCTCGGCAAAATCGCGTCCTTCGGCTACGAACAGGCCGGCGATCATCAGGGATTCGGCCTTGGAGCCTTCCGTCTTGTTCTCGGTGGTCTGGAACGATTCGTCGGGATTGTCGGAGAAACAGTTCAGGTTGAGGCAGTCGTTCCAGTCGGCCCGGCCGATGAGCGGCAGAGCGTGGGGCCCAAGGTTGTCCGTCACGTGGGCGAAGCTGATTTTCAGGTGGTCCAGCAGGGAGACTTCCGTCCCAGGCTTGTTGTCGAAGGGCACCTTTTCCTGCAGGATGCCGAAGTCACCGGTTTCCCGGATATAGGCCACCGTACCGAAGATAAGCCACAGCGGATCGTCGTTGAAGCCGCCGCCGATGTCGTTGTTGCCCCGGCGGGTAAGCGGCTGATACTGATGGTAGCAGCCGCCGTCCGGGAACTGCGTGGCGGCGATGTCCAGGATACGCTGACGGGCCCTCTCCGGGATCATGTGCACGATTCCCGCCAGGTCCTGGTTGGAATCGCGGAATCCCATGCCCCGGCCGATGCCGCTTTCGAAATAGCTGGCGCTGCGGCTCATGAAGAAGGTAATCATGCACTGGTACTGGTTCCAGATGTTCACCGTCCGGTCCAGTTCCGGCACGTCCGAGGCAACTGAGAAACGCCCCAGCAGGCCGTCCCAATAGGTCTTCAGCGCCGCGAAAGCCGCATCCACCTGCTCTCCGGTGGCAAAAGAGCGCATCATCGCCAGCGCCTTCTCCTTGTTGATGACCTGAGATGGCCGATCGGGGTCGGCCATGACGGTGACGCCATTCCCGGCTTGACCGGGCATCTCCACGAATTTCTCCTGCGGCGGATTCTCCACATAGCCCAGGACAAAGATCAGTTCCTCCGAAGCGCCCGGCTCCAGGGAAAGGTCGAACCGGTGCGACGCCACCGGGCTCCAGCCGTGGGCCACCGAATTGCCCGAAGTTCCGGCAAGCACCTGCTGCGGCGCATCGAATCCGTTATACAGGCCGATAAAAGATTCCCTGTCGGTATCGAACCCGTCGAAAGGACGGTTCACGCCGTAGAAGGCATAGTGGTTCCGGCGTTCCCGATACTCCGTCTTATGATAGAGGACGGAGCCTTCCACCTCCACTTCCCCGGTGGAGAGGTTCCGCTGGAAATTCTCCATATCCGTGGAGGCGTTCCACAGGCACCATTCCACAAAGGAATACAGTTGGACCTGCTTCCGCTGATTTCCCGTATTGGTCAGCCGCACCCGGTGCAGCTCGCACCGGTGGCCGATGGGGACGAAAAACAGCACCTCCGAGCGAAGGCCGCCTTTCTCCCCCGTAATCCGGGTGTATCCCATTCCGTGTCGGCACTCATAGAAGTCCAGCGGGGTCTTGCAGGGCTTCCAGCCCGGGTTCCAGAGGGTGTTCCCGTCCTTTATATAGAAATAGCGTCCGCCGGCATCCATCGGCACGCCGTTGTAGCGGTAGCGGAGGATGCGGCGGAACTTGGCATCCTTGCAGAAGCAGTAGCCGCCGGCCGTGTTGGAAATGAGGGAAAAGAAGTCTTCCGTCCCCATATAGTTGATCCAGGGCCAGGGGGTGGCCGCCTCGGTGATCACATACTCGCGGGAAGCATCGTCAAAATGTCCGTATTCTTTCATAAAAAACTTGCGTATCTTAGAATCCGCTTCAAAGATACGCAAGCTTTTTGTTCCAGACAAGGGTTTTCCCTTACTTGCCCAAGTAGATGAGCTTCTTGGTCTCAGGATCTCTGCGGTACTGCTTGAAGAAGTCCCACATGATGCGGGCGGTCGGCATGAAATTCCAGTGTCCGTAGTTTACCACCGCCACCATCTTGATAAGGGGCATGTTGCCCTTGTAAAGTTGGCCGGACTCGATGACGATGTCGTCGCCCTTGCCGGTATGGATGGTCTCACGGTCGCGGAGCTGCTGGCCGAAGATCGGGTCTACGGAGAAGTCCATCTCGCTCACCACCGGCATGCCGTTCATCTGCTCATAGGCGTTCCAGGCATTCAGGTAGCTGTTTCCGCGCCAGTTGTCAGGGGTCATGTACGGAACGGTGGTATCCTTGGTTCCGAAGACGGAGCAATAAGGGACCTCCACGGCGCCTCTCTTCTGGGTGGCTTCGTTCCAGATGGAGTGGAAACCGGGGAAAGCGCCCATGCCCAGGCCGCCGAACAGAGCACCGGAATGGCCGCCCACGGCGGTGAACACATGAGACTTCTTGACGCCCAGGGCGGTGGCTGTCATCGACCCGGCGGAAAGGCCTTCTGCGTAAACGCGGGAAGGATCCAGCTGGGGATACTTGTTCAGGAGGGTGTAGATCACCGTTTCAATGCCGTCGTGGCCCATGGCCTGGTAGTTCCGGGTCCCCTGCCATTCCATTTCCACCACGAAAAAGCGTTCCTCGCCGGCCACCTGCAGGAAACCGGACGTTTCGGCCTGGGTGCGGGGGTCGTTGGCGTTGCCGTGCAGCAGCACCATCACGGGGACGCTGTGCTCCGGAGCGCCTTCCATCAGTTCCACCGGCCAGTATTCGTACCAGAGCTGCTTGGGACCGTCCTGTGCCTGCGGGCCGAAGCCGACAGGCTGCTCCACCACGATCCGCTTGATGTTCATGGCTTCCCAGTCGGTGTAAGGTTCCAGCTCGTAAGAGCCGTACTGGCCGAACTGGGCGCCCTCGTAATGGGTGTGGTTGTAGTTGTTGTAACGGAAATTGCGGCCAAGGATCTGCTTCCAGGCATCGGCGAAGATATCCTTCAGGGAAGCCTTGGCGTCGGGATTCACCACCACCTTGAGGAGAGGCTCGGCGGGATGGGCGGCGTTGGCCGCCTGGTAGGGCTTGGCCACCTTGGCGGCATTCTTGCCGGCCACATAGGCGGGAACGCCGGCGGCATCCACCTCCTTGCCGGGCTTGCCGCCCACCGTGACGATACCGGCGATATGGCCGGCCGCCTTGGGAGCGATCACCTGGTTCACGAACGTGGCGCCCTCTCCCAGGCCGATGACCTTGAGGTTGCCGGGGCCGCGGTTCTTGTTGAACATGGTGACGAAGATGTCAAAATCCGAAGCAGCATACTTGGCGCCGGTAGGATTGATCACGATCACGCTGCCGAAATTGTTGTCCAGCACCTGCTGCATGTCCAGGCTGGCGACCAGCGCTTCCGCGGCGGCCTGGTCCAGTTTTCCGTCCGGGAATACGAAGAACATGGGGGCGTTGTTGAAGGAACGGCCCTGGGCCTGCGTATCACCGCCGTAGGTAAACGGGGAAGCGGCCCGCTTGGTAAAGATCACATTTTCAGGATCCGGATCCTGTACCCAGCGGCGTCCCATGCCGGGGACATTCTCTCCTTCCTGACGTCCGCCGGGCTGTGCGGCGGCGCTCAGGCAAAGGGCTGCGGCCATTGCGGCCAGAAAGATTCTTTTCATATCTGATGGTTTTTGGTTTTTCCAAAAGCAAAAATAATATTTTTTGCCAGTTGCCACTTTTCGTTTTCTGCAAAAGACTTATCATTTTCATTATTGACAGAAGATTTGCCAAAAAATAAAGTCATTTCCGCACTTACCAAAAATAACAAAAGAGAAATCGACGTATCTTTGTGCAGAAAACCAATAACCAACCGATATGAAATGTAAATTCCTTCTCCTTCTGGCCGGCCTCGCAACAGGGGCTTCGGCCCTTGCGCAGGATTATGCCAAAGATTTCCAGAATCCTCCGCAGGAAGCCCGTATCCGTGTCTGGTGGCACTGGATGGACAGCAACATCTCCAAGGACGGCATCAAAAAAGACCTGGACTGGATGAAAGCCGCCGGCATCGGCGGCGTGCAGCAGTTCGACGCTGGCGGCACTTCGCTGGGCGGCGGACAGACCATCGTCAAGCGCCTCCCATACATGCAGGACGAGTGGAAGGATGCTTTCCGCTATGCCATCCGCTATGCCGACGAACTGGGCATGGAGGTGGCCATCGCATCGGCCCCGGGCTGGAGCTCCACGGGCGGTCCCTGGGTAAAACCCGAGAATGCGATGAAGAAACTCACCTGGCGAACGCTGACGGTGACGGGCAATCCCAAGGCCAAAAAGCCGCAGGTGATCACCCTGCCGGAGCCTTTCACCACCGTGGGCAAGTTCCAGAATGCGGGTGCCTCCGGCGGCCTCTCCACGGCCCCGGCCAATGTGGCTCCCTGGTATAAGGACGTGGCCGTCGTGGCCGTCCGCATCCCCGACGCGGAGAAGACCCTCGCCCAGCTGGGCGCCAGCGTCACCACCAGCGGCGGTGATTTCACCGTGAGCCAGCTCACCGACGGCGACCTGGCCAACGGGGCGGAACTCCTCTCCAATCCTTCCGGCACCCATGCCTGGATCCAGTACTCCTTCCCCGAAGAAGTTACCATCAAGGCCCTCACCCTCGTAGGCGGTCCTGTCCGCGGCCAGTGGGCTTCCGAGGCCCCTTCCTACAACAACATTCTGCAGAGCAGCAATGACGGCGCCAAGTGGGAAGATGTCTGCCGCATTCCCTCCGGTTCCGTGGCCCAGCAGACCATCGACATTCCGGTGACATCGGCCAAGTATTTCCGCCTTTGCGTGGCAAATCCCGTGGCAGACCGCACTTACGCCGCCCTCGGCTACAACATGCCGGCTCCCAAGGGAACCGCCATCCATGAGTTTGTCTTGCACACCGTGACCAAGGTGAACCACGCCGAGGAAAAGGCCGGATTCGCCGCCCCGCACGACCTGCTGGACAACCCCACTCCGGAGACCGACGCTCCCGTCCTGGAAACCATCGACCTCACCGCCCAGTGCGTGAACGGCGTCCTTACCTGGAATGTTCCCGCCGGCAACTGGCGCATCTACCGCTTCGGCGCTTCCCTCACCGGCAAGCAGAACCATCCCGCTCCCCCCGAGGCCACCGGCCTGGAAGTAGACAAACTGGACGAAGCCGCCTGGATGGATTATTTCCGCCAGTACATGGACATGTATAAAGAGGCCGCCGGTGGCATGGTCGGCCAGCACGGCATCCAGTACATCCTCACCGACAGCTATGAAGCCGAGCAGATGACCTGGACCCCGGAAATCGCCGCCAAGTTCACCGAGCGCCGCGGGTACAACCCCGTGCCCTGGTATC
>ERZ842401.6120-NODE-6120-length-12993-cov-10.688901_pt1 | contig 12993 bp, 9 predicted proteins | sample MGYA00521270_ERZ842401 | MGnify/ENA primary metagenome ERZ842401 (study PRJEB31892, sample SAMEA3878208) | bioreactor metagenome | biome: Moose rumen | place: Sweden | collected 2011-10 | study: EMG produced TPA metagenomics assembly of the PRJEB12797 data set... | reverse complement strand
CAGAAGAGCGTACCACGGAGAGACTTCTGCGGATGCTCGACTTCGATTTCTTCCGCTTGCTTGATGCCGTGACCATAGCTCGAAGCCGTAAGCACATACAGCAGTATTACGATACGGCAGACATCGGAACATTCCCTGAACGTCTGAAGCCTATTTCCCGAAGTCCGCATCTGACCGACCTCGATACAGCCATCAATTATAATGAGATATTCGAGCAGTTGCAGATGCTGCATCTTGCCATCTATGCGCCCTCTGCCTTTATTCTTCCCAGTCAGCTCTGGAAGTACAAGGAAGAGGAAAGCACTACAGGTCACCGCCTGAGCATCGAAGAACGTGAACAAGGTATTCAACGACTGATGAACATGCAGTTGCTGAAACGTCTGGAGTCATCTGTCAACTCTTTCCGCCTGACCTTGACACGCATCCGCGACTATATGCAGGAAACACTTGATGCCATCGCACGTTTCCAAAATGGCGAAAGACGTGTATCGGTAGATGACTATGAAAGCGTGGATGGTGACGAGGATGAGCAAGACTTCACCATCGGCAAGAAGAAAAACCGCATCCTCTTGGAGGATATGGACTATATATCGTGGAAGAAGGAAATCAAGGATGACCTTGAAATCATTCGCCTGTTGTTGCTGATGCTCCAGAGCATCACGCCTGAGCATGATAGCAAACTACAACAGCTGATTACCGACTTGAAGGATAAGTTTGCTCATCCTATCAATGGCAGCAACAAGAAAGTCATTGTTTTCACAGCATTCTCAGATACAGCATTGTACCTATATGATTGTCTGGCAGAACCCATCAAGAAAGAGTATGGCTTAAACGTGGCCCTGGTGACAGGTGATGTTGAAGCACGAAGCACGCTCAAATTGAAGGAGAAACTTGACTTCAACAAAGTGCTGACCCTTTTCTCGCCCATATCTAAGGAGCGTGATGCCATCTATCCACATCTGAAAGATGAAATAGATGTGCTGATTGCCACTGACTGTATCAGTGAAGGTCAGAACTTGCAGGATTGTGACTACCTGCTTAACTACGATATTCACTGGAATCCTGTGCGTATTATTCAGCGTTTCGGGCGTATCGACCGTATCGGATCGAAGAATGCACAGATTCAGTTGGTCAACTATTGGCCGGACATGACGCTCGACGAGTACATCAACCTGAAAGGGCGTGTGGAGAGTCGCATGAAGGTAACGGTGATGACCGCCACAGGCGATGACAACCTGCTTTCGCCTGAAGAGAAAGACGATTTGGAGTACCGCAAACAGCAGTTGGAACGACTGAAAGAAGACGTGGTAGATTTGGAAGAGATGAATACGGGTGTCAGCATTATGGATTTAGGGTTGAATGAGTTCCGTCTTGACTTGCTGGAATACATCAACAGCAATCATGATGTGGAGCATACACCTTTTGGACTTCATGCCGTTGTACATGCTACAGACCAGGCACCAGCAGGAACGGTTTTCGTTCTGAAGAACCGCACGGCTGGTGTGAACATCGACCACAAAAACCAGTTGCATCCGTTCTACATGGTCTATATCAAGGACGATGGCGAAGTGCTTGTTGACCATCTGCACCCGAAAGATTTGCTCGACAAGATGCGCTTGCTCTGCAAACCCATGACTAAGCCGGATGTCAAGCTATGTAGTGCCTTCAACAAAGAGACACGTGACGGTCTGCGCATGGGCACATACTCCGAACTTCTTGGCAAGGCGATAGAGTCTATTGTCACCAAGAAGGAAGAGTCAGATATAGACAGTTTCCTCGATGGCTATGTGGGTGAACTCTTTGAAGAGCGCATCACAGGGCTTGACGACTTTGAACTGATTTGTTTCCTTGTAATCAAGTGATGCCTATGTACGGACTGCCACCAAATACACTCATCAACAAGCCACTCTACAAGAAGGCTGTATTTGAGAAGTTCAATATCAAAGCGGCTGAGCGTGACCGTTTCGATGCGGACATCAGCCGCATGGCTCTGGTGGCAAGGGTATCATCGGCAACAGTTCCAGCCTTAACAAAAGGGAAAGAAATAGAAGGGTTTTATGTGCTGCAAGTAGCATTAAAGCGAAAGGACTATGACACAAAGAATATCCTCATGCTTCAAAAGCTGATACCACAGAAGATGGTCTTTGCCATGCAACATGAAGAGCAGACTCAGTTCTGCATCTTCCATACCCGACTACAGCAATCGGCATGGATGCCGACAGTTGAAGCCGCCATTCCCCTGCAAGGCTTGTCGCTTGATGATGTCTGGAACAGCATCGTTGCAACCATCGGAGGTTTAGATGCCCAGGCTGAAGAAACCATCGAGGAGCAGATTATCCATCGTGAGCAGCGAGAAAAGTTGCTTCGCCAGATAGAATCATTGGAAAAGCAATGTCGTAATGAAAAGCAGACTCGAAAGAAATACGAGTTGCATCAGCAACTTATTAAACTGAAGGACAAATTATAATGAGTAGTAGCACATATCAAAACAAAGTCAACAGCTTAAGTAAAGAAATTCAAAGACTTGAAGCTAAACGCGCAGATTTCTCAAAGCAAATTGCTGCCAAAAAGAAATCTGCCGCCGCTCTTAGCTCTTCGTTGAAGAACGCCAAAGGTTCTTCTTTAACAAGCAAGTTGAATCAGATAAATAGGCTTGAAAATGACGCTGCAAACTTAGAAGGCAAAAGAGCAGAAGTGGAAAAACAGATATCAAGGAAACAAGTTGACTTGAATAATGCCAATACAACTTTGCAAAAGGAACTTGTCAAGGAAACCAAGAAGCAGCAAGAAGAAGTTCAGAAAAGCCAAAAGAAAATTCAAGATAATTACAATAAGCAAATAAAGAAACTTCAACAAGAACTTGCTTCAAAAGTTTCTGCCCAGACTACGCTTATATCACAGAACGAAATGATAAAGCAGGATGATATTCAATATGATGTCTTTATCTCTCATGCCTCAGAAGATAAAGAGACATTCGTAAAACCTTTTGTAGATGAGCTCAAGAAATTAGACATTGTTGTCTGGTATGATAACGATGCTATCAAGTGGGGGGATTCAATCCGAAAGAAAATAGATGAGGGGTTACGAAACTCCAGATTTGGTATAGTTGTCATATCAAATGATTTTATTCGCAAATATTGGACTAACCACGAATTAGATGGTTTGTTCAACTTGGAAGAAAGCGGCGTAAGCCGAATATTGCCCATTTGGCACAACATAACAAAGGCTGAAGTTATTAAGTTCAGTCCTTCATTAGGTGCAAAAATGGCATTGTCAACCGCAGTAATGACACCTGAAGAGATAGCAATACAAGTAAAAGAAATATTGAAATAAATTATGGATAAATTAAACATGCAGACCACGAACATCGTGGATGAGAATATCAAGCGCATTGGGGAACTGTTTCCCAGCTGCCTCACGGAACGGCTGAACGACGAGGGAAAGCCGGAAGTGGCTATCGACTTTGACCAACTCAGACAGGAGTTGTCAAAAGACATAGTTGAGGGTGCTGAGGAACGATATCAGTTCACATGGCCAGACAAGCGCAATGCCATTCGTCTGGCTAATGCTCCAACGACCGATACCCTACGCCCATGTCGTGAGGAGAGCGTTGATTTCGACAATACGCAGAACCTCTATATTGAGGGGGACAACCTGCAAGTGCTTAAACTCCTACGTGAGAACTATCTGAGCAAGGTGAAGATGATTTATATCGACCCACCATATAATACGGGTAACGACTTCGTGTATAATGACAACTTCTCGCAGTCTGCCGGTGAGTATATGCACAACAGTGGACAGGAGGATGAAGAAGGAAACCGCCTTGTAGCCAATACAGAAAGCAACGGACGATTCCACACCGACTGGCTGAATATGATTTATCCAAGGCTTAAAGTGGCTAAGGACTTGCTGAGTGAGGATGGGGTGATATTTATTTCAATTGATGATAATGAGGTAGAGAACTTGAAGAAACTTTGTAATGAAGTGCTTGGAGAACACAACTTTGTTTCAATTTTAAATTGGCGTAGAAGTGGTGGTCGGCAAGATAGTAAATATTATGCCGTTGTCCACGAATATATATTGTGTTATGCTAAAAGGATTGAGCTGTTTCACGCTGGCGAAGAAATCAAACAAGGTGATATATATCCAAAATTTGATGAGCAAAAGCAGAGATATTATAAGACACAACTATTACGCAAATGGGGGTCTAATAGTTTAAGAGAGAATAGACCGAATCTTTATTATCCTATCAAAGGCCCTGATGGATCCGATGTCTATCCGACTTTTTTTCAGGTTGTTGGCACTCCCAGCGGCAACGACCTTGAATCAAAAATTCAAGGTTGTTGGCGCTGGGGGAAGGACACCATGGCTAAAGCTATTGCAGATGGATGTATTGAATTTCAGAAAGATAAGCACGGTGAATGGATAGCATATGAAAAGATATTTGCACCCAAAGAAGGCGAGGAGAAAACAAAGAAATACACAACTTGGATTGATGATGTAGGCAACGGAACTGATAGTATAAAAAAACTTTTCTTGGGAATTGTTTTTGAATACTCAAAGTCCTCTGAAATGATAATACGTTTTCTCAAGATGGCAGGAGTGGAAGGTGATGACATTGTACTCGACTTCTTCTCTGGTTCTGCCACTACCGCCCATGCAGTCATGCAACTTAACGCAGAAGATGGAGGCAAACGTAAGTTCATCATGGTGCAACTGCCTGAAGCCACAGACGAGAAGAGCGAGGCTTATAAAGCTGGCTATATGAATATCTGTGAGATAGGTAAAGAGCGTATTCGCCGTGCAGGTCGAAAGATAAAAGAAGAAAGCCCGTTGACCACCCAAGACCTTGATACGGGTTTTCGTGTATTGAAACTCGACACGTCGAATATGCAGGATGTGTATTACACTCCAGCAGAGTTTAATGAGCAAAAGCTGTTTGACGATAACATCAAGCCAGACCGCCTCGGAAACGATGGCGAAGACCTTCTTTTCCAGACGATGATAGAACTGGGTGTTGAACTGTCTGCCAAGATAGAAAAGCGAATCATTGCAGGAAAATCCGTCTGGAGTGTCAGCGACGGTTATCTGATGGCTTGCTTTGATGAAGAAGTGAATGAGACAACCATCACCGAGATAGCCCGTCAGCAACCATACTACTTTGTGATGCGTGACAGCAGCCTCGCCAACGACCAAGTTGCTGACAACTTCGAGCAGATTTGGGAAGAGTATAGCAAAGACACGGTTCGTAGAATTTTATAGACATTAGGCTTTAGGCGTTAGAAGGATATGGAAGAAAACAATAAGATACTCATATATACTGACGGTAGCGGCTTGACAAAGATTGACGTGAGGTTGACGGAAGACACGCTGTGGCTCACACAGGCCCAGATGTGCGAACTGTATCAAACGAGCAAATCAAACGTCAGTGAACACATCAAGCACATCTTTGAAGAAGGCGAATTGCAAGAAGAAGCAGTTGTTCGGAAATTCCGAACAACTGCCGCAGACGGCAAGTCTTACCTGACGACATTTTATAGCTTGGACATGATTATTGCCCTCGGCTATCGTGTACGCTCCATCATTGCAACGCGGTTCAGGCAATGGGCAACAGAACGGCTCAAAGAGTATATCGTCAAGGGATTTACTCTCGACGATGAACGGTTGAAGAAACTTGGTGGTGGCGGTTATTGGAAGGAACTCCTCGAACGCATCCGTGATATCCGCGCCACCGAGAAGGTACTCTATAGGCAGGTGCTGGAAATCTATGCTACAAGCATTGACTATGACCCAAGGGCTACAGTATCTCAGGAGTTTTTCAAGAAAGTGCAGAACAAGATTCATTATGCCATCCATGGACGCACGGCTGCCGAGCTGATTGTTGAGCGCGCTGATGCAGAGAAAGATTTCATGGGGCTTCTTACCTTCAAAGGAAATCAGCCCACACTGGTAGAAGCCAAAACTGCGAAGAACTACCTTGATGACAAGGAACTCCGGGCAATGGGGCAACTGGTTTCAGGATATCTGGACTTTGCTGAACGACAGGCAGAGCGAGAGCAACCGATGACCATGAACGACTGGGCCAACTATCTGGACCGCATTCTTACAATGTCGGGCGAGCAACTGTTAGAGGGTGCTGGCAGTGTATCACATGCCGAAGCGATGGAACATGCGACAAATGAGTACCGCAAATACAAACAGCGTACCATCAGTGATGTGGAACAAGACTATCTGGATGCTATAAAGCGTTTGGGTGATATGGGAAAGAAAGATAATTCAAAGGAGGCAGACGCATGAAGTTTAAGTTCAAGATACAACAATACCAGACGGAGGCTGTGGAGCAGACGGTGAACGTCTTTGCAGGACAGCCCTCAAAGACAAATGCGCAGTACCGCCGCGACCTCGGTAAGCGTAAGGGGCAGATTACGTTTGAGGAGGAATATGTGGGCTGGCGCAACAACGACGTGGAACTTCAAGGCCATCAGTTGCTCGCCAACATCCAGCAGCAACAAACCATCGGCAATATACCGAAGTCAACGAAACTCAGTCTGCCAGATGGATTAGGGGCTTGCTCTCTCGACATCGAAATGGAGACGGGTACGGGTAAGACCTACGTCTATATCAAGACCATGTTTGAGTTGAACAAACGCTATGGCTGGTCAAAGTTCATCGTGGTGGTGCCAAGCATCGCTATTCGTGAAGGTGTGTATAAAAGCTTCACGATGCTGGAAGACCACTTCATGGAGCAGTACGGCAAGAAAGCCCGTTACTTCATCTACAACAGCGGCAACCTGACACAGATAGATAGCTTCAGCAGCGATGCCAGCATCAATGTGATGATTATCAACGTACAGGCTTTCAACACCTCATTCAAAGAAGGAGCCGCCAACAAGGAAAGCCGTATCATCTACTCCAAGCGTGATGACTTTCAGAGCCGCCGTCCTATCGACGTGATTGCTGCCAACCGTCCCATTATCATTATGGACGAGCCGCAGAAGATGGAGGGAGCAGCCACGCAACGTGCCCTGAAGAACTTCAAGCCGCTATTTGTGTTGAACTACTCAGCCACACACAAGACATCGCATAACTGTGTCTATGCCCTAGACGCGCTGGATGCCTACCGCCAGCGATTGGTGAAGAAGATTCAGGTGAAGGGTATCACCCTGCAAAACCTGTTGGGCAACCAAAGTTACATCTACTTCGACAGCATCGTTCTATCAAAGAACAAGGCACCAGAGGTAAGGTTAGAGATTGAGGTGAAGGGCGCAGCCAGCACCCGCAGGCAGATATGCAAGTTCGGGCAGAACGATTCGCTCTATGATACATCCGGGCTTCCTGCCTATAAGGATTTTGTTATCACCGACATCAATCCGCTGACGAACACGGTCTATTTCATGAACGGCGACACGCTGCGCAAGGGTGAAGTGATGGGTGATGTGTCAGAACAACAGATACAGCGCATTCAAATAAGAGAAACCATCCGTTCACACTTTGAGAAAGAAGCGATGCTCTTCAAGCAGGGCATCAAGACGCTCTCGCTCTTCTTCATTGACGAAGTAGCCAACTACAAGGGCTATGACGAACAGGGCGAAGTGGTCAAAGGTTTTCTCTGGAAGGTCTTTGAAGAGGAATACACTCGTTTCCTGAATGAGAACCTATCGCTCTTTGAGGATGATTATCAGCGTTATCTGAAACGCTTCACGGCAGACCAGGTACACAATGGCTATTTCTCAATCGACAAGAAAGGACATGCCATCGACAGTGTGGTGAAGAGAGGTGAGGACTTCTCGTCGGATATTTCGGCTTACGACTTGATTCTGAAGAATAAGGAGCGGTTGCTGAGTTTCGATGAACCGACACGTTTCATCTTCTCTCACTCTGCCCTGCGTGAAGGATGGGACAATCCCAATGTGTTCCAGATATGCACCCTGCGCCATGCCAGCAGTGCAACGGCAAAACGTCAGGAGGTGGGACGTGGACTGCGTATCTGCGTTGACCAACAGGGCGTTCGCATGGATACTGAACGTCTGGGCGAAGCCGTACATGACATCAATGCCCTGACAGTTATAGCCAACGAGAGCTACAGCACCTTCGTTGATGCACTCCAGAAAGAGACCCGTGATGCCTTGCGTGAGCGTCCCACGTTGGCTACCGTTGCATACTTTGAAGGCAGAAAGTTCAAGGTTGGAGAAGAAGTACATGAAATCTCTGCTATGGAGGCATCAGCCATCGTCAATTATCTCTATGAGAATGACTATGTGGATGACAAGGGAAATATCCAGCAGTCTTATCACGAAGACCTGCGCACAGACAGCCTTGCACCGATGGGCAAGAAACTGGCTCCTATCAGTGAACAGGTGCATAAGTTGGTACAGGGTATATTCGACCCGACAGCCCTTGATGACATGATTGAGGATGCCAATGAGTCGGCAGAAGCCGTCAATGATCATCTGAATGATAATGCCAGCAAGGAGGAGTTTAAGCGGTTGTGGGAGGAAATCAACCACAGGTATGTCTATACGGTGCATTATGACAGTGAGGAACTGATACAGAAAGCTGTGGCTTCCATCAACAAGAACCTTCGCGTCACTGAACTGAAATATGTGGTGACAACGGGCGAACAGGGAACGGATGACCTTGATTTCACAGGTGACCAGCACACCCGTACACAGACCATGAAGGAAGTATCAACAAGCGATGTGCCATACGACCTTGTAGGCGAGATAGCCAAGGGTGCTACGTTGACCCGAAGAACGGTTGTGCGCATCCTGAAGGGGATTTCTACGGGTAAGCTCTACCTGTTCAAGAACAACCCCGAAGAGTTTATCCGCAACGTGGTACGTCTGATAAAAGACCAGAAAGCCACGATGATTGTAGAGCATATCGCCTATAACCGCACGGAGCAGCAGTATGATGCCAGCATCTTCACGAAAGAGAAGAACCGTCAGCCTTTGGAAAAGGCATACGAGGCCAAGAAGCATATCCTGGACTATGTCTTTACGGACAGTAAGGGCGAGCGAAAGTTTGCAGAAGCCCTTGACAAGGCGGATGAGGTGTGCGTCTATGCACGTCTGCCCCGCAGCTTCCAGATACCTACGCCAGTGGGCAAGTATGCCCCAGACTGGGCTATTGCCTTCAAAGACAACATAGGAGTGAAGCACATCTTCTTTGTGGCAGAGACCAAGGGCAGTATGCTGTCTATGAACCTGAAAGGGGCTGAAATGGCAAAGATAGAGTGCGCTAAGAAACTCTTCAACAGCGTATCAACAAGCAAGGTACGTTACCATGAGATAACGGACTATGATACAATGTTGAATGTCATCAACAGCTTAGATTAGTAGTTTGCCTATAGCTATGCCACAAAACAAATACATAGGGACTAAAGATGCTGCCCGACTTACGGGGCTTTCAATGCAGGAGATTTATGACCTTATTCACAATGGGACTCTCTCTGCTCATAAAGCCCCTAAAAGTGGGTGGCGTATTCCTTTTCATGCATTAGCGGAATTGGACTTAATCAAAGGACAAGACGCTAAACCCATGCATGAGGTGTCTCAAATTGAGGATAGAGTTTCCTATGTGGCAGACGAAGAGCATTACACACTGGTATTCAAACTGATGGCAGAAGTGAGGCTCAGTTTGAAAATAGCAACGGCAAACCTCAAAAACTTCAGCGTGACCGTTGAGCCTGACGGTACAAATGAAACACTTCGCTTATGCGATTTCTTCCTGTCGCTTGTTGAACGTGGCGTTCACGTACAAGTAGTTTGCATGAAGCCCTTCGGTTTTTATCTTTATGCCAAGGAAAACTGTCCTCAACTTTTGGAACATCCACTTTTCGAGTTGCGCTGCAACGAGCACAACCATATGAAGGTGTTCATCTTTGACGATGAATGTGCGTATGTCGGTTCGGCTAATATAACTGATGCCGCAATCGGCAAACGTGCAACCGGAAGCAGGAATCACGAAGCCGGAATGCTGTTGCGGGGTGCGAACTTGATACAGTCACCACTACAACACTTTGACAAGGTTTGGAACGACCCAGACATACTTAAATCTTCTTGGAAACGATTCACCGCAAAAGCAAAAGAATTAGATAAAGAACTTAAAGAAAGATTTGGCTAATAGATGTCATCATTCCTCTCCATACTCCTTATTGTCACCATCATCGGCCTTACCATCTTCGGTTGGTGGTATAATTCACCTCAACAAAAGGGAAAACGAGGTGAAATAAGGATTCATGATATTCTCATGCGACTGCCTGACGAATACCATGTGATGGATGATGTCATGCTAAAGACAACAAACGGCACGACACAGATAGACCACATTGTAGTGTCTAAGTATGGAGTCTTTGCCATTGAGACCAAGAACTATCGAGGTGAGATATATGGCAATGATAATACTCTGGAGTGGAAACAGATTATCGTAACTAAAGTAACTTACCCAAAGAAACCTTGGAAGACATATACCTATGTTACCAAGAACCAGTTCTATAATCCAGTTAAACAGGCCGTGGGGCACATGTATAAGATTAAGGAGAATCTTAAAGAATGGCCTTATCTAAAGGTTGTTCCCATAGTCGTATTCACTGGGAATGCCGACATTAGTAGAGTCTCGTCACAAAACCATGTCATTTACGACGATACTCTTCTTTCCACAATTCAAGCATATCAAACATCGTATGTCACTGATTCAGATGTAAATGCCATTGTGGAGCGTCTTTCTTCAAAGAACATTCGGGAGATTGTTGACAACAAAACCCATGTTCGCAATGTGAAGGAAGCGAAGCGCCAAACAGACTCAAAAATAGCATCAGGTATATGCCCACAGTGTGGAGGGATGCTTGTACGGCGAAATGGGAAATACGGAAGCTTCTACGGTTGTTCTAACTATCCTCGATGCAAGTTTACGACTCAGTAGGACTGAGTTGAGCCGTATCATCTGCCTAATCTTCTGCGCCGATTCTCCCAAAGCCTATGTATCTCGTCCCGATGCTCCGCTTCATCGGTGTATAGGAATTCGATGTAATCAGCTTTCTTAGCCCATTCCTCATTGGGTCTGGCGAACTCACGGAGCAGCACATACTTCTTCTCGATGGTATTCAGCCTTGCATTGTCATGGGCTATAATGCAAGTGAGGAAGATAGAGGTCAACCAGACACAGAACATGACAATCCCGAACCACCACTTGACATAGCGGTCGGCAAAGAATCGACGGACGTAGTACCATGGCAGATGAATGAGCAGATAGCCAGGCACACCTTTCAGACTTGTTGGGCGTTCTGGCTTGGTGAGGAAGGTAACGCAAGTGTCACCCCTCTTAATCACCGTTGTTACGGCTGCTTCCACTACATTTTTGTCGATGACTGTCACAGCTGGGGTGGCTGGCTTTTCCCTGATTTCCACCAATTCAGTGCGGTAGTCCTCTAACAAGGTCCTGAGTTGTTCAATGGCTGATTTCTCGCCGTTCCCTGCAATCTTGACCTGATGGGATTTCAAGTATGAGTCCATCGCATTGGTCACGGATGTAGTGAACTTTGCCGAATCTGTGACGCACTCCCAGTTGCAGCCAGCACGACCGCTCAACAGTTCGTGCGCCTTCTGAATATTTTTGTTTTTGACTGCATCGAGTATCTCATCGAGCTTGCTGAATATGTCATCGACAGAGTATATCGATTCGTCCTTCAAAGGGGCTTGTTTTTTTGCCATAGTTATCTGCGTTTACGTGGTTTATAACTGTTCTTGTTCTTCTCATCGTCGTCATCATCGTCTCTCCAGCCACCAGATGCACCACCTCCACCGCCAGTGGAAACAGGTGCGACGTTGGGCTGCAGCAGAACGTCAACAATAGCTTCACCTATACCGCTGCCAGATGATGACCCATCGGAAGGTGTGGTCACCTGTTCAACAGCACCCTCGGAAGGTTGGCGTGTCCCACCTGACAGAAGCGAGAAGTCAAAGGCATCGCTGATGTCAAAGGTTTTCTCCTGTTCCTGATGAAGTCGCAAAGACTCATTGTCTTGATGGTCATCGACGTGTATCACGTTGTACATCTGCTTGTCGATATTAGCGAATGACAGCGAACGATCAATCCTGCTGCCAGCAAAGGTGACGTTGCGTTTGCTGTCCGTGAAGGTCACTCCACGAATGTTGCCGTCCTTGTCCTTCACGAAGTCTAATGATATGCCCTTTGTGACAAGCAGCTTTCGCAGTTCGTCCCATGTCACGCTCTCCTTGACGGTAGCGGTTATCGTATCAAACAGACGGTACTTGACGGCATCCTTCCCCTTCAGACGTTCACGCCTCACCTTGTCCTTCCCCTTGCCGAAAGTCAGTCCATACTGACGTGTCAGTGCCTTGGTGATGGCGGCAGACTTCGTGTAGCTGGTATCACCCTTGATGCCGTTCCCGTCGTTATCGACTCGGTTATAGACGATGTGGATATGAGGGTGCGGCTGGTCGAAGTGACGGAATATCACATACTGTGTGTTCACGATGCCCATTCGCCGCATGTACTCCTTGGCTATCTCGGCAATCTTCTTGTCATCCAGTTCCTTCTGGTCATCAGGTGAGAAGCTGAGTGAAATGTGTCCGACAAACTTCTGGATGGTGGGGCGGGCTTTCGCCTGTGCCTTGAAACTGGCAGTGATAGTGGCATTCGATGAGAGGTTCACACCATTGGATGCGATTATCACCGTATCTTTCTTGATGATGTCATTAGCGTAGTTGACCAATCCTCCGAAACCTTCTCCTGTAGAAATCTGGGCTATCATCTGTAAATCTGTTATTGGTTGTAAACTGTGTTATCCCCACCTCCTTGCAAGAAATCGTACCCAGCAAGTTCGGTTCTGTTCCTGCATGGTTCGTCTGTCCTGCAATCTGGTCACTTCTCGCTTATCTTGATGAGCAGGTCATCGACTTTCCTCACCACATTGGCTACCTCGATTGCCATCTGCTGGAAGCCGTAGGTGTTCGCCTGTCGTGCCAGTTG
>ERZ842401.6119-NODE-6119-length-12994-cov-4.010975_pt1 | contig 12994 bp, 10 predicted proteins | sample MGYA00521270_ERZ842401 | MGnify/ENA primary metagenome ERZ842401 (study PRJEB31892, sample SAMEA3878208) | bioreactor metagenome | biome: Moose rumen | place: Sweden | collected 2011-10 | study: EMG produced TPA metagenomics assembly of the PRJEB12797 data set... | reverse complement strand
TGAACTCCGTGCCGAAGAGTTTCTTGAATCCGAAGTCGGTGTATGGATTGAGGTACTTTGCCATGGTTATCTCGCAATTAATGTTCGAATGCAAAGATAATGGAAGTTTTCGTGATTTGCAAAAAAATGACTGCCGAAAAATGTTCAATAGTCATTTTGCCCATGGCTTTGAGTGTGCGAGCCATCTCACGCATTGCATCTGCACGACCTTCTGCAAGAGCTTGCTTAGTTTCGGCAATTACACGCCGAAGAAAAACCGCCGACCAATACATCTGCATCTCAACAAAAAATATATCTTATCCGACACTTTACATTTGACATCAACTACACTCCGACGTTTGCCATCAGTAAGTGGAATTATTTCACATGGAAGATAATCAACATCTTTAATTTGGTAATCACGATCCAATTTCTAAACGGCATTTAATAGACTTATGGTAAGAATTTTATGTTCACAAAACACTTTCTTGAAGACGACATCGGTCTTTGGATTGTAGTATTTCATAACGATAATTAATTATGTTGTTTTGTATTAACGGCAAAAGATAATGGGTTAATGGGTAATTTGAAAATTTAAAGCCGTTAAAGCATACGTTAATTTATCTACGAAAATTTATAAAAATATACGCTATTCAATATAATTTTTTTACCTTTGCAAAAAGCAGTTGCTAACTATGAAAAAACAATTGGAATTACTTTCCGAAAAAATAAACCAAATAACCCAAAAAGTAACGGAAAATATCTCCGATAACAACAAAACTATATGGCTCGAAAGCGAAAAAAAATTAAAAAGAGCCATTAAACAGTTTGACGGAGAAAAAAATTTTATCATCGTTACAGGTATGTTAAAGGCAGGTAAGTCAACTTTAATAGACCTATTGGCACGAACAACCAAGGCAAGTCTTGTTGGTTTTGGCGTTGATACTACGTTGCGTCCAGCAGTAATAAAAACAGCCGATAACGAAACTGGACAGATAAAAGTCTATTACAAACCAAACGGAACAGATTGGGCAACGGCAATGCAAGATGTAACAGATTACATGCGCGGTATTAAAGAATACGACAAACAAACTGTAAACTTCGATTTAACCGAAGACAACCTACGAAAAACTTTATGTAGAACACCGCAAGAATCTGACAATTGTCTATCTACAGAACCGCTTTTGGTGGTAGTGGAAGTTCCACAGAATCCCGAAAGTAAGTTTTTTTCAAACAACTGCATACTTCTCGACATGCCAGGTCTTGATAGTGGATATAGCGAACAAAGCAAAGACCCAGAAAAATACCAAGCATTTTTCGATGAGTGCGATTTACTACTTTTTGTACAAAGTAGCGTATCACCAATTAACAACAAAGCTGGAGAATATCTTAAATACATAGGGTTAACACGCGACGAAAGCACATACCGCCTTGTTCAAAACGTAATGAACGCAAAATATTGGCTAAAAAAAGAAGAAACCGAAAAAGAACAAAAAAAACAAGCCAAAAATGGACGCGAAGTTTTTAAAGAAAAACTCGGCAAAAACAACGTAGAAATTACACCCGTTTATGTCAACCTTGGAATGGCATACGATTCTATACTCGGCAATCAAAACTTTATCTATACTTCTGAAAATGAGGATATAGAAATAAAGAAAAAGAAACTATTAGATGATTCGCATTTCTTAGAAATGGAAGATAGTTTTATCACCGACATAAAAAATAATGGACAGCATAGGCATATTGCACATTGCAAAGATATGCTAAAACAAGAAATATTAAAAACCATAAAAAAATTAGAAGACCAATCAGAAGATATATCAACAAACATAACCAAACTAAACTCCGAAAAACAAAAAAACGAAGAAAAAATTCTTATTATAAAAAAATCATACGAAGGCTATAAATTTAAACCGATTCAATTTGCTCTTAGTAACGACTTTGTAAATAACTTAAAGCAGAAAATTATATATGAGTTTGAATTAATAAGAAAATCAATAGATTACAAAAATAAACTTTTTTTAAACGCAGAGGACGAAAACACAGATAAACTAATTAGAGGCAAAGCCTCCAATATTAATAGTTTTTTGGAAAAATGCAGTACTCGAGCTAAACAAATTGCCGAAGACTTATTTAGCAAAGCTTATCTTGATGACCTCGTCCATAAAGAAAACGGAAAAGAAAAAAACGCAATAGAATACTCTCAAGAAGACTTAAAAGAAAAAGCCGAAAACTTAAAACTCCACGGTATAACACTAAATGGAGAAAAAATATCCGACAACATAAACAAAATTGGAGAAATTGATAATACATTCAGTTTCTCTATTTTTGACGGTGGAAAATACGTAATAGAACGTAATTGGCTTGGTTTTCAAAAGAAAATTGACTTTTCCAAAAACTCAAAATACGAAGAAATAATAAACCATTACAAAAACGAATTGGAAAAAATTATTTCTACCGACGATTATGTTGCTCGAAAAATTACATCGCTTGTACAAAACACAATAAAACAAGACTTAACGCCACAACTATCTGAATATCAAAAAGAATTAACCATACAAGAACAAAAAATCAATACCCTAAATAACGACAAATCAACAATAACAGACATTCTGCGACAACTAAAAGAATTACAAATTAACTAACTAATCAATAACATGAACAGCATTATAAAACATTTAATATTAATAATCATACTCATTGCCGTTTACTTTGCAACAGATTTTTTAGAAAAGGGCATCATTCTCAATGGCATAACACCATATCCAATAATTGGAATAATCTTTTGGTTACTTTTATTGTATGTAGTTTGGGAAGTATTAGTACGCCCATTGCTACAATTTAGAAAACTTAGAACCAAACACCAACCCAACGTAATCTCTCAAGCACAAAAAATATACAAACAACTTGACCCTTATAAACTTAAAAATCGCCAAGAAAGTTGGCAATCAGAAATTTGGCATCAACTTAACGAAATACTACCCACAAAAAACAAAACAACAAAAGAAAACTTATTGCAATATGAAAAACAAATTATCCCAATAATTGATAATTATATAAAGCATTACAACAACGAAACAAACAAATCCTCTGATGCAAAAAAAATAATAAACCAATATAGTTGGAGTGCCGCGTTGTGCGTAGTTTTTAGTCGCAATAGTTTTTTAGACGGAATACTAATACTTATTGCACAAATGAAAATGACTGTTGAACTATCAAAACTTTATGGCTACAAACCCTCACCATTGTTCAATACACTATGTTTTGGTTGGATAGCCACCAACTCCATTCTAACAGGGTTGTTCGCTCAAGCGGGTTCAGAAGCAGTTGGCGAAATAATAACCGACTCTCTAACAAATGGCGACATTATAGAAGGCGGACTAACCAACTCTGTAATTTCCAAAACAAGCAGCATCGCACTCGAGGGACTAACAGCAGCTACAACAATCTATGTTACTGGACATGTAGTTTTAATGAAACTACAAGGAACACCTCAAATAGACATAAAAACACTCTTCCGCCTAAGAAAACAAGGTCGTTGGGAACTTGTTAAATCTATTCCTCAAAACACATTTCAAGCACTATCAACCAAAATTCCTAATTTTTCGCAATGGTGGGAGTCTGTAAAAAAAGCTGTAGCAATAAATTAAAACACAACTACTTACCATTAAAAAAGTTCATTGTTCGTTGAATACCATTCTGAACAAAACTTTGTATGGCATTGGTGGTTGTTTCAAGTTTTTCGGCAATCACCTTTTCTTGCTCATCGGTCCATTTTCCAAGCACAAAATCTACTTGTCCTCCTTTTGGATAATCGTTACCAAGACCAAACCTTAAACGGGAATAATTTTGAGTTTGTAAACACTCTGTAATACTTTTCAAGCCATTATGTCCAGCCTCACTTCCATTAGCACGTAGGCGAATTGCAGCAAATGGCAAAGCTATATCATCAACAAGAATTAAAATATTTTCCAATTCAATTTTCTCCTGTTTCTGCCAATAAGCCACTGCCTTACCACTCAAATTCATATAAGTGGTAGGTTTTATTAAAAATATAGGATTACCCCTAAATTTAGTTTCGGCAACGTCTGCATAACGTCCTGAAACAAACTCTGTTTGCGATGCCTTTGCAAAAGCATCTATAATTTTAAAACCAATATTATGACGTGTGTTTTTATATTCCTCACCAATATTTCCAAGTCCAACTACGAGATATTTCATTTAGAACAAAATAAATTTATAAAAAAAGGGAACGGGCTAATTTACAGCACATTCCCAATTTGTAATTAAACAGTTTCTTTAAAAACTAAATGGTTATTTTTTCTTTTTCTTCTTACCATCGTCTTCTGCAGCACGAGCAGCAGCTTGAGCGGCACGTGTTGTCTTAACGCGGCAAACAAGCATATCTTTTGGATCAACAATTTCAAAATTGTCGAATTTCAAATCACCAACTTTTATAGCCTTGTCGAGTTCAAGAGTTTCTACACTTACTACAACTCTATCAGGCAAATTTGCTGGCAAACCTTTGGATTTTAATTTGCGACTGCTGATGATAAGTTTACCACCGGCTTTTACACCAGGAGCATGACCAACAACTTCAATAGGAAGTTTTACTATAAGTTCTTTATCTTCCTTTATAGCATAGAAATCGATATGAACAACTTCGTCGGTAACTGGATGAAAATCAACATCTTTTATAACAGAGGGAATAACTTTTCCATCAATGTTAAGGTTGACAATATAAACTTCAGGAGTGATAATAGCACCTTTAAGTTCTTTTGCACTTACAACAAAGTTGATGTTTTCTGTACCATTGCCATAAACAACTGCTGGTACGTTGCCTGCTTTTCTAATTTCTTTGGCAAACTTGCTGCCGATGTTCTCGCGTTTACTGCCTTTTAAATCAAATGTTTTCATTTGTGTTAATAAAAATTGTGTTACTTAAAATTGATTTTATTTCAATTTTCCATTGCACGGTCGTTTTTTTTGTTTCGACTTTGAAAAATCGTTGCAAATTTAAATATATTTTTTTAATCAAAAAATCTATTTTGTATATAAATCTGAACTTATCGACTTACTTGTAAACACACGCTTAATTACCTCAGCAAAAAGATCTGCTACAGATAATACTTTAATTTTTGGATGCGGTTTTTTTAGCGGAATAGTGTCGGTTACATACACCTCGGTAATTTGCGATTCGGCTATTCTATCGTATGCCGGACCTGACAAAACTGGATGCGTAGCAAATGCTCTAACACTCTTTGCACCTTTTTGCATCATCAAATCTGCAGCTTTGGTTAACGTGCCTGCTGTATCAATTATATCATCTACAATTACAACATTTTTGTCCTTTACATCGCCAATAACCGTCATCTCACTAACAACATTTGGTTTTTCGCGATATTTGTGACAAATAACCATTGGTGCATGCAAAAACTTGCTGTATGTATTTGCACGTTTGCTACCGCCGATGTCTGGCGACGCGATTACAAGATTGTCGAGATTTAAACTTGTAATATAGGGTACAAAAATTGTCGAAGAGTAAAGATGATCAACAGGAACATCGAAAAATCCTTGTATTTGATCTGCATGTAAATCCATCGTTATTATTCTATCAACGCCAGCCGTAGTTAGCAAGTTGGCGATAAGTTTGGCACCGATGGCCACACGCGGTTTGTCTTTGCGATCTTGACGGGCAAAGCCAAAGTAAGGAATCACAGCAGCGATTTTATAGGCCGATGCTCTACGTGCTGCATCTATCATCAGAAGTAACTCCAACAAATTGTCGGCTGGAGGAAATGTTGATTGGACGATAAACACATACGAACCCCTAACTGTTTCGTCCAAACTCGGCTGATATTCGCCATCGCTGTAATGGTTCATTGAAACTTTTCCGAGATTAGTGCCATAGGCCTTGGCTATCTGTTCTGAAAGATAAAGCGAAGTTGTTCCCGAAAAAATTTTTATTGAAGAACTTGATACCATTTTTTGATATTTTTTTTGATTTTGTGCTTTCGTATTTGTTTTTTTATAAAACCAGCGGCAAGACTTTTTACTTGCCGCTGTATTTTTTTGTTTATATTACCACAAAATTTACCATTTTCCCAGGTACTACGATAACTTTTTTTATCGTTTTACCCTCAACAAAAGGTTGAAGTCTTTGATGATTTCTTATCTGATTTTCAACTTCTTGTGCTGACGCGTCAGCAGGCAAATCAACAGTAAATTTTGTTTTTCCATTTATTGCCACAGGATATGTTTTTGTGTTGTCGAGCGTTAATTTTTCGTCCCATATAGGAAATTGTGCATCTATTATGGAACCTTTGTGTCCGCAAAGTTTCCACAATTCCTCACAAATATGCGGAGCAAACGGTGATAAAGCCACAACTAACGGTTCGAGTATCTGACGTTTGTTGCATTTTAACGATGTAAGTTCGTTTACACATATCATAAAAGTACTTACCGATGTGTTGTAAGAAAAACTTTCTATATCGCTTTCTACTTTTTTTATGGTTTTATGCAAAGCTTTAAGTTCTTTTTCGTTAGGCTCAGCATCCGAAACTTCAAACTCACCTGCAACATTAAAAAATAATTTCCAAAGTTTTTTCAAAAATTTGTAAACACCTTCAATTCCACCTGTATCCCAAGGTTTAGATTGTTGTATTGGACCAAGAAACATCTCGTAAAGCCTCAATGTATCAGCACCATAACGCTCCACAACGCTATCAGGATTAACAACATTGAACATGCTTTTGCTCATTTTTTCGATGGCAAAACCACAAATATATTTTTCGCCTTCAAGAATAAATTCAGAGTCAGCAAATTCGGGTCGCCATTTTTTGAAAGCTTCTATATCGAGAACATCATTTTTTACAATATTAACATCAACATGAATTTCTTGGGTGTCGAATTTATCTTTTATACCACATGATACAAATGTGTTGGTACCTTTTATTCTATATACAAAATTGCTGCGACCTTGAATCATTCCCTGATTTACAAGTTTTTTAAACGGCTCCTCTTTGCAGACAATACCAAGGTCATATAAAAATTTGTTCCAAAATCTTGAATAAATAAGGTGTCCAACTGCATGTTCTGTTCCTCCGATGTAAAGGTCTACATCTTGCCAATATTCATTAGCTTGTTTTGACACAAGCGCATCGTTGTTTTTTGGATCCATATAACGCAAATAATATGCGCTACTACCAGCAAAACCGGGCATTGTAGAAGTTTCGTAAGGATAACCTTCGTTAGTTTTCCAATTTTCGGCTCTTGAAAGCGGTGGTTGACCGTCTTCTGTGGGCAGATAACTGCTTATTTCTGGTAACGTAAGCGGCAACTTACTTTCTTCAAGCATACAAGGATGTCCATCTTTATAATACACAGGAAATGGTTCGCCCCAGTATCTCTGACGTGAGAAAATTGCATCACGCAAACGGAAATTTACTTTTCTATTTCCAATACCTCGTTGCTCAACTTCATTAATAGCCTTTTCCTTAGCTTCTAAAACCGTAAGTCCGTTAAAAATACCGCTGTTAATCATTATACCTTCCTTGGCATCGTATGAGCTTTCGCTAACATCTGCACCATCGATAAGCGGTATAATTGGAAGATTGAATTTTTTTGCAAAAGCGTAGTCTCGGCTATCGTGCGCAGGCACTGCCATTATTGCACCTGTACCATAACCCGACAGCACATAATCGCTTATAAACACTGGAATTTTACTACCTGTAAACGGATTAATTGCATACGCACCAATAAATTGTCCTGTAACAGTTTTTGTATCTGCAAGACGCTCACGTTCAGTACGTTTTTTTGTGTCGGCAATATAAGCATCAACAGCCGCTTTGTAATCTGGTGTTGTTATTTGCTTAACATATTCGCTTTCAGGTGCTAATACCATAAATGTTACACCATGAACAGTGTCGGCTCTGGTGGTAAATATTTTTAGTTTAACATCGCTATCATCAATATCAAAGAACATTTCACATCCTTCGCTGCGACCTATCCAGTTGCGTTGCATTTCTTTTAGGCTATCGCTCCAATCAATTGTTTCTAAGCCTTTTAACAATCTATCTGCGTACGCCGACACCCTAAGTAACCATTGTTCCATTGGTCGTTGCTCAACAGGGTATCCACCGCGTTCAGAAAGACCATCCTTTACCTCATCGTTAGCAAGCACAGTTCCAAGTTTTGGACACCAATTGACCATTGTTTTTGCACGATAGGCAAGTCTATAACAATCTATTACAGAAGACTTTTCATTTTCAGACATACCGTCCCATACGGCTGCGCTAAACATTGGCAACTCGCTGTGTGGTGCGTTAACATTTTTTGTTCCGCCTTGCGCAAGTTTTTCTTCAAGCGTTGCTATTGGTTCGGCTTTTTGTGTGTCGTTGTTATACCAATGGTTGTACATTTGGATAAATGCCCATTGTGTCCATTTGTAATATTCTGGGTCTGAAGTACGTAGTTCTCGACTCCAATCATACGAAAACCCTATTTTTTTCAATTGGCTACGGTATCTCGCTACATTTTGGGCGGTTGTTACTGCAGGATGCTGCCCAGTCTGAATGGCATATTGCTCAGCTGGTAAACCAAAAGCATCATACCCCATCGGGTGCAATACATTAAAACCCTTTAACCTTTTGTAACGGCTATAAATATCGCTGGCTATGTATCCGAGGGGATGACCAACGTGTAGTCCCGCACCCGACGGATAGGGAAACATATCTAAAACATAATATTTTGGCTTTTCGGAAACATTCGACACCTTAAAGGTATCGTTGTCTTCCCAATACTTTTGCCAAAATTGTTCAATTTCACGGTGATTATATTCCATTGTTAACATTTTTTCTCGCCGCAAAAATAAAATAATATTTGGTACGAGTTATTATTTTGAATTTAATTTTTTAGGAAATTAAAAAAAAGTTTTTTTACAGCAATAAAATACATACAAATACCATTAAAATTCAAGATTAAGATTATTTAACTCTAAAAAAACTTTTTTGTATATAAATAAAAAAAAATAACTTTCGCAAGTTTTTTTACACTAAACACAAAAACTTTAAAAAAAATGAGAAAACTTTTGTTAGGATTAGCCTGTTGCTTAGTTTTAAATGCTGGCGCACAAAAATTTGAAAATTTAGCCCAAACGCCACCAATGGGTTGGAATAGTTGGAACACATTTGCTCTTGACATAAATGAGCAAGTAGTTAAAGACATGGCAGACCTTTTTGCTAAAAACGGTTTAAAAGAAGCTGGATACGAATATATAGTAATTGACGATGGATGGTCGTTAAAAGAACGCGACAAAAATGGCAACCTTGTTCCCGACCCCAAAAAATTTCCCTCTGGCATGAAAGCACTTGCCGATTATGTACACTCAAAAGGATTTAAACTTGGCATATACAACTGCGCAGGTAGCCACACATGCGGTGGATACCCCGGTGGAAGAGGCCACGAATATCAAGACGCATTACTTTATGCAAGTTTTGGTGTTGATTTTCTAAAATACGATTGGTGTAGCACGGGTAAACTCTACGCCCCCGAAGCATACGCCACCATGCGCGATGCACTACACACCGCAGGACGCGAAGTATTGTTTTCTATTTGTGAATGGGGCGACAACGATCCATGGAGTTGGGCTCCCGAAACAGGACACATGTGGAGAACAACGGGCGATATTTATTGCTGTTGGGATTGCGAATATATCAGAGACAAAGGACTACCAACTCAATGGAGTGCTTGGGGTGTTTGGCCAATCTTGCACATGCGCAAAGACATACGAAAATACGCTGGACCCGGACATTGGAACGACCCTGATATGCTTGAAATAGGGAAATGTATGAATGCAGCCGAAGATCGTAGCCATTTTGCATTATGGTGTTTGAGTGCCGCACCACTAATTCTTGGCAACGATTTAAGAACTGCAAACCAAGATACATGGGACATAATAAAAAACACCGAAGTAATAGCAATAGACCAAGATAAACTTGGGATACAAGGTTTTGAATATTCGTGTTCAGATAGTCTTTCAGTGTGGGTAAAACCGCTTGAAGGTGGTGATTGGGCTATTGGATTTGTTAATCTATCGCAAAAAACAAAAAATATTGTATTCGATTGGAAAACAAACATTATAAATGACGACTTGGCAAAACGAACCCTCGATGCCAATACCACAGAATACAAACTTCGCGACCTTTATCAACACAAAGACCTTAAATCAACAACTAAAAAACCTTTGGTTGCAAATATCGGTAGCCACGACATTTTGTTGTTGAGATTATCAAAAAAATAAAAAAAATAAGTATTTTTTAAAAAAAGGTATTAAAATTGCAATACCAATAACAAAATATAAATGCTAAATAAAATGCAAGTACTAAGAGACGATTCAATAATAACAATCACTTACGATCCACAACGTTCGCTGTTGGAAACGTGTTGGAAACCAGGGCAAGCAGAACTAACCCCAGATGATGTTAAAGATGTTTTACAATCAATAGGTAACTATTTGTCGAGTTGTCGCCCCGAAAATTACATAGCTGACCAAACCAACAAAAATAGTGTTTACCCTGTTGAAATACAAACTTGGATAGCAAAAGTGCTTTATACAGCGTGTATAAAAGGCGGTGTTAAAAAAGCTGCACTTATCCAATCGGGAAATTTCATTACCAGTTTGAGTACAACTCAAATGCTTGACGAAGCAACGGATATACCATTACAATTTGAAACATTTCCAACGCGCGAAGAAGCGTATGAATGGATGCATATTTAGAATCGCTTACCAATAAAAATCAAAGCGCAACGAAAACTTTATTCCGTTGCGCTTTGATTTTTTATTTCAATACAAAAAAAAGCTACAAAAACTAAACTATCTTTTTGTATTTTATTCTTGTAGGTGCGGCATCGCCCATTCTCATCTTGTAATTTTCTTGATATTCAGAAAAACTACCCTCAAAAAATTTAACTTGGCTATCGCCCTCAAATGCAAGTATATGAGTTGCAATACGATCTAAAAACCACCTATCGTGGCTTATTACCACAGCACAACCTGCAAAATGTTCAAGACCCTCTTCCAACGCACGCAACGTGTTAACATCTATATCATTGGTAGGCTCGTCCAAAAGTATTACATTAGCGTGTTCTTTTAAAGCAAGAGCAAGGTGCAAACGGTTACGCTCTCCTCCAGAAAGAACGCCACATTTTTTTTCTTGATCTGTACCTGTAAAATTAAATCGCGAAACATAAGCTCGCGCGTTAACCACACGATTGCCAAGTTGAATATTTTCTGTTCCTCCTGAAATAGTTTGAAATACAGTTTTTTCTGGGTCGATAGAAGCATGTTGCTGATCTATATATGCAACTTTTACAGTTTCGCCAACAGAAAACGTTCCAGAATCAGGTTTTTCAAGCCCCATTATAAGACGGAAAAGTGTAGTTTTACCAGCTCCATTAGGACCTATTACACCAACTATACCATTAGGCGGCAATGTAAAATCAAGATTTTCAAAAAGCAACTTATCTCCAAACGCCTTAGAAACACCATGAGCTTCAATAACCTTATCTCCTAAACGTGGACCATTAGGAATAACAATCTCAAGTTTTTCTTCCCGTTCTTTTTGATCTTCGTTGAGAAGTTTTTCGTAAGCATTAAGACGTGCCTTACCCTTTGCGTGTCGTGCTTTTGGACTCATATTAACCCACTCCAACTCGCGTTCGAGAGTTTTACGACGTTTTGATGCTGTTTTTTCTTCACTTTCAAGTCGTTTTGCCTTTTGTTCAAGCCATGACGAATAGTTGCCTTTCCAAGGAATACCCTCTCCCCTATCAAGTTCAAGTATCCAACCTGCAACACTATCAAGAAAATATCTATCATGAGTAACAGCAATAACAGTACCTTTATATTGTTGTAAATGTTGTTGCAACCAATCAATACTCTCTGCATCAAGGTGGTTGGTTGGCTCGTCGAGCAATAAAACATCAGGCTGTTGCAACAATAACCTACACAACGCAACCCTGCGTCGTTCTCCACCTGAAAGATGTTCTACCTTTTCGTCGTCGGGCGGGCAACGCAAAGCTTCCATAGCACGTTCAAGTTTGTTATCAAGTTCCCACGCATCATGATGATCAAGCAATTCTGTAAGCTCTCCCTGACGCTCAATAAGTTTATCCATCTGTTCGGGTTCCATTGGCTCGGCAAATTTTTCGTTAATTTGCTCATATTCAGTAAGTAAATCTACAATATATTGTACACCTTCTTGCACCACTTCCTTAACAGTTTTGGTATTATCGAGTTGAGGTTCTTGTTCAAGATAACCAACAGAATACTCATTTGCAGCAAAAGCAAGGCTACCATCAAAATTTTTATCTTTTCCTGCAATAATTTTTAAAAGTGTAGATTTTCCAGAGCCGTTTAAACCTATAACACCTATTTTTGCACCATAGAAAAAAGAAAGATTAATATTATTTAATACTTTTTTTGCTGGCGGGAACGTTTTGCAAACCCGCGACATTGAAAAAATTATTTTTTGTGCTTCTTCAGCCATATTTTTATTTATTGTTTTATTATTTTTTATAATAACCAATTATTAACAAATTACTTTAGATAAACAACTATAACAATATATTAATCAATTATTTGTTAAGATAATCAGCAACATCGTCAAGATTATCAAGCCACTTACCACCGTTACGTTCTACAAACCTTCCTACCGCATCAAGCGACTTTTTTTGAAATTCGGTAAATGTATGGTCTTCGTCTTGGTTAAGAACGCAAAAAACGGTTTTATCGGGTCGTTTATTACTATCGTCTATTACCTCTGCCACTGCATAAACACCTGTCATCTTGGGCGTTATAACATAAAGACAATAATCACAATCTTCGCGTTCTTGAAGTTCGCGTTTATAAGCATCCTCGTTCCAAGTTGGAACAACTGGATCGAAATAGTTTATTTTTAGTTTAGGTTTTATTTTGTCGCGCCAGTCCGACCCGTTGACCGTGCCACCCAAAAAC
>ERZ842401.6118-NODE-6118-length-12994-cov-8.458227_pt1 | contig 12994 bp, 9 predicted proteins | sample MGYA00521270_ERZ842401 | MGnify/ENA primary metagenome ERZ842401 (study PRJEB31892, sample SAMEA3878208) | bioreactor metagenome | biome: Moose rumen | place: Sweden | collected 2011-10 | study: EMG produced TPA metagenomics assembly of the PRJEB12797 data set... | reverse complement strand
TGCCTGAGAATTAGTATCGGCGCGGCGATAATCTTGCCAATGTCTAAACGGTTCGGCGCGTCTGCTGTTTGGTTACTTTCTAAAAGTAACCCCGATGATTCAATGATTGAAGTCGCGATAAAATCTTTGGCGGCGGTCTTGCCGAACGAAACTTAAGCCGTTGCCACAGTGACTTTTCATAAAGCAGGCGTAGAATAGGCGTTGAAGTTGAGTCGGGTTAAACTCTGCAAATTTAGGAAAGGTCGTACGTCGATGAAGTTTCAAAGTATCAAATTCAAATTGATTTTCCTGTTGATATTTATAGGAATGGTGCCGTTAGTGACGGCGATGGCGTACACTCTGTTCAACGCGGTGACGGAGGCTTTTGTATCTTCGGAGCAAGAACTCAAGGTAAAGAACGAGTTGATTGAAAAAGAAGTCTCCACCATGATGAGCAGCAACTTCACGGCGTTGCGGCTTTTGGCAGTGAATCCGTCCGTGCAGGAATATTTGACGGCGGCTCCCGAAAATCGCAACCCCAACATGCGGAGCCTCGTGCAAAATGCCAACGCGCTCTTTCGTGACGACAGCAATATCATCATAAGCGACGGCAAGGGTCAACAAATCGTGCGCAGTGACGACGCAAAGCTTGTCGACGTAAGCTCCCGCGACTATTTTAAGGCGGCGGCGCAGGGTCAAGAACACGTCTCCGAGGTTATCGTCAGCAAAACCACGGGGCTGGCTATCGTCGTGATTGAGGTGCCCGTCAAAAGCCCCGACGGGAAAGTTATCGGCATGATTCAGCGCAACTACAACATTTCCGCGTTGACCGGGCTGTTGACCGAAGAAGCCGACGCTGAGACCGAATTGGCTATCTTCGAGGGCAACGGCAAAATGGTATCGCATTCCTCCCTGCAAATTTCCAAGGAGGAAGACCGCCTCGACATGAGCAAGTACGACTTCATAAGCAAGGCGGGCGTCGACACTTGCGACGTTGCCGAGGTCGTGATTGACGGCGATAAAAAGCTTGTCAGCTACGAGCGCGAGCCGCAGACAAATTGGATTATAACCACGTTCCGCCCCTACAGCGCGGTCGAAGCCGATGCCATTGAGGAAGCTTTGGTTTTGGGCGGCATGTGCGTCGGCATTCTGGTCGTTATCGTTCTCATTGCAAATTTCATAGCGAATACCGCCGTCAAGCCGATTTTGACGATAAATCACGCGGCAGACGAAATTTCCAAAGGCAACCTGTCACTCCAAGCCGTGCCCGTCGAATCCGAAGACGAATTGGGCAACGTCGCCAAAGCCTTCGAGACCATGACCGATAAGCTCAATGATTTTTTCCATAAGGCGCGCAACAGTGCCATGACCGTAAGCCAAGCCGCCGAGACGCTCAACGACAACTCCCGTCAATCGGCGACCGCCGCGAATCAAATTGCCGGAGCCGTTACGGACTTTGCCGGCGCGGCTGTCAATCAGCAAAACGCAATCGGAGCCGCCAACGACGCCGTCCTCAACATGCGCGAACTTTTGAACGTCATTGCGGAGAATTCCGACGGCGTCGCCAATGCCTCAAATGCCGCCATGAAGACTGCAGAAACCGGCGCGATAACCGTGGGCAATGCCGTGGAAAGTATGGAATCCCTGCGTACTTCCGTCCAAGAGTCCGAGCAGATTATCAAGTTATTGGGCGATTATTCAAGCAAAATCGGCGACATCGTCGGAACCATTTCTGATATAGCCGACCAAACCAATTTGCTTGCGCTGAACGCGGCGATAGAGGCGTCACATGCGGGCGAACACGGTCGCGGCTTTGCGGTCGTCGCTGAGGAAGTTCGTAAGCTTGCTGAACAATCTGCTACGGCGGCGAGCGAAATTCAAAAGCTGATATTCGACGTGCAAGCCCAGACCGAAAAGGCGGTTGCGTCAATGAGCGTCGGCACCGACTTGACGCAGGTAAGCGTTCAGGCTGTCGGCGAGGCGGGCGGGGCTTTCCGCGACATCGTTAAGCAAATCGACGCCCTCACCGGCAAAATCAGCTTGACCGTCGACGCGATAAAAAAAGCCGAGTCCGGCAATTCGCAGATTATCGACTCGGTTAAGGTTATAAATGAGGCGGCGATTAAGTTTTCGCGCGAAACGGAAGGCATTTCCTCCACGACGGAGGAGCTTTCCGCCACCACGGAGGAAATTGCCTCCGCCAGCCGCCAACTTGCAGATATGGCGGACGACCTTCAAAAGGAAATCGAAACGTTCAAGTTGCGGCGGTGAAACGCCCCCTTAGCCTAAGGGTGGGTTCGCCGAACCGGCTTTCCTTGCCGTGGCTCGTCGCTTCGATTTAGATAATTTTGATTTTTATGTTTGAAAAACTTTCTTTTGCTCACCCAAAAGAAAGTTACAAAGAAAAGGGTGCCTCGCGGGGGCGTTCGGGGGTACAAGCCAACCCGCGCTGTCTCATAGTTTTAACGTCGTGCCCGCAAAGAAACATCCCTGTTTCTGTTGCGGGGGAGCCGCCGTCCATGGCGGCTCCTTTTTTTACGCGGGGCTACTCTTGAGATTCGATGTCGGGGATTGAAATTTCGGGCGCGTCGAAAGTCTTATCCAGCTCCAAAATCGTATCCTCGACAACGTTATACTTGACGTGCTGGTAAGTCTTGCCGTCAAGCTTGACGCCCTCGGCGAACTTCAACTTTTTATCCGCCTTGAGCGTCACGGCTCCATAAAAATCGACAACCTTATCGTGCCAATTAAAAATTGCGGTGTCCGAGTTAATCGCGACACTTTTTTTGTTGGCGAACTTGACGGAGCCGGTAACCTCGGCGGTGCGCGTCGCCCATTGCAGATAGGCGCGGTCGCAACCAAACGTTATGCCCTCCTGCTCCAGCTTGACATTGCCCTCCGCCCAACAGGTTTGCTTGGTGACGCTTACATAAGCCTCGTCCGCCGTTATCTTAGCCTTGAAGCCGTGATTGTTCGTGGCGACGTGCACATTGCCCTTGAGCACGTAAACGCCCTTGAAAATGTCGAAGTACATTTCGCCCGCCGACACTTCGGGCATTTCGGCGAAGGCTCTGCCCTGCGCGGCGACTATCATCAGTATCGCCAACGCGAAAATTTTTAATCTGTTAATCATGCTTGTGCGTCCTCAAAAAATGCTCAATGCGATTCAACGCCTCGGAAATTTTATCAATGCCGGTGGCGTAGGAGCAACGGACGTGCCCCGCGCCGCACTTGCCGAAAGCCGTGCCCGGTACCAGCGCGACGTGCTCGGCTTGAATCAAATTTTCGGCGAATTCCTCGGAGGTCAGCCCGCTCGACGTAATGTCGGGGAAAATGTAAAACGCGCCTCGCGGCTCGAAGCTGTCCAGCCCCAAAGTCTTAAAGCCGTCGTAAATCAGCTTGCGCCGCCTGTCGTAGTCGGCGACCATTTTTTTCATATACTTTTCGCCGCGCTTGAGAGCCTCGACAGCCGCCATCTGCGCGGTTATCGGCGCACAAAGTATCGTGTATTGATGAATCTTGGTCATGGCTCCGATAAAGTCGGGGTTTGAAAGCGCGTAGCCGATTCGCCAACCCGTCATGGCATAAGCCTTGCTGAAGCCGTTAAGCAAAATCGTCCTGTCGCGCATTTTGGGCAAGGCAGAAAAACATTCGTGGACGCCGCCGTAAGTCAAGTCGCCGTAAATCTCGTCGCTTATGACAATCAAGTCGTGCGCCTCGGCGAAGTCGGCTATCTTAAGCAAGTCCTCGCGCTCCATAATCGCGCCCGTGGGGTTGTTCGGGTAGCCGATAAGGATAGCTTTGGTCTTTGGCGTCACGAACGGCTCCAACTCTTCGGGCGTGATTCGGAATTCATTTTCAATCTTGGCGGGCACGCTCACGGGTATGCCCTTAGCCAGATACGTGCAAGCTTGATAGGACACGTAGCACGGCTCCGGTATCAAAACCTCGTCGCCGGGGTCGAGGATAGCCCTCAACGCCAAATCCAACGCCTCACTCACGCCGACGGTAACCAAAATCTCCGTGTCAACGTCGTAAGCCACATTGAACTTTTCGGCGTAGTGGCGGGCAATTTCTGCGCGGAGCTTAGGCATACCTCGGTTGGCGGTGTAGCTGGTATAGCCGCGCTCCAAGCCGTAAACGCAACTCTCGCGGATTGACCAGGGCGTCACGAAGTCGGGTTCGCCAACGCCCAATGAGATAACGTCCTGCATTTTAGCCGCTATGTCGAAAAATCGCCTTATGCCGCTCGGCGCGATTGACTTAACCGAATCGGACAGCTTATCGTTCCACGTCATGGCGCAACCACCAGCCTGCGGTCGCTGTCGTCGTCTTCCATTATCACGCCGTCTTTTTTGTACGCCTTAAGCATGAAGTGACTGCGCGTCTGCGTGACACCCTCAATCGGAGCAAGGCGCGTCGCCACGAAATTTGCCACGTCCTTAAGCGATTTGCCCTCAATGATAACCAGCAGGTCAAAGTTGCCGCTCATAAGGTAAACCGTGCGCACCTCGTCGAAGCGATAAATCCGCTCGGCTATGGCGTCGAAGCCGACTTCGCGTTGGGGCGTCAAGTTAATTTCGATTATCGCGGTTACAACATCGTCGCCGAATTTCTCCCAGTTAATCAACGCGCCGTAGGAAAGGATAATCTTTTCCTTTTCGAGGACAGCTATTTCCTTTTCGATTTCGTACTCAGACTTTTGCAACATCGACGCCAGCTCGCCCGTCGTCAGCCGCGCATTGTGCTCCAGCAACTCAAGAATTTCCTTCATAAAAACCACCTCTCTCAATCATCATCGAACAAAAATTTTCGCCCGCGTTCGCCGCGCAGGTTTTAATCGCGTCCATGCCGCCTTTGCTGTGGTCGAGCTTATCGTTAAGGGCGCACAGCATATCCATAAAATCCGCCAACGTCAGCCGAGCTTTGGATATTGCCGTCAAGACCGCCGCGAACTCAATCGCCCGATAAGTCGTCACGAACACGCGGCAATTAAACAGCTCGTCGCCCGCAAACGCGCACGGATAGCACCGCATGACGAATTCGTTGACCAGATAATTTTCCAGCACCGTCGCGAACTTCACGCGCATTTGAGGCAAAACCTCCTTGCGTCCGAAGCGATACGTCTCGGCAAGTTGAGCCTTTTTGTCGGCGGTCAAGTCGACGCTGTACATTTGCCCGAATATCTCCGCCAAAGCCGCCGCATGAGCCGCCTCGTCGAAGTCCGCGCCAACCTCCTCGCCAAAAAACTTGCAAAGCTCCGCCAGCCGCCCGTTTATCGGTAAGTCGCGCCGTTGCAAGATTTTTACCGCCGAACTTTGACGCTCTAAGAATTCTTCGGCGGGCAACGGGATTTTGGTCGTGAAGTCAAAGATTTGCCGCGCTTTGAGTTCCCCGACGACTTCAAAGGTTATCGGCTCGCCGCGCAGGAGAATCAGCATTGCCGCTTTGGGACAAGTCAGCGTCATTGCCTGCAGATAAATTTCCGCGCCGAGGCGATAAGTCACACGCGGATAGCTTTGGCAGATGGCGGGCAGATAATCTTCGCCGTGTTTGAGTTGGAGCTTGCACAAAAAATTTTCGTCGAGGAACGGGCACGCGCCCGACGGTTGCAACTTGAAAGCCTGCGCGGAGTCGTCGAGGTGCTTAAAAAAATTTTGGCGGTCGACGGCGGGGAGCCGCGAATATTTATCGCGTATCTCCTCGTCAGCCGAAACCCGCCAATCCCGACAACAGCGCGAGTTGCAAGCCTTACCGTCGCACTCAAACGCCCCTGTGTAAGTCGGTCGAAAAATCCTCATCTGATAAAATGCGTGGGAATCCAAGCTTCACGTTTGGGCACCTCGAACTTTTCTTTGCCGAGCGCGATAGACTTCATGAGGAACGTCATATTGTTGGCAAGCGTGCGCATGGTCTGAAGTCCCTCGGCGTCTTGAGCCGCCTCGCCGGGTTTAAGCCCGTAAACCATATTCCAATATTGGCTTGTGGCGATAACCATGCCGCAGTTGCCGAAATATTTATTGAGCACGTCGTAAGCAGAAGCCGCGCCGCCGCGTCGAGCAACTACGACACTTGCGCCGACCTTCATGGTCTTATCGAAGTGTGCGCTGTAAAAGAGCCTGTCGAGGAAGGAAACGAGCGTGCCGTTGGGCGAGCTGTAGTAGACGGGCGAACCTATTACCAAGCCGTCAGCCTCAGCGAAAAGCGGCGCGACCTCGTTGACGGCGTCGTCGAACACGCAACGACCAAGGTTGAAGCAATTTCCGCAAGCCGTGCAACCGCGAATGTCCTTGCCTCCGACGTGCACCAGGTTGGTTTCGATTTCTGCCGCCTTGAAGACTTTAATCATCTCGTTGAGCGCGATACTCGTGTTGCCGTTGGCGTGCGGCGAACCGTTGATAAGCAATACTTTCATTCAAAACATCTCCTTTCATACGCTGTTCAGTTATTTTGACGCCGAGGGGAAAAATCCTTTTGGTAAATAAAAAAGCGGCGAGCACTTTGCCCGTCGCCGAAAGATTTATTGCGATTCAGAATTTGCAATTCACGCCGTAGATGAATTCGCGCCCGCTGCCGGGATAAACTTGCTTGTGAAACTCACCATCGTCCCACTTATACACATTGCTTGTTGTATTGGAATAGTGCTGATTCGTGAAATTGAGAGCCTTGAAGTAAAACGTGGTGTGATCGTTCAAGTCGTAGCTTAGATTGAAGTCAAGCACGGCGTAGCGTCTTTTGGGGTAAGCCTGAGCAACATTGGTATCAGACCACCAGGCAGCCCTAAGATTTGTATTGATTGCACTTGCCATAACGCCTTGCAGATTCATTTTCAAGCCGCGATTGTGATAGCTCAAGCCGAGGCGATAGCCGTTGGGTTGCGGAAGATAACGAGAGTGGTCACCGTTATTGTTTCTCAAGTGCCTGCGCGTGTGCGAGTAGCCAAGATTATAGCTGAAGTGATCGTCGATTTTTTGATGGAAGGTGACTTCGACGCCGCGACTTTTCAGCGGAAAGGAGTTGCCGACGTTGGCATAATAATACACTTGACCGTCATCATCAAAGTAGTTTGGTCCCATAAAAGTCCAGTTGATTCTGTCGTCCATTTTGTTTTGGAAGTAGCTGACGGCAAAGCCGGTTTTTTCGTTGATGTCGTGTTCAATGCCGATAATGGTCGAGTTGCCTTTTTCGGGCTTCAATTTACGATTTCCTATGTTAAAAATAGGTACGGGCTGATTTCTAACTCGCGTAAAGTTCTCGGCGTATATGTCCGAGTAATCCCCGTCGCTTATGTAATTCATGGAATACAGCTCGCTTAGCAAAGGGACGTTATAGGAGCGACCCCATGTGGCGTAAAATTTCGTCTTGTGATCGGGGCGATAGTTGGCGGCGACTTTGGGCGACCAATTCTTTCCGAATTCGGAGCTGTGGTCATAGCGCACGCCGGGGATAAGCGTCCATTTGTCGCCGAGGCTGATTGTGTCTTGCAGATAAGCGGACTTTGTCGTCATTTCGGCGTCGTAGCCGTAGAGGGGATTGGAAGCTTTGCTTTTATGCCACTCCAAGCCGACTATGAATTTGTGTTGCCCCAATTCCCAGCCGTTCTGATACTCTATGCCGTGCAGGTGGGACTTCGGATTTTCGGTACCGACATTACTAAGCGTATAGTAATTATCGACGTAGCGGAGCCAACCCGGCGTGGACGTGCCCTCTTTGAAATTGTAAGTTACCGCCACATCGTTTATCAATTCTCTATTAGTAGGTGTGCTATTATCGTAATCATGCCAAGCATGATTGTATTGACGATATTTGCCGGCAATGTGCATTGCGTCGAAAGTCAAGGAGTCACGGTCAGTGAAACGATAATCCAGCCGGGCGGAAAGAGTATTGCTACTGCTTTCCGTGGTTGGCGTCCGCCAAAAATCGCTTGCCATGCCGCTCTTATATTCCGGCGCATCACTTTTGTACAATTTACCGGTGAGGAACCAGCTTAATTTGTCAGCGACGCCTTGATTGGCGATTTCATATTGGTAGCGGTGCCACGAGCCCGCGCTCAGGTCAATGGAAGTTTCGTTACGCGTCCCCTTTTTGGTAACGATATTGACGACACCGCTGAAAGCGTCGGAGCCGTAAAGAGCAGAATTGCCGCCCTTGAGGACTTCGATACGCTCAATCATTGCCATTGTTGGAATGCCTGTATACGCCTTAACGGCTTGCTCGTTAATCTGCGGGTCAATCCTGCGCCGCCCGTCGATAAGCACAAGCACGCGGTCGCCGCCCGTCATGATAAGCCCGTTGCCGACAACCAAGCCGTTGACATGACTTAGAGCCTCGTTGACGCTTTGATAGTGATTTTCCTCGATTTCCTTTGCGGTGATGACGGTGACGTTGGCGGGCGTGTCCCACTTGTTGGTAGGGATACGCTCGGCGGTGATTAAAAAGTCCTCCAGTTCCAGGTAGTTGAGATAATCGACGTTGGTCTCGGCGTCAACGGCGGTTTCGTCAGGCGCGGCGACCTCCTCGGCAGGCGTTACCTCCTCGGCGAAAGTCGGATTGACGGGCAGGAGAGTCGTCAGCGCGAGCGAGGCGGCTAACAGCCTTAATCGTCGTTTAGTAATACCCCCCCCGTCAACCTTTCACGAAACATTTTGGTAACCATACAATGAAGCTCCTTTCATGTTACAACGGTTTATAATCTCTCCTTGGCGGTGTCGAGATTCTTCTTGTAGAGTTCGACAGTCGGCTCAAGGGTGTAAGCTTTCTTATAAGCTCTGAACGAATCCTTATAGCGACCGAGCGCGGCGTAAGCATAACCCAGATTGTTCCAGGCGTTGGCGAAGGTCTTATCGAGCGCGACAGCCTTGCGACAACACTCAACCGCCTTGGAATATTTTTGCTGATTGTTGTAAACGTAGCCGAGCCCGTTCCACGCAGCGGCGTCCTTGGCGTCAAGCGCGATAGCCTTTTGGAAATATTCCAATCCCTTATCGTATTCGCCCTTGTGACTCAAGGTGTAGCCTATATTGCTCCAAACCACGGAATATTCGTCATTGACCGCCAACGCCTTTTGATAATAGGCGATCGCCGAGTCGTAGTCAAGCTGTTCGTCATAAAGGGAGCCGAGATTGTTCCAGGGCACCACATCTTCCGGCGCAAGCTCAATCGCCTTTTGATAGCATTCAATCGCCGTATCGGTTGCCTGCTTGAAATTGTAAGCATAGCCGAGATTATTCCAGGGCGCGGCGTAATTCGGGTCGAGCGCGATAGCTTTGCGGCAATACTCAATCGCCTTGTCATAATTCTTTTGGTAGTTGGCGACGTAGCCGAGCCCGTTCCACGCGGCGGCGTCCTTAGGGTCGGCTTGAATTGCCGCTTCAAATTCCTTAATCGATTTGTTGTAGTTTTCGCGCCCGAAATTCTCCACGCCCTTTTCGTTGCACAAATTGGCAGAAACGTCCGCCTCGGTCGACTTGGCAGACGTTATCGCGGGAACCGTTGCGAGCCAGCCCGATAAAATTATCAGGGCAATTAGAAATTTTTTAATAACGTTCATGACCTTTCACCTCACGAAAAATTTTGTCATTATTTTGACACAGCAGGCAAAAATCCTTTACCGGGAACAAAAATGCGACGAGCACATTGCCCGCCGCCTAAAGATTTATTTAAGTTCAGAATTTGCAATTTACGCCGTAGATGAATTGGCGTCCCGAAGCGGGATAATCTGTCCTTACGCCGTTCAAAAGCGTGCTCTCTTCATTGGAATAGTGCTGATTCGTTAAGTTAAGAGCCTTGAAATAAAAATTAACGTTGTCGTTGAGGTCGTAGCTGAGGTTGAAGTCGAGGATTGCATAACGTCTTGTGGGATAAGACGGCATTTTGATGGCGTCGCCCCATGCACGATCATGGATGTTAATATTGCTTGCCATGATGCCGAGCAAATTAGCCTTGAGTCCTCTGTTGTGATAATTGAGCCCGACACGATAGCCGTTGGGTTGCGGGCGATAGTAAGGCGCGTCGCCGTCGTTTGTATCCAAGTGCGTGTGCGTGTGCGAATAGCCGAGATTGTAACCGAAATGATCATCTATCTTTTGACGGAAGGTTATTTCAAAGCCGCGGCTCTTCATGGGGTAATAATTGCCGGCTTGATACAATTGGAAAGTTTTCAATTCTTTATCAATTCCCCAACCGATAAGGTCGTCCATTTTGCTGTAAAAATAATTTATGCCGACGCCGACTTTGTCGCTGAAGTCGTGCTCGATACCGATAATAGCCGAATAGCCTTTTTCGGGGCGTAAATTCGGATTGCTGAGGCGGAATTCGCCGGTAGCCCGGGCTCTGAGTGTATTTTCGTCGTCGGGGTACACGGAATAAAGTTCTCTGATAAGCGGCACGTTATAGGATTTGCCCCACGTGGCGTAAAACTTGGTCTTTTCGTCGGGGCGATAGTTGGCGGCGACTTTGGGCGACCAGTGGCTTCCGAATTTACTGCTGTGGTCATAGCGTGCGCCGGGGATAAGTCTCCATTTGTCGCCCATGGCGATTGTGTCCTGAAGATAAACCGACTTGGTATTTATGCTTTTGCTTTCAAAGCCGTGCAAAACATCGGACGCTGTACTCTTATGCCACTCCAAACCGGCTATAAGTTTGTGTTGCCCGAATTCCCAACCGTTTTGATATTCAATGCCCTGCAAACGCGCATGAGGATTTTCGGTGCCCAAATCGGAATAAGTATAATAATTATTGATATAGCGCAACCAACCGGGCGTGGAAGTGCCCTCTTTGAAGTTATAAGACAGCGACACGTTGTTAATTACCGAGTTTGAAGAGTAACCGTATTCTTTGGCGGCAGGGCTGTAGTATTTTGAATCATGGGAGATATGCATGAAGTCCAAGGTTAAGGAGTCGCGGTCGGTGAAACGCTGATCCAATCGCACGGATATATCGTGTTCTTTGTCGGCGGTGGTTGAAGCCCCAAAATCGTTATAACCGCTCTTGTACTCCCAAGGATGACCGTTATACAATCTGCCGGCAAGGAACCAACCGAACTTGCCGACGGTGCCTTGATTAGTCAGCTCGTATTGATGATGCCCGCGATGATGTCGATTAGTGCTTGTGCTAAGGTCGACGGTGGTTTCGTTGCGCGTGCCCTTTTTGGTGACGATGTTGACGACACCGCTGAAAGCGTCGGAGCCGTAGAGCGCGGAGTTGCCGCCTTTGACGACCTCGATACGCTCAATCATTTTCATTGACGGAAACCACGTAAGAGCCTTTTGTTCTTGAGTATTAACTTGCGGGTCAAACCAGCGTCTGCCGTCGACAAGCACCAAGACGCGAGAGCCGCCGTTCATTTGAATATACGACGAGCTGACAACGACGCCGTTGACGTGACTTAAAGCTTCGTCAATCGATTGATAGTGATTCTCCTCAATTTCCCTGGCGGTGATAACAGTGACGTTGGCGGGCGTTTCCCATTTGTTGGTAGGGATACGCTCGGCGGTGATTAGAAAGTCTTCCAGTTCCAGGTAGTTGAGATAGTCGACGTTGGTCTCGGCGTCAACGGCGGTTTCGTCGGGCGCGGCGACTTTTTCAACGGGGGCGGCGACTTCCTCGGCAGGCGTGACTTCCTCGGCGAACGTCAAATTGGCGGGCAGGAGGGTCGTCAGCGCGAGCGACGCGGCGAGCAGGCGCAAGCGTCGTTTATATCCGCCGCCTGTCGACTTTCGCCGAAACGTTTTGTTAACCACGGTAAAAACTCCTTTCATACCAAAATCGTTTGAAGGCTATCATTTTCCCTAAGCTTTGTCAAGATTAAGAAAAAATAAAAATACGACGAGCACATTGCCCGTCGCCAAAAAATTATTTGCGTTCAATGATTCGCAGTCTACAGCCTCTCCCGCGCCTTTTCAAGATTTTTTTTGTAAAGTTCGACGGTCGGCTCAAGGGTGAAGGCTTTCTTGTACGCCTCAAACGAATCGTTCAGACGACCGAGCGCGGCGTAGGCATAGCCCAGATTGTTCCAGGCGTTGGCGAAATTCTTATCAAGCGAAACCGCCTTGCGACAGCACTCCGCCGCCTTGAGATATTTCTGCTGATGAATGTAAACGTAGCCGAGCCCGTTCCACGCAGCGGCGTCTTTCGGGTCAAGATCTGTCGCCTTTTGGAAATATTCCAGACCTTTATCGAAGTCACCCTTGTGACTGAACGCGTAACCCAAATTGCTCCACGCCTTGGCATCGTCGGCATTGACCTCCGCCGCCTTCTGATAATTCTCAATCGCGGCGTCGAACTTAAGTTGCTCGTCATAAAGGGAGCCGATATTGTTCCACGGAGCCGAGTCTTTGGGGTCAAGCTCAATCGCCTTACGATAGCACTCAATCGCCTTGGCGGTGTTATGCTTGAACTTATAGGCGTAACCGAGATTGTTCCAGGGCGCGGCATAGTTCGGGTCAAGCTCAATGGCTTTGCGGCAATACTCAATTGCCTTGTCGTATTCCTTCCGGTAATTGGCGGCATAGCCGAGCCCGTTCCACGGCGACGCATAATTTTCGTTGAGTGCGAGGACGCTCTTGAAAGCCTCCTCTGCTTTGGCGAAATCGTTTTTGCCGAGATACGCCCAGCCCAAACCGTTGCGCGGCAAGCCGTAACTCTGATCCATCTCAATCGCCTTTTGATAACACTCAATCGCCTCGTCATATTCCTTGCGGTTGTAATGTCTGAAACCTTCCTCGTTGTATTGCAACGCCGTGAATCTTTCCTCGTTGCGCTTGACTTTGACTTTAATCTGTTGCTTTTCGGCGTCGGAGGCAGTTCTGTAGTTTTCTTTCAGCTGCTTAATTTCCCTGTCAAGCTCGCGGCTTTCCTGCTCAATCGCCTTATTCTGACGGACAGATTCGGTGAACTTTTCCCTGTCCTTAGTGAATTTCCTGATTTCCTTGTTAATATCCTTGCTTTCCGTGTCGGTATCCTTGGGCTTAGGTTTCTCCTCGACCTTGGGCTTAGGTTTCTCCTCGACCTTGGG
>ERZ842401.6116-NODE-6116-length-12995-cov-5.683617_pt1 | contig 12995 bp, 15 predicted proteins | sample MGYA00521270_ERZ842401 | MGnify/ENA primary metagenome ERZ842401 (study PRJEB31892, sample SAMEA3878208) | bioreactor metagenome | biome: Moose rumen | place: Sweden | collected 2011-10 | study: EMG produced TPA metagenomics assembly of the PRJEB12797 data set... | reverse complement strand
TAGGCTGCTAACAAGAAGACATAAAAAGAGGATGTGCCTATTTTGACACACCCTCATCTTCAGCAAATTTACTCTGTTGCGCTCTTTACTCCACAGTAACGTGTACGTTGCGCTGACGAATGTTCTGACAGTTGTTGAACACGGCATCGCTCTTGGCCAGAATTTGAATGTTCTGCAGACGAATGCCATTGATGGGCATCTCAGGCAGCCCGTTGAACTCCATGGCACGACCGGCACCATTGCAAATGATGTTCTTGATGTCGATGTTACGGAAGATGGGGGTCTCCTCTGTAACGGGGACCTTGGTCACATTGTCTGGGTTGTCACCGTCGGCCAGCATCTCGGCGACAGACTTGCCACCATAGTACATGTTAAAGGTGATAGCATCGGTCTTGATGTCGGTCATCGAAACATTGTCGATATAGATGTTCTCCACGATGCCACCGCGCCCACGTGTGGACTTGAAGCGCAAGCCAACATCGGTGCCGAGGAACTGGCAGCGCTCGACCATGATGTTGCGCACGCCACCGCTCATCTCTGAGCCGACGACAAAGCCACCATGACCGGCAAACACCGTGCAGCCGTCGACCACCACATTCTCACAAGGACGTCCGCGACGGCGACCGTCAGCATCCTTACCACTCTTGATGCAAATGCCATCGTCGCCGGCATCGAACTTGGAGTTGACGATGAGGGCATTCTTGCACGACTCCAGGTCCAAAGCATCACCGTTCTGTGCATAGAAGGGGTTGCGGGCCAGGATGTCATCGAGGATGATGTTCTCACACATCAGCGGATGAATGTTCCAAGCGGGTGAGTTCTGGAAGATGACGCCTTGCAACAGTACGTTCTTGCAGTTGACCAGTGAAATCATGACAGGGCGCAAGAAACGCTTGATGGCATTCCACTCCTCCTCGGTCTCTGCCTTGGGGACGTTCATATTTGCATTCTTCTCTGCATCGGCGTATGCCTGATTGGGCACCCAGTAGCCTTTCTTTGACTCTACACCACCGGGACGTGCCAGTACTTCCTTCCACTGGCCTTCGGTCATCTTGCCTTTCTTGACGGGGCGCCAGAACTGGCCATTGCCGTCAATGACACCCTTGCCCGTGATGGCAATGTTCTCGCAACCATTGGCACTCAGCGGTGACTGGCAACGGCGCGTGTCAAGTCCTTCGAACGAAGTCTTGATGACAGGATAGAGGCTCTCGTCGCCAGAGAACTGGATGACAGCTCCCACCTCTAAGTGCAGGTCGATGTTAGACTTCAGCACGATGGGACCGGTGAGCCAGACGCCCTGCGGTACGACAAGCCGGCCACCGCCCTTCTTGCTCAGGGCTGCAATAGCCTTCTCAAAAGCCTTGGTGTTCAGAGTCAGACCGTCGCCTACGGCACCGAATTTCTTCAGGTTTACCTCATAGCTGGGGATGACGGGAGCGCTGACCTCCGGCATCTGGAACGGCAGCTTCTCCGTGTACTTCTTGTAGGGGTTCTGTGCCTGGGCACTGGTTTGGAACACGAGGACACAGGTGAGCAACAATACGAGACGCATGTAATCCCTCGTCTTCATGCCTCCTTGTCTCCTTGTCTTCAATAACATTGCTTTCATCATACTTAGTTTGGTTTATAGGTTAGTAATCATGCTTGTTGATGTCTGTAATCTCTTTGAGTGGTTTCATGACAAAGTCACGTTGGTGCATCAGCGGATGTGGTATCTGCAAGTCCGGCTCGTCGACGGTCAGATCGTCATACAGCAGGATGTCGATGTCAATGGGACGGTCGGAGTATTGATGGGTGGTGAGTGATGAGTGGTGAGCGGTGAGGGTTTTGCTCTTGCGCCCCAGGTCTCGCTCAATCTCTTGGGTAGCCATCAGCACCTCGCGGGGAGAGCGTTCTGTCTCACAAAGAATGGCGGCATTAAGGAATCGGTTTGCAGAGTCGAAGCCCCAAGGGTCGGTTTCAATGAACGAAGACTGGCGCGTCACCTGCCCCACCCGCTCGCCTATCAGGCGGATGGCCTCGCGCAAGTTTCCCGCACGGTCGCCGAGATTGCTGCCCAGTCCCAGATACACCTCATGACACATACCTGCCCATCTTCTTAATCATCCAATATCAGCATGGCATCGCCATAGCATCCGAACTTATAACCTTTCTCCACGGCCACCTCGTAGGCATGCATGATGAGGTCGTAGCCGCCAAAAGCAGCCGTCTCCATGAGCATGGTAGACTCTGAGTGATAGAAATTGGTAATCATAGAGTCTGCCAGTCCGAAGTCATAAGGCGGGAAGATGAACTTATTGGTCCAGCCGTCAAACTCCTTCAGCATGCCGTCGGTACCCACGGCCGTCTCTGCAGCACGCATGGTGCTGACACCCACTGCACAGACATGATGACCCTCCCGCTTGGCTTCGTTGACCACGCGGCAAGCCTCGACATCGACCTTCATCTGTTCTGAACTCATCTTGTGCTTCGTCAAGTCCTCCACCTCGATGGGGTCGAAGCATCCCAGTCCGCAGTGTACGGTGAGGAAGGCAAAGTTGACACCACGTATCTCCAGGCGCTTCATCAGTTCACGGCTGAAATGCAGGCCAGAGGCGGGAGCCGTCACTGCACCCTCATGGCGGGCATAGATGGTCTGGAAGTTCTCCATGTCGTCAGGAGTGGACTCGCGCTTGCTGACAATATATCGCGGCAGGGGTGCAGAGCCCAAGCTGAAGAGCTCGTTCTTGAACTCATCGTGCGGACAATCATAGAGGAAGCGCAGCGTACGTCCACGGCTGGTGGTATTGTCGATGACCTCTGCCACCATGGGACCGTCTTCGTCGAAAAACAGCTTATTGCCTATGCGAATTTTGCGTGCCGGCTCTACTAACACGTCCCACAGGCGCAACTCACGGTTGAGCTCACGCAACAGGAACACCTCGATTTTGGCATCGGTCTTCTCCTTGGTGCCGAACAGGCGAGCGGGAAACACCTTCGTATCGTTAAGTATCAAGGCATCGCCTTCGTCGAAATAGTCCACAATGCTGCGGAAGGTTATAAAGCGGTCGGTGTCGTTGCCGTCGGCATCCTTCTCATACATGTCAATGACCTGACGCTTGCGGTGAATCACCATCAGGCGACACTCATCGCGGTGATACACTTTCTCCACCGTGCCATCCTCGTTTTCGAACGCACGGTAGGGAGGCTCCAAGGCAATCAGCTCCTCTGGCAACTTGAATTTAAATTGTGACAGTTTCATCTATGCTATTACTATTTACGAATTTTTACGATCTTCTATCTCCTGTTGCTCCAACCAAGCAGGAAAGTCATCCAACGTGATGCAGTCCTCGATGCGGATGCCGCCAATGCGAGTGCGACAGAGGGCCGTCAGGTAGGCACCGCTATGCAAGGCACGCCCAATGTCACGGGCCAGTGAGCGGATGTAAGTGCCCTTGCCACAAACCACACGGATGCTCATCTGCATGGCCACGGGGTCGAAACCGGTCAGTTCAATCTCGTCAATGCGCACGGTCTTGGCCTTGAGCTCCACCGTCTCGCCCTTGCGCTTCAACTCGTAGGCACGGTCGCCAGCAATCTTCACGGCCGAGTATTCGGGAGGCACCTGCTGTATATCGCCTACGAAACCCGCCAACACCTGCATGACAAGTTCACGCGTGATGTGCTCCGTGGGGTAGGTGGCATCCACCTCATGTTCCATGTCATAGCTGGGCGTGGTGGCACCAAGCTGCAGCGTGGCGGTATATTCCTTGGTGTCTAACTGCAAACGCTCTATCTCCTTGGTCTTCTTGCCCGTGCAGAGGATGAGCACGCCCGTTGCCAACGGGTCCAATGTTCCGGCATGTCCTATCTTGACCCTGCGTACACCTATCTTACGTGATACGCGCGTACGCACGTAAGCCAAAGCGCCGAACGACGACATGCGGTAAGGCTTGTTGATGTATATGAATTCGCCTTCGGTGAAGTTCACGAGTGTTACTGATTACGGATTTTCGATTCAGGTTTATGCCAACAGGCTGGTAGCTATGACAACCAAGCCGACAATGGCACAGTAGATGCCAAAGTAAACGAGCTTGCCACGCTTCACAATGTTAATCATCCACTTGCAGGCAAAGCAGCCACTGACAAAAGCAGCCACAAAGCCGACCATGAGGGGCACGGTCTCAATGCTGCCCATGACAGCCTCGCCCTTGACGGCTTTCAGCACGTCGAGCAGGGCCTCGCCCAAAATTGGCGGAATGACCATTAGGAATGAGAACTGGGCCAGCGACTCCTTCTTGTTGCCCAAGAGCAAGCCCGTGGCGATGGTGGACCCTGAGCGCGACACTCCTGGCAACACGGCTATGGCCTGCGCGATACCAATAATCAGCGCGTCCTTCCACGAAATGTTCTCTTTCTGGCGGGGCTTGGCATAGTAGGAGAAGATGAGCAGCGCCGCCGTGACGAGCAGACAGCAACCCACCACCAACAGGCCAGAGCCAAAGATTTCCTCTACCTGATCCTTGAAGAACAGGCCCACGATACCAACGGGAATCATGGACACCACGATGTTCAGGGCATACTTTGTCTCTGCATTCATCTCAAACTTAAACAAGCCCTTCAGTATCCAGTCTATCTCACTCCACAGGATAACCAGCGTAGAGAGCACCGTGGCCACATGCACGGCAACGGTAAACATCAGGTTGTCCTCGCCATTTTCCATGCCAAACAGGGCCTGACCAATAGCCAGATGACCGCTGCTGCTGACGGGCAGATACTCCGTCAATCCCTGGATAATACCCAATATCAATGCTTCAAACCAATCCATCAGACAATTATCTATTGATTATTTTACTGTTTTTCTTCATCTAACACACTGTCGTCATCCTTCGGACGGCGCACCACTGCATAAATCATCGACACGAAACCAATCAAGCACACCACTGGGGCTACCTTGATGCGACGGGTACTGAAGATGTCTGGGTCGTAGGCCGTGTCTGTTGAGCCAGAACCGCTCATCAGCAGAAACCCGATGATGACCACAGCCATGCCAATGGCCAACAGAATGTAATTCATGCGGTCGAATGCAAAATTTCTCTTATCCAACATATATTCTTACGTTTTTACTTCTTCACTTTTTACCTTTATCTTATATTTTGTATAGTTCTCCAGCTGTCATACGAAGGAACTTGTTGACGGCCAGCCATGCGCAGAGGGCCGTAATTACAACACCAAACACCAGTACTGCACCCGCAGTAATGGCCATGACCTCCCACGTAATAAGCTCCTCGACACCAGGCTGCGTCACGTACAGGCCATAGACACCTGCACCCAACACGACGATGGCCAGCAGAGCGGCAATGACACCAATCCAGACTGCCTGCTTCAAGAACGGTCGGCGGATAAAGCCCCAAGAGGCTCCCACCAACTTCATGGTATGGATGACAAACCGACGGGCATAGACGCTGAGCCGAACGGTGTTGCTAATCAGTGCAAACGAGACAAAGGTCAACAGCACTGCCAGCACCAACAAGACAATGCTGATGCGACTCAGATTGATATTCACGCGATCCATCAGGTCTTCCATATAGGCCAGGTCTCCCACGCGCGCATCCTTTCTGATTTCCTTGGCTATCCACTTGAGCGAGTCACCATTGGCATAGTCTGCCGCCAACTGGATTTCCAGCACAGCAGGAAACGGGTTAAAGCCTAAGAACTCTGTCGGGTCACTGCCCAGCTCCTTCACCTGATCACGCTTTGCCTGTTCTTTGCTGATATAGTCGATGTTGCGGCTGTAAGGACGGTGATAAAGGTCACGACACAACAAGTGGGCATCGTTCACCGACACCGAGTCCTTCAGCATCACCGTCACCGTCAGATTCTCCTTCAAGTGAGTCGACAAATTGCGTGCCGACAACACCGAGAGCACAACCACGCCCAACAGCACAAGCACCATGGTAGTACTTATACATAACGTGACAACCTGCATACCACGACGGCTGCGGGTTCTTTTTTGCTTCTTACTCATAGTCTCATTTAGACGTAATACACCTAATTTAGCTGCAAAGGTACGACTTTCTTTGAACTTTGAACTTTGAACTTTGAACTTTATGAATGCCATTTAAGCATATTTAACGTATAGCAAATCACAAAGTTCAAAGTTCAAAGTTCAAAGTTCAAAGTTTTTCGTACCTTTGCCCTCGTTATGAGTACTATTATCTATCCTTCGCCGATTTTCGGCCCCGTCCACAGCCGCCGCCTTGGCATCTCGCTCGGCATCAACCTGCTGCCTGCCGACGGCAAGGTCTGTTCGTTTGACTGCATCTATTGCGAATGTGGTTTCAACGAGGACCATCGCCCCACCCTGCCACTGCCCACACGTGAGGAAGTGGCTGCCAAACTGGAACAGAAGTTGCAGCAGATGCAGCATGACGGACAGCTGCCCGACGTGCTCACCTTTGCTGGCAACGGCGAGCCGACATGTCATCCACACTTCCCAGAAATCATCGACGACACTATCCGCCTGCGTGACAGCTATTGTCCCAAGGCTCGCGTCTCGGTGCTCTCCAACTCAACCATGATCCACCGCAAGTCCGTCCATGATGCCCTGCTCCTCGTAGACAACAACATCCTGAAACTAGACACCGCAGACCCCATATATATTAATAAGGTGGACCACCCCAACGGCACCTATGACATGCAACGCATCATCGAACACATGAAAGAGTTCAACGGTCACATCATCATTCAGACCATTTTTATGCGGGGCACCTGCAATGGAGAAGACGTGGACAATACTGGCGATGAGTATGTCGCCCCTTGGCTCGAAGTCGTCAAAGCCATTCGTCCCCAACAGGTAATGGTGTACACCATCGACCGAGAGACACCCACTCCTGGTCTGGAGAAAGCCACCCATGAGCAGCTCGATGCCATCCGCGACCGCGTCATTGCCCTCGGCATCCCCTGCACTGCCAGCTACTGAAAGTGAAAAATAGAAGACACTGACGAAAATAATAGCAGAAAATCTTTTGTATTTCACAGAAAATCACTATCTTTGTGGCGGTTTATACCGTGCAGTGAGCACGAAGGACTACCGAGACGAAAGAACTAAACGTAAAACTATGCAAAAGAAAAAGGAAAATGAGGAGCTCTTGTCAAGGAGAGAGTTCTTTAAGAAAGCCGCAAAGGGAGTGCTCCCCATGTTAGGAGCCATTGCCTTGTCTTCCATGCCAGTGGTTAGTCAGGCGGCAGAGAAGGCACCGACTTCGTGTGCTGCCTGCAACGGAACATGCAGCACGGGGTGCGACGGTGGATGTCTGCACGGCTGTGGTGGCGGTTGCAAAGGCAGTTGTGCCTCTACTTGCCGAGGAGGTTGTGAGCTTAGCTGCTATCACGGTTGCTCAACCAGCTGTTCTGGAGGTTCCACGGGTCAGGTGACCAACACTTATGTGGACCAGCCCACCTACTACGGTGGCGGCGGCGGATGCAACGGATGCAGCAGCACATGTACTGGAACCTGCACAGGCGGATGCACCAACGGATGCTCAGGGACCTGCTCCGGCACATGTTCGGCCACTTGCCAAAATGACTGCAACAACCATTGCGTGGGTACCGGCGGCATGGAGATATACTACCGATATCTGAACATGACCCAAAGTCTCAAGGCTAATCTGAACGGCCAAGTCATCCGCAGAACACTTTAAGCACAGATGCAAGTCAAAGAGAACCACGACAGCTGGCAGCGGGGCATAGCGAAGACCATCACCTTCATCGTCACCAAAGACTGCCAGCTGGCTTGTAAGTATTGTTACCTGGTTGGAAAAAACAACAAGGAACGCATGCCATGGGAAGTGGCCAAGCAGACCATAGACTATGTGCTCAGCCATCGCGACGAGTTCCCAGAGTCGTCGGTGGTCTTTGATTTCATTGGCGGTGAGCCTTTTCTGGAAATCGACCTCATTGACCGAATTTGTGACTACATCAAGGTGGAACTGTATCGGCTGAACCACCCGTGGTTTGACTGCTATCGCTTCAGTTTCTCCACCAACGGCATCAACTACCATGAGGAGAAAGTGCAACAGTTTATTGCCAAGAACCTGCACCACCTGAGCATCGGCATCTCCATTGACGGCACGGAAGTGAAACACGACCTGAACCGCATTTACAAGCATACGGGCAAAGGGTCTTATCAAAGCATCATCAAGAACATTCCCCTCTGGCTCCAACAGTTTCCTAACGCTGCCACCAAAGTGACCATTAGCTCGGCCGACATCCCATACATCAAAGAAAGCGTGCTGCACCTGTATGCCTTGGGCATCCATGAGGTAAACATCAACTGCGTCTTTGAAGACGTTTGGAAGGAAGGCGACGACCAGCTATTAGAAGACCAGTTGATGGAACTGGCCGACAGCATCATTGATGGCGAATACTATCAGGACTATGCCTGTTCGTTCTTCTCTGAGGTCAGTGGCAAACCCATGGATCCTGTCCGCCAAAACCAGAACTGGTGCGGTGCGGGCAAGATGCTGGCAGTGGATGCCACAGGCAACTTCTACCCCTGCAACCGGTTTGCCGCCTACTCACTGCGCGAAAAGAAGCCCATTATTATAGGAAACGTACGCGAGGGCATCAACAAAAACCTGTTGCGCCCGTTCCTGACGCTGAGCCGTAGCGTGCAGTCACCGCAAAAGTGCATAGAGTGCGAGGTGGCCAGCGGCTGTGCCTGGTGCCAAGGCGAGAACTACGATGCCGCCCAGACCAACACCATCTACCAGCGCTCCACAGCCATCTGCAAGATGCACAAAGCCCGCGTGCGAGCTAACAACTACTATTGGAACAAGCTCTATCGCAAGCTGGAACTGGAAGGCAGACGCGAAGACTATGAGAAAAACAAGAAACCTAACAATGACGTAATCTGCTGATGTGCCCATGATGCAATATCTCATTATCTTATTAGACGACACGAGCACCTCGTTCTGCCACTACCACGTGCCTGTCCGCGAGCCAAGGCTGATGCCCATTGACACACTACGCCAAGCCATCCGCTTCGCCATGAAGCAGAATCTGGCCATCCAGTTCGTCTATCCCAATCAGGAACTGCCACAGGAGTACAAGGACGTCATTGACACCATTGACCACTATAACATCAAAGCGGTGGCTGACGATGCCGACGCACTGGTGGTGAGCAATTGGGACTTTTCTGCAGTGACAAACAGCACCCCACTCGTGCTACGCACCACCAAGGACGAACTGTTTCATCGGTATGACGAGTTGCGCAGGGTGCTGTGGGACGTGCCGCACCTGAATGTCATCATCACTGACCTCGAGACATTCACCGAGGCTGACTTCGAAACCTATCGGCTGCTGCTGAAAAGCCTTTCGAAGACCGTTGCACAGCTCTACGTTGAAGGGCGCTCACCACAAATCAACATCCTGACCGACCGCATGCTGCTCACCGCCATGAACAACTGCGGAGCAGGAAACACCACTATCACTTTAGCCCCCAACGGGAAGTTCTATACCTGTCCCGCTTTCTACTATGACAACGAAGCAGACCACATCGGCGACCTGCAACACGGGATAGACATTCCCAATCAACAGCTCTACCGTCTCAGCCATGCTCCCATCTGCAGCCACTGCGACGCATGGCAGTGCCGACGCTGCATCTGGCTAAACAGGAAGACTACCCGCGAGGTAAACATCCCGTCACACGAGCAATGTGTCGTGGCCCATCTGGAGCGCAACGCCTCACGCCAACTGTTGCTGAACGTGCGCTGCTACGGTGACTTCATGCCGGAGGTGGAAATCAAAGAAATAGACTATACAGACCCTTTTGAAAACATAAACGAATGGCAATAAGGAAACAAGTAGGACAGGTGACTCCTGAGGAGCGCGATGAGATTCAGGCGCTTTTCGAACGTCGCAACGGACTCAATGAGTTGGCAAAAATTCTGACAGCAGACAACGCTGAGCTATATGAGAAATTAGTGAAAGACCTGGGGGAGACCACCACCCGTTTTCAGGCATGGTGGGATCGCATGGAGGCCAAATACCAATGGGAGTCGATGAAAAACGGCAGTTGGGAAATCAATTTTGAGTCGTGCAACATCTATTTAGTCGGATAACGCCTCCATTTGGCACACTACATCTGTTTAATCATTGCACATGACCTCGCTACTTCTGTTTATCGGCACAACCGAAATCATGCTCATTGCCGCCGTCGTGCTCCTGCTCTTCGGTGGCAAAAAACTACCTGAGCTCATGCGCGGCATGGGCAAAGGCGTCAGTGAATTCAAAAAAGGCATCCACGACGTATCGGAACCAATCTCCGAAGTCAAGGATGCCCTCAAGGATGCCAGTGATTTAGCAAAAGCTAAAGACTAAATCTCTTTTGCACTTTCCACTGTTTTACGTACATTATTTTTGCTAAGCACTTCCCTTTTACAGCTTTGCAATGATGCCGAGCTGAGTGCTTTCGATGAACTCGACGATGTGGCGGATTTCAGCGCCGTCGGGTACCTGATCCTTAATCTGGTTGACAGCATCGAAAACCGAGGTGTTGCCATGGAAGACCAGACGATAGGCGTTGGCAATATGCTTCATCACCTTCTCATCAACGCCATGCTGGCGGCCTACGATGACATTCACGCCACCATACTCCGAGTGCTTGGTGCAGACAATATAGGGTGGCACGTCCTTGGAGAACGTCGTACCGGCCTGCACCATGGCACCACGGCCCACGCGCGTCTTGGCATTCTCAATGACCGATGAGGAGAAGATGACGAGGTCTTCTATCACACAGTCGCCGGCAATCTTCGTACCATAGCCGAACACACACTGGTTGCCCACCTTGGTGTCATGTGAGATGTGGGCACCCTCCATCAGCACGTTGTCGTTGCCAATGACGGTCTGCCCGCCACGGTGTGTGGCGCGGTTGATGACCACATTCTCACGAATGATATTATTGTTGCCGACGATACACTCCGACTTTTCACCACGGAACTCAAAGTCCTGTGGCAGGGCACCGATGACCGAGCCCTGATGCACCTTATTGCCATTGCCCATACGGGTACCGTTGCATATCGACACAAAGGGGAAGATGATGCAGTCGTCACCTATCACCACGTCGTCCTCGATGTAGACAAAGGGGAATATCTTACAATTGTTGCCGATTTTCGCCTTGGGGCTGATTTCGGCCTTGGGAGAAATTTCACTTGACATAATCACAAATTAATATTGTTTGTTATGAATTATATCTTAGACACAGGAACATATGGACATATTTGATGAATGTGACAATGTATGTTCATCTGTTCCTATGTCTAAAAATCACCTTTACTTGCCTCCGCCACCAAGAGCCGTGTACAACGAAACGACAGCCTGCATCTTGCTGAAGTCATCAGCCACCTTCGAGAGCTGGGCATTGAGCAGCTGGGTCTGTGCGGTAAGCACTTCCAGATAGCTGGAGCCACTGCTCTGATAGAGGGCCTTGGTGTCCTCCACGTTCTTGGTCAGCACGCTGATGCGCTGTGCCTCCAACTTGGAGTTGTCATCGTAGGCGTTGTAGTTGACCAGTGCGTTCGACACCTCATTGCCTGCTGAGAGGATGGCGTTCTGCCATGTGTTGAAAGCCTGCTCATACTGCAGCTTTGTCACTTTCAGGTTGGCTATCAGTGCACCACGTGCAAAGACGGGCTGAGCCAGTGTGCCGAACAGTGTGGTGAGCCACTTGCCGGGATTGAGGGCACCATTGCTGTTGGTAAAAGCTGCCGAGGCACCGATGCTGATGTTAGGATAGAACTGCGAACGAGCCGTCTGCACATCGTGGAAACATGCAGCCAGCGACATCTCGGCATTGTGCACGTCAGGACGGTTCTGGAGCAGCTGTACGCCCACGCCCGTCTTGAACTCAGAGGGCAGCGACTGTGCCTCGAGTGTGGAACGGGGAATCTGCTGGCCAGCCTGGCCGATGAGCAGGCAGAGGGCATTCTCCGTGGAACGGATCTGGCGCTTGAAGTCATTGGCCTGTGCCTGAATGCTCAGATAGGTAGCCTCAGCACTCTGCACGCTGGTAGAGCGCATGCGCCCTAACTTGTATTGCAGCTGCATCATCTCCCACGTCTCCTTCGACATGTTACCCATTTCGGTGACTATCTGCAACTGGCGGTCCAGCATCAACAGGGTGTAGTAACAGTTGGCAATACCGCTGATGACCTGTGCACGGACTGCCATCTGGTAGTCCTTCATGCCTAAGAGCTTCATCTGCGTTGAGCGCTTTTGCGACAGGATATTACCAAAGAGGTCCACCGTCCAGCTGGCTGCGATGGGCAGCGAATAGGACTTGGTGGTGACCGACGGGTCGGTATAGATGGTACTGATGCTTCCCATAGGGCTGCTGCTCGAGCCAATCTGGACAGCGGGCAGGAAGGCCAGCTTGGCGGCCTTCAGCATGGTCTCATACATCTGTACGGTCAGCGCAGCATTCTGCAGGTTGGCATTGTGCTCCAGCCCCTGCTCGATGAGTTGCTGCAGCTGCGGGTCGGTGAACACGCTGCGCCACGGCAGGTTGCCAAACGAGGCAGTGTCTTGCACGGCCAGTGTGTCAACGTCGCTGACAGCGTCGCGAATCAGTCCCGTAGTGTTCACATCAGGACGCTCGTACTTATTATATACGCCGCAGCTGCTCACCAGCAGCGTGACGGCTGCGAATATCATGATCTTCTTCATAGCTCTTTACTTTTCTAATTCATAGTCTACGGGGCGATGAGCATACTGTGCCACCTCGGTAGCCACATCCATGTTCTCATCATCATCAAACTTCATGGGACGGAAGCGCTCTTGCAAGCTCTGGAAGATGACGAACAATCCCGGCACGATGAGCACTTGCAGCAGTGTACCGATGAGCATACCACCCACAGCAGCAGCACCCAGCGTCTGGTTACCGTTCTTGCCCACACCCGATGCGAACATCATGGGCAGCAGACCGATGACCATGGCGAACGACGTCATGAGGATAG
>ERZ842401.6115-NODE-6115-length-12997-cov-5.676789_pt1 | contig 12997 bp, 1 predicted proteins | sample MGYA00521270_ERZ842401 | MGnify/ENA primary metagenome ERZ842401 (study PRJEB31892, sample SAMEA3878208) | bioreactor metagenome | biome: Moose rumen | place: Sweden | collected 2011-10 | study: EMG produced TPA metagenomics assembly of the PRJEB12797 data set... | reverse complement strand
AGTTCTGACGTGTGCTCTTCCGATCTATTAATCATCCATGAATTTTATAAATTGAAACAATTAAAATAAATATAAAATAAAAATGAAAATCAAGCAAAATTTGACAAAAATAATTTTCATTTTTTTATGCTTATTTACCTATATTAATTCCGATGATGAAGTATGTACTTGTAGTGTTGATAATAGCAATCCATTTACGTGTACCTCATCCGGAACTGGTTGTAATTGCAAATTTAAATACCCAAATGATTGTGTTAATTGCAATAATAATGATTTCGATTCTGATGACTATTATTCAATTTTTAGTGGTGTATGCTCAAATACATGCTTGGGAAATAAAATTATTGAAATAACTAAAGAATGTACTTCAGAAGATATTGTAGACTCATTATATAAATTAGGAGATGTTTTTTATAATAGTGATCCTTCGGTTGGAAGTACTGAGATAGAATGTGATAGCACAACTTATATTTGCAATTGCAAAAACTACTTTTATATTCAAAATGAAAATGGTAAACAAATTTATAATTGTGTTAGTAATATTCCAAGTAGTTATTCATATATTAATTCAGAAACAGGTGAATTACTTCAAAATCGATGTCCAGAAGGATTAAAGGTTACAAAATCAATAACAATAAGTGGATCTACTGTGACAAGATGTTCAAGTTCATGTTCAAGCGGTGAATATTATAGTTCAGAAATGGACCCAATCACTCATATTTTAAGTGAATCTTGCTCTGATTCATGTAATAAAAAAACTTATATTGTAAATGGCGTTAAAAAATGTGTCAATTGCGAAGATATAAATTTATATGAATTAGGAAATAATTGCGTTGGACTTGAAAAATGTGATTATTATTCAGAGACTAAATGTTATACAGATTGTAGTGAGCATAATACAAATAAATACCACAATTTTGGAAGCAAGGAATGCATTCTGGAATGTACTGATGAATATCTTTATAAAGATGAAGATACTACTAATAAAAAAATTTGTTATAAAAAAGAGCAATGTAATTATATAGACACAACAAATAAAATTTGTTATTCATCATGTCCTACATCTGGCGCGGATGCCAAAAGTTATCATAATTATGATTCAAATATTTGTATTACAGATTGCACTTCAAATAATAATGATAAATTATATCATAATTCAATAGATAAAATTTGTTATCCTTCTTGTTTAGCAATTCCTGAAGGTAATTATATTTATGAATTTGATAATTATTTATGCAAAAATGCACTTTCTACTGGAGAATGCTCATATTATCATATTAAAAACGATGGTGTTAAAAGATGTTTATCACAAAGTGATTGTATTTCAAAAGGTTATACATATTTTGTAGGCCAAGAATGCAGAGATAGCTGTGATGGCTATTATAAAATGAGTGTTGAAACTAGTGGTACTCCACCATCGTCATTTACACAATGTTATGAAGATTTAGCAAAGGTTAAGGCTGATGGTACTATTAAATTTTATAATATTAAATCAAAATTGGCCTGGAAGACATTTCCTTCCACACCGACATATTATATAAATAATGAAATAGACGATTCAGCTCCACATGAAATCGTAGAAGAATGCGAAAAATATTATTATAAAAATTCTGATAATAATTACTATTGCATTGATAAATGTTCATCAGTTACTATTATTACTGGAGGATACTTTTTTGTGGCTGGTAATAAAAAATGCGAAAGTGCTTGTACTGAATTTACTATTAATAAATATTATTATGATCCAGATAATAATGAATGTGTTGATAGTTGCAAAGGAAGAAATAAAGGATATCAAAATACAATTAGTACAACATCTCAAGCTTGTTTAGGTTCATGCGATGAGATTAGTAATAAGTTTTATAATTATGATTCTAATATTTGCATGAATGCTTGTGAAGGAGATAAATTATATCATAAAGAAGACGAAAAAATTTGTTATCCATCTTGTTTGTCAATTCCAGATCATGATTACATATATGAACTTGATAATAATATTTGTAAAAATTCAGATTCAGACTGTACTTATTATTATTCGAAAAATGATGGAACATATAGGTGTACAACAGCAACAAATTGCAAAAATTATAATAAAATTTATTTAATTGGAAAACAATGTACAACAAGTTGTGATGATTATTATAAATATGAAGATGGGTCTGTTTTGAGTGGAAGTACTTTTATTAATTGTTTTTTATCTCCAGATAATTGTCTAACTTATTTTACAACTAAAAACATTGCTACAATAGTATATTACAGTGAAAATTTAAAAAAATGTTGGACTTCCAATCCGAATATTAACACTTATTTTATAGAAGAAGTTGATAATTCAAAATATAAATTAATTGAAGAATGTGAAAAATTTTATTATCTTAATGGTGACGGAAATTATTATTGTATTGATAGTTGTGGAGAATCAGGTTCTGATGAAACACAAAAATTTTTTGTAAGCGGACAAAAAAAGTGCTCAGATGATTGTATAAATTTCGGTAAAAAATATTATGATCCATCTAATAATGAATGTCTTGATACTTGCAAAGGAAGAGCGACCTATGGAACACAAATAGAAATAAGTAATCCTTCTAATGCTCAAAAATGCCTTTCAAATTGCCAAGTTGTAGCAACAGATGGAACAATAACTAATTATTATTATTATAATTATGATTCATATTTATGCTTAAATAAATGTGGAGCAGATGGAAGCAATAAAAAATATCATGCATATCAAGGATATATTTGTTATATTTCTTGCCTAGAAATACCAGATGGAACTAATGGAAAGTATGAATATTTATGGTATGATAGTTCTAACAACGATTATATTTGTATCACCTCAAGTGAAATTAGTTCAGCTATTTCAAATTCTTGTCCATATTATTACGTCAATAATGATGGAGTAAAAGTATGTCAAACAGCTTCCGATTGTTATAATGCCAATAGAATTTATATAGAAGGAAATGAGTGCAAAGATCAATGCGATTTTTATAAATTCAATTTTCAGGATGGAAGTACTTCTCTTATAAAGTGCTTTTCTGAATTGAATGGTTGTAAAAATGAAGTGGGTACTACAAATAATTTATATTATAATAAAAAATTAAAAAAATGTTGGAGCACATATCAATCAGAATTTTATATACTTTCAATCGATTCAACAAATAAAGAAATAGAACTTGTTGAAGAATGTGAACATTATTATTATATTGATACCAGCACTACTCCTAATGAAAAACATTGTAAGGAGGAATGTTTTGTTGATACTGATGGTAAGTTTTTTTTAAGTGGAAAAAAAAATTGCGAAGATTCATGCTCTCCTTTCCATAAGCAGTATTATAATCCTACAAATAATGAATGTTTGGATACTTGTATCGGCCTAGATAATTTAGAATTTGCAAATAAAATAGTTTCTTCTGTCACACAAGAAAAATGCAGAAATAAATGCAATGAATCAGGTAATGATAATAATAAATATTATGAAAGTGGCACTAATATATGCATAGGAAGTTGTGCAAGTAGTGCCGAGAAAAAATATCATGCTTTAAATGATTATGTGTGTTATAAATCATGTGCTGAAATTCCTGGAGGAGAATATATTTATGAAAAAGATAATATATGTTATAAACAAATTTCAGATATTTCTTCTGGCTCAACCGTTTGCACCCATTATTATTTTAAAACAAACGGAGATAAACAATGTGCCACAGAGTCTGAATGTCTAACTAAAAAATATAAATATTTCTTTTATAGTCTAAACCAAAACGAAATTGAATGTAAAGAAAGTTGTGATGGATATTATAAAATAGAATTATTAAAAGATGAGACTGATTCAACTTCAAAATTTATAAAATGTTTTGATACAATTGAGACAGCTTTAAGTGATGTTGATGTTAATTATTGTAATAAATATTCGAAACAATGTTGGAAAAATTATCCAAATGAATATTTTAGAAAAGAAGAAATAACAACAGGTAAATATGCAGTTGTGGAAGAATGTGAGAAATTTTATTACGAAGTTTTGGTTACTGATGTGGATAACACTGTTACAGCTAGATATTATGATTGTATTGATTCATGCTCTACTACTAGTAATAAAAAATTTTTTGTCAAAGATAAAAAAAATTGTGAAGCGAAATGTACTGATTTTCATAAATATTATTATGACCCAGAAAAAAATGAATGTCTCGATACATGCAAAGGAAGAAACAACAAGGAATTCGCTGATGAACCAGATTCAGATTCAATATATAAATGTAAAAACGAATGCCTCACAAATAGTTTTTATGATTATGATTCTAATATTTGTATTTCTTCTTGTGGTTCTGGAAATAGTAATTATTTATTTCATACTAAATTAAGTACTGAAAGCAGTTCAAATCCTCAAGATAAAATATGTTATCCTTCATGTAAAGATATTCCTGGTGATAATTATATATACGAATATTCTGATACTGATAATATTAAAATATGTTCTACCTCAGCTCCTGCATCAGGTTGCACGTATTATTTTAGAGAAGTAGATGGCACATTAAAATGTTTAGGAGATGATGTCACTACTGCTTGCACAGGTAATAAATTTAATTATTTATTGGGTTCGGAATGTAGAAGTGAATGCAATGATTTTTTCATTTTAGAAAATGTTGATACTTCTGGATTAATAAGATGTTTTGAAACTAAAGAAGATTGTTCAAATGCGGTCAATGCAGGGGACAACATTTATTATAATATAAAAACGAAAAAATGTTGGAAAACTTTTCCTTCTGGTTATTTTCTAAATGAAATAGATGATACCAATCATAGATATGGAATTGAAAAAGAATGTGAAAAATTTTATTATAAAGATTCAACTCTTAATCAAAATCATTGTATTGATAAATGTACTGATTTAACTCCAAAACAATATTTTGTTAAGGGCCAAAAAAATTGTGAGACTTCTTGCACTGTGTTTCATAAATATTATTATGATACTAATAATGAATGTCTTGACACTTGTGAAGGAAAAGATAATTTGGAATTTGCTGATTATATAGATTTTAGTGATACAACATTTATTGAAGCAAAACCGTGTAAAGCTGCTTGTGATACTACAAATCAACATTATAATTACGGTACAAAAATATGTCTTAATAGTGCTGATTGCGATGGAGATAATAAATATAAAAAAAATGGCGAAAGTAAAAATATTTGTTATAATTCATGTTCGGATATTCCAGATTGGATCATAATTTTTGAATATGGAAATACGTGCTATAATACCGAAACTAATATTCCTAATAATAATGATAACTGTCCTTATTATTATCCTAAAGATAGTAAGGTTAAAAAATGTGTTTCTCAAATTTCAGATTGTCAAAGTGCTGAATTTAATTATATCATATATAATCAAAAAGAATGTAGAAAAAATTGTGATGATTATTATAAATTAATAGATGGAACAAATATAATAAAATGCTACGAAAATTTTGATATCGCTCACAGTGCTGATAATGATATAAAATTTTTTGATAAAACACTTAAAAAATGTTGGAAAACATTTCCAACAGGATATTATATTAAATATGAAAACAATATAAATGGTGATATAACTTATGAAGTGGTAGAAAATTGTGATAATTTTTATTTTGTAACAGATGATAGTCATAATGAATGTACAAATAATTGCAAAAATGAAAATTTGTTTTTTATACAAGGACAAAGCAAATGTGAATCTTTATCTTCATGTTATACAAATTTTAATAAAAAATATTATGATGAAACGAATAATGAATGTCTCGATACTTGTAAAGGAAGAAATAATTTAGAATATGCTAATCCATTTGATAGTACCAATAATGAACCTCAAAAGTGTTTAGAAAAATGTTCAAATTCTAAATATTATATATCCATAACAGATAGCACAGATAGTAATATTATAACAAATTATGAATGTGTAGATAGTTGTCCTACGACTACGACTGATAATACTTATACTTATATCGACGTAAAAACAAATGAATGTTTAATTAGTTGTCCAACAAGTAAATATTATGTTGATGAAACTAATAAAAAATGCTATCCTAAATGTGATGTAGCAAATGGTTATATATATATAAATGGTGATAATTATGAATGTCTTCAAGTTTGTCCTTCCAATCTAAAAAAAATGGTTTTAATTTTATCTTTGGATAATGGTAAAGAAATTTATATGTGTAAAAGTGCTTGTGAAGAAAATGAGAATGTATTTAGATTAGGAGATAAATGTGTCGATGAGTGTCCAGAAGGATATAACTTTATCGGACATAATAATATTTGCAAATATGAAAATTGTAACGAAGATCCAAACGGTGAACACTATTATCCATTTAAAGATTCGTCAACTACTACATCTTATAAGTTATATAAATGTATAAATTCTTGCGAAGACACAGAAAATATTGATGGCCTTACAACACCGTTTTTATATCATCTCAAATCAAAACCAAATGAATGTCTTAGTGAATGTCCATCCGCAGGTTATCCTTATTATGATGATAACGAATGTGTTAGTAAGTGCCCAGATGAAAAACCATTTTATGATAATACTGTGGCATCAACTGACCCAAATTATAACCGATGTAAAAGAGATAACATATGTCGCACTACTGGTGATATATATTTTTTAAATGGGAATTGCTATTCTGATTGTAAAAGCCAAGGGAAATATTATATAGACAGTAATAATATGTGTCTAGATAAATGTAGAGAAAATGAATATAGAGAATATAAGGAAACCAATTCTGATAATACTATAACATATAATTGCATAAAAGTATGTAATAAATATATTTATCAAAAAGATATAGAATCTGAAATCGAATGTGTACCGTTTTGCCCGGATGATAAATATTTCGTCGGAAACAATGATGAATGTAAAAAAGCCTGTGAAGAAGAAGATGGACTTAATTACTATGAAATGGATTTCTCAAGTTTAACTCCACCACCTGAACATAAAATATACAAATGCACAAACGGATGTCCACCAGAGCGCAAAAACAAAGAAGTAAATAATGGTAATCAATGCTATGATAATTCATGTACGGAAAATTACCCTTATTTATCTGAAGAAGAAAACCTTTGTTATGATAATTGTCTCAAATCTGGGACCAATACTTTTTCTTTAACCTATTATGATACAGATGGAACTACAATCACTAGTCAAATCTGTGGCAAAGGATGTGATTCAAATACGGGTTATAAATATTATGGAAAAGATAAAAAATGTATAGCAGATTGTGAGAAATTAGGAGATACAAAAATAGTAAATTATAATAATGAATGTGTCGAAGAATGCGATTTGAATTCAGAATATCGTTTTCAATTAAATAAAAAATGTGAAAAAGGATGTGAACAAGATGATCCAACTAATCCTACTCCAACTACTCCACCACTAAAAATGTACTCAAAAAATAATTATATATGTAAAGACGAATGTGGTCAAGGGGAAAGAATAGTACTTAATGATAATGAATGTGTAAGTTCATGTGATGGATTTTTAAACCCTATTATTGGCGATACTATTGGAGATTATAAGTGTTTACAGTCATGTATTGGTGATTATAAATTTTATTATGAAAACGAAAAAAAATGCTTACTTTATTGTAATGATGGAGATAAAGCCGTTGAAGAAAAAAATATATGTATAAGAAGTTGTGATGATCTTTTAACCGATAAAAAATATTACTTATATAAAAAGGATGTTTCAAGCACTGATGATTATGATAAATGTGTATTAAATTGTCCAGATAATAAACCTTATATTAATCAAGATGAGTGTATAAGGCAATGTCCATCAGAAAAAAAATATTTCGTGAAAGAATTCGTTCATGGCGAAAGCGACTCAGAATCGCATCAAAAATGTTTAACAGATTGTCCCGAGGATTATCCTTATTACAAAGTAAGTCAAGATCTAGAAGGAAATAATTTATATGAATGTCAAGCTGAATGTGAAGGTTATTATGTCCCAAGTGGAGATGATTTAATAACCGCTAAGCTTTGCCTTGATGGATGTCCAAGTGGAGATTATAAATATCAACATATATATGAAATTGAAGGAAAAACAAAAAAAGAATGTTATGAAAATTGTCCTACAAAATGGAAATATTATTTCCAATATACTACATATGATGATACAAATACTGATATTAATTGTTATGAAGAATGTCCTGAAAATGCACCCTATCATGAGAAAGGAAAAAATATATGTAAAAAACAATCAGAACTTACTGGTGGTTATATATTATATGACATAAAGGAATGGATTCCTTCTACTTCTTTAGATAAATGTCCCAATGAATATAAATTATATAGTCAAACGGAAGATGCCACTCCTATAACAATTTGTTTAAATGAATGTAATTATTCTTATAATAATGAACAATATTATTATTTAACTCCCTATAATACTTGCGTTAAAAATTGCGAAAGTACTACATCTCCCTTAGTACAAGGAAAATATTTAAAAAATGATGAAGAAAATAAAAAATGCATTTGTAAAAAATTATATCATTATGATGAAGCAACTTTACTAATAAAATGTTATCCTGATACATATACCAACTGTAAAGATACAAAAAATCCAAATTATCCTCTTCCTTTGCATGGAAGTAATCAATGTTTGAAAACGTGTTCAGATGAAAGAATATTAAATCCTTCTGAAAACGATTGTTATCCGAAAAACACACCATGTTCGCAAATTGATCCCAATTCTGCGATAAAGACTAAAAATGACGGTATACTCAAATGTGAATGTTCTTATAATTTTTATATGGATAGTGATGGGATTACTAAAAATTGTTTAGCAGAAAATGACCTATGTCCTCAGAATAAGCCTTATCTTATAACCGAAACAAAAGAATGTGTGGCAGAGTGTTCTTCTCCTTATTCTTATTATTTCAAAAATTATTGTGTTAAAAACTGTCCTTCAGGAACAACAGTGCAAGAAGGTACTACTACTTGTAATTGTGATAATAAATTTTGGTATCAATCATCTACTGAAAACTTTGTTTGTCTCGTTGGAAATTGTCTCGATGATTATCCCGTGTATATCAAAGACACAAAGCAATGTTTAAAAACATGCAAAGGAAGTCATTATCCGAATTTATTTAATAATATATGCTATAAAGATTGTACCGAAGATTCTACTGGTATTGCGAATATTGAGCCTGTGCCAATAACTTCAGACCTTGCTGAATTTAAATGCGATTGTATAAGGCCTTGGTATTATGATATAAATGCTAATCATGAAAGTGTAATGTCTTGTCCAGTAAATGATGGCAATATTAAAAAATGTCGAGATTATACTGAGGTCATTTCTGATTTTAAATTATTATATATGATTCCATCCACAAAACAATGTGTCGAAAATTGTCCGCCTGAATTGCCTTATTATTTTAATGAAAAGTGTTACGAAAATTGTAATTTCGATATTAATATTGAAGCAGTGGAGAATTCTTATGAATGTCGTTGTCAAAATTTATGGTATATAGATCCTGATGATGAATACGAATTAGATAAAATATGTTATAATAAAGATCAAAACGAATGTGACATACGTTATGATGACCAACAGAAAAATACTAGATATTTAATAAATAGCACTAAAGAATGTGTTGTTACTTATAAGGACTGTCCCGAAAAGTCGTTTAAATTTAATTCGATCTGTTACGATAAATGTCCTGAATACACTTTGGAATCAACGGAAGAAATAGTCGAAGGTGAAGATACTATTACTATTAATATCTGTACATGCGATAAAAATTATTTATGGCTTTTTTATATCAAATATGGGAATCGTTACTATAAATGTGGATTAGACTCATGTCCGGAAACACCTGAGGAAGATGATTATATAAGAAAGAATTTGTTAGAAAATCAAAATCAATGTGTGAAAAGCTGTACAGATGATGGACCGGAAGATAATGAATATAAATATAGTTTTAGAAATATATGTGTAAAGGAGTGTCCCCAAGGGACAAAACAAGAATATGATGAATGCAAATTTATAGATATTAAAGATAAGGAAATAATAGATGATTTATATAAATTAAAAGACTCGGCTAATATTCAAGCGAAAGAATTGTATGATAAAAGTGAACAAATGAGCGGTTATATCATGCATGACTTCGACGCTTCTTTGCAAATTTATGCAATGAATAAACTCGATACGAATAAAGAACTTATTATGAAAAACAATTTGACTTATATTGATCCTGGAAAATGCCTCGAAAGAATTTATGAAGATAATGGGCTCGAAGATGATGATAAAATCATTGTGGCGAAATATGATTTATTAACCAGGAATCATAAAAGTAATAACAATAATAATAATAATGATGAAGAAAATGATAATAATGATAATAATGAAGAAGGTAATAATAATGATGGTGAAGAAGGAAATAATGGCAATAATAATGATAACAACAATAATAATAACAATAATAATGAAGAAAATATTGATAATAAATATTTAATAAACCAAGTCGAGTACGAATTTTTCATATATAGTACAATGGAGAAAATCGAAGGAGTTTGTTTACCAAATGAGATAGAAATCTCCTATCCAATAGTGTCTAACAAAAATAATTTCAACAATTACGAATCAGGTGTAAATGATAATGATTATTTAAAAAAATTCAACATAGGAAAATTATTACACAATAAGGACCCAGAAATAGACACCTTTAACAAAGAAAATAAGATTTATAAAGATATATGCATAGGTGTGGAATTAAATGGGAAAGATTTAGTGTTAGAAGAAAGATATAATTATTTATATCCAAATAACATTTCTCTCTGTGAAAGTAATTGCACAATGAAAAACACTGATTTTGACTTGGAAAGGATTAATTGTATGTGTACATTTAAAGAAATATTTGACTTCAATCGAATCGATGAAGATACCAATAATATATTGAACGATCCGAATTTCCCCCTCCCCACCCAAAGTGGGGGTAACGCGCAAATAATTAAATGTTTATCAAAACTGGGAATTAAAGAGGGTATAACCAAAAATGAGGCCTTTTATTATTGTGCGGCTGGTTCCGTTATAATTCTTAGCATGGCTTTAGTCAGTGCTATACATGGTGTAAAAAGTGTCGGCACTTTTATGAACGGAATGCTGGGAAACACAGGGGGGGGTGTTGGTACTAAAAATAATGTGGTAAATAGCACTAGTAAATTTGTGAATAATCCTCCTAAAAAAAATGACGAATATGAAAACGACGAAATGGACGAAAACGAAGAAAACGAAGAGGACGAAAAAAAAGAGGAAAACATCGAGAAAGAAGTTAATAGGACTAATATTGTGATAAAAAAGAATATTAAAATGCAGTATAATATAAATAATAATACTAATAACAATTCGAAAAATGACGTTTCTGAAATAAGTGTCGTTAATAATAAGAATATTAACTACGGTGTGAATACTAAAAATAATTTCACAAGAAATAAGAATAAAACGTACGAAATCGAAGAAAAAAACAATAACACTAAAGCAAATACTAAATATAATACTATAAATATTTACTCAAATAAAAAGGCTGAGTTTATCCCTCCTGAATATAATTTTAAATTTTTTAAACCCAATGATAAAGGCATTGTGAAAAGAATCGAAAGAAGTCAAATACCTTTCGAAGTAGATAAAGATACGAAAATACTTTTGGAAGGAAAACAAGATGTTTTATATGATGAAAACTACTTAAAAGGGCCATTCTATGAAGACCAAAATATTTTGGAAATTATTGAGGATAATAATATTATCACTAATAAAAATACTAAAGTTGTTAAATTCAGTGATAATAATAATCCCAATAATACGCAAGTCATTAATAAAAAAAGAAATATCTATAATTTAAATAATAATCAAGATAGTAATAGTCCGAAAAAAAATAATCTTCCTAATAATTTAAATTCCGACGAAAAGGAATTTATAAAAATCAAAAAAATAAATCCAATAACAAGTTTACAAATGACAGTGGAGGAATACAAAACCGACGACGAAATAAAGGTAGTGGATAGTACCACAAGTATTTACAATTTAATGAAAAGAGAACATACCTATTTAAGAGCCACTTACGAAAAATACATGTCAAAAAATCACCCTAATATTTTAGCGACATTTTTAGCCGAAATTTTAGACAAAATATATTTGATCAAAATATTTATATTCCTAAAGAAATTCGAGATATTTTCGATTCAATTATCTCTTTATATATTTTATCACATTTTAGTGCTGAGTTTATTATGTGGCTTTTTCACAATAAAGACAATAAAAAGAATATGGGAAGAGTATGATTATCCCACAATTAATTTTTATTTATTATATGGTTTCTTAGCACATGTTATTATTTGGGTAATTTATCGTATATTTATTTTATTACTTGATAATCAGGATAAAATCCGCGCTTTGGTTAGTTTTAATAATAATAATAGAAATAATAATATTAATAATGAAATAAATAATAATAATAAAGACGAAATAATAAAGGAAAAATACGATGACTTAATGAAGAAAATAAAAATACAAACAGCTGTGTTTTATATTGTTATCATTATTATTACCGCTTTTTGCTTTATTTACTTAGTGACATTTTTCGCTATTTATACGGGAACTAAAGCTAAAGTTTTCAAAGCTTATTATATCAGCTTGATTGAAATTGTCCTTATTAAATTCATTTATGGCTTATGTCTTGCTTCATTTAGAATTGCTGCAGAGGGAAATGAATTAAAAAGCTTGTATAATTTCGTATATGTTTTGGATAAGTATCTTTCTTAAATTTGATATAGTTAATTAAGTATTAAATAATTTTTATTATTTTTATTATATTTATTTTTGTCTTTGTTTGAAAAACTATTATTAAATTAGACATTTATTATAGAAAAAAAATTAATTATTTTTTTATTTTTTATTAATAATTAATTTTAATATTATTATATGATTATTGGGGATTGGGGATTGGGGATTGGGGATTGGGGATTGGGCCCAATC
>ERZ842401.6114-NODE-6114-length-12998-cov-4.783358_pt1 | contig 12998 bp, 6 predicted proteins | sample MGYA00521270_ERZ842401 | MGnify/ENA primary metagenome ERZ842401 (study PRJEB31892, sample SAMEA3878208) | bioreactor metagenome | biome: Moose rumen | place: Sweden | collected 2011-10 | study: EMG produced TPA metagenomics assembly of the PRJEB12797 data set... | reverse complement strand
TGAAATACTACGACATTGCCCTGCGCATCTACATGGGTGCTGTGCTGAAGCGCGCCACAAAGGAAGGGTTCTTCGGCTATCCCACTTCAGAAGTGGGCAAGGGACCGTGGACCGACCTGTCGGGCTTGCTGCTGCCGGAGAGTGAGGAGCAGCGGCTTGTTAATGACGTGAAGGAAGGGAATATCGAGACCATCTCGCAGGTGCTCGACCGCTTCGACGACATCAACCGCCACTACCGCGACTACCGTTGGGCGTGGAGCTATCAGCTCATATTGGACTACTACCATCTGAAGGAACTGGACGAGAAGGCTTGCGAGCGCATCCGTGAGGACTATGTGCGTGCTCGCCGTGCCTGGATTGCCGAGATTCGCAAGGATGCCGAGAAAGAGTTCGCCATGGGCGATGTTGAGCGCGAGGTCTATGAGGATTTCCTCTCGAAACTCGACCACGAGATTGACTACGAAAACTGACCTGTTTATATGATAGGAGAAACATCAGAAGCCAACCCAAAAGGTCACGCATGGTTGATAGATGGATGCTTAATTCGAAGCGTACATTATGTTATCAATATTGAACCTAATGTAATTTATCGGACCATGATACAAAGGTTGGTGCATTCTACAATCCCGTTTCTGTCACTCGGACAGTGTTTGATACCAGACTTGTGATGTTTACAGAAATATATCCTAACGATTAAGGTCATGGACATGTTAAAAACATACAAGCTTCTTCTGTGCATTGGTGCAGGGCTCATGCTTGGAGCGTGTTCTTCGTCATCGTATTCTGGTATGCAGCTGACGGAAGCTGATTTCAAGAACATGTTTCGTGACCATACATGGTATATGTCGACTATCCACGCTGTTTATGCCGACGGAACCTATGGGATGGAGGATTTACGTGCGCATTGGGTCGGAGGTTATGTGGGAGTCAATTTCGTTTGTGACAATGATTCACTATATGAATATAAGGGGTGTTTCATTGCCGGATTGCATACTTTTGAGTATTATCGCCCAGGAACGACCTATGAGTATGATGCCAAGAGCCATACACTAAGTCTGAAAAATTTGGAGCTATCCAGATATGAGAAATTAAGAGAACTCGAAGTTGTCTATATCTCGAAAGACTCCATGCTCTGTTTCTCGCCGATAATTGACAATGTTAGGAAGGATTCTCTCGCAGTCAAGAGCCTGATCACATTTAAAGCTAAAGATATTCCATCGGATTTCCGTGATATGATATTAGATGAGAAATCTGCAAACGAAAAGATAAATCAATTAAATGAATATGAATATGAATAAGAAACTATTGAACATCCCTGCTGCTATGGTTCTCTTAGCAGTGAACGTGGTGATTCTGCTGACGCTGGCATCCTGTGGCAGCAAGTATGAGGAGGTGAAAGGCGACCTGTCGCAGACGCGCATTTACACTCTGAAGAACGGACTGAAAGTCTACCTCTCAGTGAACAAGGAAGAGCCGCGCATACAGACATTTATTGCTGTGCGCACCGGCTCGAAGAACGACCCTGCCGAGACCACTGGCCTGGCTCACTATCTGGAGCACCTGATGTTCAAAGGCACCCAGCAGTTCGGCGTGACCGATCCTGAGGCTGAGGCTCCGCTGCTGGCCGACATTGAACAGCGCTACGAGCAGTATCGCAAGTTGACCGACCCCGAAGAGCGTCGTGTGGCTTATCATGAGATTGACTCCGTGAGCCAATTGGCTGCCCAGTATTTCATTCCCAATGAGTACGACAAGCTGATGGCAGCCATCGGTGCCGAGGGCACGAATGCCTATACCAGCGAAGACGTGACCTGTTACACCGAGGATATCCCCTCAAACGAAGTGGAGAACTGGGCCAAGATTCAGAGCGACCGCTTCAAGAATATGGTGATACGCGGCTTCCACACCGAGCTGGAGGCTGTCTATGAGGAGTACAATATCCACTTGACGAGTGATATTGACAAACTCTTTACCGCCATGTCGGCCAAGTTGTTTCCCACGCATCCCTACGGCACTCAGACTACCATCGGTACGCAGGAGCACCTGAAGAATCCCTCGATCACCAATATCAAAGAGTACTTCAAGAAGTGGTATGTACCCAACAATGTGGCTATCTGTATGGCTGGCGACTTCGATCCTGACGAGGTGGTGGAGACCATTGAGAAATACTTTGGCGACTGGCAACCAGCTCTTGATGCCGACGGCAAGGTGGCCCAAGTGCAGCAGCCAGAGTTCCCTGAACTGCAACCCATTACTGCGCCCGTTGACACCACTGTTATCGGTCTGGAGGCTGAGACCATCTGGCTGGGATGGCGCTTCGACGCAGCCAGATCGCTGCAGACCGACACCTTGCAGGTCATCGAGTCGATGCTGAGCAACGGTACTGCCGGACTCATCGACTTGGATATCAACCAGCAGATGAAGATGCTACAGGCGTGGGGTGGAGTACAGCCCTCCATGGACTATTCGATGTTCTTGATGGCTGGAACACCGCGCGACGGACAGACTCTCGACGAGGTGCGTCAGTTGCTGCTCGACGAAATAGAAAAACTGAAGAAGGGCGACTTCTCCGACGACCTGCTGCCCTCGGTGGTGAACAACCTGAAACTGCAGTACTACAATGCGTTGGAGAATAACCGCGCCCGTGCCAACATGTTCGTGCAGTCGTTCATTCACGGCACGTCGTGGGAACAGGAGGTGAAGGCTTTTGAACGCATCGAAGGCATGACGAAGGAGCAGATTGTCAGCTTTGCCAACCAGCACTTTGGCGATAACTACGTTGCTGTCTACAAGCGGCAGGGTGTAGACACCACGCAGAAGAAGATTGACAAGCCGCAGATTACGCCTATTCCCTCGAACCGCGAACTGATGAGCGACTTCGTGAAGGAAATTCAGAATAGCGAGGTGAAGCCCATTGAGCCGCGCTTCGTCGACTTCAAGAAAGATCTCACCTTTGGAGAGTTGAGCGTTCCTTATATCTATGTGCAGAACAAAGAGAACGGTCGTTTCCAGTTATCGTTCCGCTATGACTTCGGCGAAGAGAGCGACGTGCGCTACAACTATGCTGCCGACTATCTGGACTATCTGGGCACTGACTCGCTCACCAACGAGCAGATCAAACAGCAGTTCTACAAGCTGGCCTGCAACTACAACATCAGCGTGGGTGCCCGCAGCATCAATGTCAGTCTGAACGGACTGGGCGAGAATATGTCTGAGGCACTGGCTCTGCTGGAGCACCTGTTGCAGTGTGCCAAGGTTGATCAGGATGCCTACATGCAGTACATCGCCATCCGCGAAAAGGGACGCATGGACAACAAGACCGACCAGCGCATGAACTTCCAGTATCTCGTGCAGTATGGTATCTACGGACCCTATAATCCCTATCGCAACAGCCTCACGGCACAGCATCTGGCAGCCATTAATCCGCAGGACCTGCTGGATCTGCTGCAGAATCTGTCGCAGTATGAGCACACCATATTATATTATGGTCCTATGCAGGAGAAACAGTTGGCTGAGGCACTGTCTTCTCACCTCCAGCCTCTTGCTTCACAACTCTTGAAAGCACCTGAAGGCAAACACTACACCATGCAGGCTACACCTGAAAACGAGATTCTGCTGGCTCCCTTCGATGCCAAGAACATCTACATGCTCATGTATCACAACGAGCTGGCCGACTGGAATGTGGATGAGGCTCCTGTCGTGGCACTCTTCAACGAGTACTATGGTGGTGGCATGAACACGGTGGTGTTCCAGGAACTGCGTGAGACACGCGGACTGGCTTACAATGCCTATGCTGCCTATGTGGAGCCTGGCTATCAGGGCGATCCGGAGTACTACTTCACCCACATCATCACGCAGAACGACAAGATGATGGACTGTGTGCGGCAGTTCCACGTCATCCTTGACAGCATCCCCCAGAGCGAGGCTTCGTTCCAGATTGCCAAAGATGCGCTCACCAAGCGTCTGGCCAGTCAGCGCACTACGAAGTTCGGTCTCATCAATGCCTGGCTCGTGGCAAAGCAGCGCGGCTTGGACTACGATATCAACGAACGCATCTACAATGCCCTGCCTGCTGTCACACTGCAAGACATCGTCAGCTTCGAACAGCAGCGCATGGCTCGCAAGCCCTATCGCTACATCATCCTCGGCGATGAGAAAGAGCTCGACATGAAGGCACTCGGACAGTATGGCCCTGTGAAGCGGGTCAGCACCGAGGAGATTTTCGGATACTAACTAATTCCTTTATAAAAAAGCAGGACAGCGTAGAAAACTGTCCTGCTTTTTTGTGCCTGTATGTTTGTTGCCTGTACAGCTGCAGTTCTTACTTCACTGCCACTTTTCTGCCTCCTACGAGGTAGATGCCTCGGGACAGTCCGCGAAGAGCCTCACCGTAAGGAACGGCAGTACGAATCTTAACGCCGTCGGCTGAATAGACATCAACGGGACTTTCGTCGGTAAGAACCATTGGAATTCTTGTCGTAATGGCAACAACGCGCAGCTTGCCGTCGGTGAACAGGGTGGAGGCATCCATTTCGTAGGTGTTTTCGCCTTCAGACTCTACTTTCACTGTGAACTCGCCCGTCTGCGTGCCGGCGGTGAAGACGGTAATCTCGTCGCCTATCGACAGCGTGCGGTTGGCCGGCACACGCACCAGAATAGTGTCGCCGTTGTGACGGATGTTTCCACTGACGTTGAGCTTGCTATTGCTGGTAGCCGACAGTTGGCAGAGCACGATGGAGCCGTTGCTCAGCGTCAGGTTGCCGCCCATGCGCAGGGTGCCCACCGTTGAATTGATACCGCCTGTCACGATGCCGCCTTTGTTGACGGTCACGCTACCTGCAAGGGCATTGCCCGTGAGGGTGCCTCCGGCATTGACGGTAATCAGACCGCTGGTGAAGGCTGTCGACGTGCTGTTGTAGAGTTCGAGCGTGCCGCCGCTGACGGTGATGGGAGCGGTGTGGCCCACGGTGCGCAGCGTCAGCTTACCGGTTCCTACCTTCATGATGCGAGCGGCCTTCAGCAGTCCGTAGAAAGTGGTGTTAGTGTTCAGCGTGCCCACCTGATAGGTGCTTGAACCGCCCAGTGTGGCATCGGTGGCCGTCGAGGCTGACGACAAAGCACCAATCTTCAGGGTGGCTGCCACCTCCGAGGCGGCACCGCTGTTGTAGTGGGCTACGTAGGTGCCTGCACTGACCACCAGTCGTGTCTTGCTCATGTCGGTGACGTTCGACATCAAACGGAAGTTGCCGCCTGCACCCGTGGCAGTGAGCTGACCTTCGAAGTTGGCGAAGTTGGCTCCCACGTCGCAGCGCACATACTTGGTCTCGATGGTCAGGTTGCCCGAGCCAAGGAACGTGCCGTTGATCTTGCCGCGCGACGAGCCTTTAATCTTGTTCGTGGTGCCCTCGACGACGGTGACCGTATGGTTCAGGTTGGGAACGGTCGATGTGCTGTTCACGTCAATCTGGTGCACCTCGCCGCCAGCCAGCACCATGGGTGAGCCACTGCGTCCGAAGGTGCTGTTCCATGCTCCCTGTGCAATGATGCCCTGTTTCAGAATGATACCTGCAAAGTTATTGGTGCCGCCGTAGGTGAAGTTCAACTGTCCGGCACCGTCTTTCACCAGATAGCCTGTGCCTTTCACCTGTCCTTTCAGCGACAGCGCACTGTTCGACTGGCTGATGCGGATGGTAGCGGTGTCGGTGAGGCTGATGATGCGGTCGGTACCCATGTTGTCTTTGCTCAGCACCAGTGTGCCGCCGTTCAGCTGCAGATTGCCTTCGGCTGCCGTAGCCATGCCGATGGGGCTCTTCTGGCCGCCGTCGTAGAAGCTGGGAACAGTAAGCGTGCCGCCCTTGTTAACGATGGTCTTGCCGGTATATTCGCTGTATTTCGTGTTGAGCGTCACGCTGGCTCCGTCGTTCACGGTCACATCGCCCGTGCCCGAGATACCGCCGTCGCCCGAGATGGTGTAGGTGCCGCCGTTGAAGGCAACACCGCTGGTGGGCATTTGCTCGCTGACGGTGATGCTGCGGTTGGCTCCGCTGGCATCGAAGATGACGGCATCGCCCGGCACGAAGGTGGTGGCGTTGCCGCCCAGCAGGAAGTTCTCTGCCTTATAGTCCCACAGCTTGCTCTCTGCGCCTGTCCACACAACATCGGTCTGTGGCGCGCGCGTGGCGTGTATCTTCAGTATGAGTTTGTTTCCGTCGACCACGAAGTCGTAGTTAATGCCCTCAAGTCCGCGAGTCTTCAGCTTGGAAACATCGCAGGTGAGCACTCCCGTACATTCGGCCACCACATAGTCGGCTGCATCGCTCGTCGTGAGGTTCACGGTGATATAGTTGGTATTCTTGAAGGTAAGATTGCCTTCAACAGACAGTTTGGTGCAAACAGGAATTGTGGTTTGCGAATTGCCTAAGAGTCCGGCGTTAACCTCTATATACACGTTGCCGGGCAGTGTCATGCTCTTCTTCGAGTGAATACTACCTTCTATATCGCCGCTGTTTCCTGGCATCAGTCGACAGCCCTCGTAGTTGAGTGCACCCTCGAAGGTGATGGTGTCCTGCAGCGTGGCATTGCCGCTCAACGTTCCGCGTGCCCGCAGTTCCACGGGGCCTGCTATGGTGCCATTGACTGCAAGGGCGCCTTCGCTGATCAGGTTCTTACCCGTATGGGCAAGGTTGCAGTTGAATGTCACCATTCCCTGCATCGACTTGATGAGCTGTCCGCTGCCCGTAGTGCCTTGACCGTTGAAGGTGTAGTCATGTCCGTGTGGATTCATCAGGTAGAGGATGGTGGGCTGTGCTGCTGTGCTGATTGTGACGGGAGCAGCATTGTTGCCCTGCAGGTCGAACATCACGCTCTTGCCACTTGCCATCTCGTTGAGCACATCGGCTGTATACACCGGCGGCAGGGGAGGCATGGGCATGCCGACACCCAGATAGAACGAGGTGTTGGGGTGCTGGTAGTAGCCGCGCGTGGTGCAGTCGAGCCGGTAGTGGGGGTCTTGCTGCAGACAGTAGATGCTGTAAGTGGTGGCAATGTTGGTGGTATAGCCCACGAGTCCCGTACAAATATCGGCATTTTGCTTGGCCAAAATAATCTCCTCGCGCCAGTCGCCGGTGATGTCGCCCATGAAGGCTGGTCGGGTGCCGGTGCCGCCGTGGGTGGCCCAGCTGCTTTCCTGCGAGAACTCTACCAGTCGGGCTTTGTTCAGCACTTTGGTAATCATCAGGTTGGTGCCCCATCCGGAACCGCCAGGCGATGAAAGCTCCTCGCGCAGCAGGTCGCCATCCCACCACACACCCTCGAACATGGTGGTGATGCCGCAGCCCGAACGGGTGTAGCTGGTCTTCTCGCCTTTGCAGTCGTAGATGTAGTCATCGGTGAAGCTGTAGATTTCGTAGCCTTTGTGGGCAGGGTCTATGTCCATGCAGGCACCACGGCCCACGTCGTAGACGCTTGGCAGGTACCATTCTTTGATTCGCTCGCCTGTAGCTGCGTCGTAGATTAATTGTCCCAAGAGCGCGCTCTGCTGAATGGCGTAGGCCTCCATGCCGGGACGATCGGGGTCTATATCGCTCACAATGAAGCGGTCGCCGTGACCGATGCCGGGACTCTGGAACCAACCCTTCAGCGGGTTCACCGAGTAGCCGCCCTGCAGCATCTCGTCGAAGCCGTCGCCGTTCACGTCGGCCACACGCAGTTGGTGGAATTCAGCTGGCCAGGGCTTCTTGTCGTTACGGCTCCAGGTGCTGCTGTGGTGCCAGTTAGTGGGTGTGCCGCCCGTCCAGTCATAGTCCCAGGTGAAGACGTAGTTGTGGTGGGTCTTGTTGTTGTCACGATCCAGACATTCCATGATGAGCGAGGGGTGGATGCCATCGAGATAAGCAATGGCGAAATGGCCCTCCATGGCGGCATAGCCAAAGCTCATGTATTTGGTACGGCCGTCACGACTGTACTGGTCGGCACCGTCGTGAGCCTCGCTGTATTTCAACTCGCTGCAGGCCACTTCGGCACCTGTGGCACCGTCGATGACCGAGATATAGAAAGGTGGTACGCGCGTGGCATGGGTGCGATAGTCCACCACACCGTCGCCGTCTACGTCGGCCACATTGCTGCCCATGGCATACTTGCCCCACGTCTCGTTCTGCTTATCCCAAAAACGGGTGCCGTCGCTGCTGCGGATGATTACCTCGCAGCGCCCGTCGCAGTTGATGTCGTAGGACAGCACCATGTCGTTCTGACCGCCGCAGATGTTCACGTTCGGACCCATGTCGACAGTCCAAAGCAGGGTGCCGTCAAGCTTGTAGGCCTGTATTTTGTGGGTGGTAGTGGCGGTGTTGTCGGTTTGGTTCTCGGCATCGTCGTTATTAGCGGCTCCGGCAAACAGACGGTCGCACACCACGGCATCGAATTCGCCGTTGCCGTCAAGGTCCATCGGCCATACGAACTTGGTGCGATAGTCGTTGCGCGCAATAACCTTGTTGTCGAAGTCGAAGTTGAACCATACGTTCGGGTAGGCCTGCGTCTTGTACAGGAATGGCCGGCTCAGCTCACCTTCTACGCCGTCGGGACTGATGGCCGTCACGGCATATTCGGTATTGTTGGTGAGCGACGACGGCGCGTAGCAGGTCACCTTCAGTGGTGTGGCGTTCATCTTCGTGAACTCGCTCGCACCGCTTGCACGACGGTATACATTGTAGGTGGTGCCTTCAGGTTCCTGGGCCAGTTTGCGCCAGGAGATGAGGTTGCCCTGTCCGGCCGAGCTGGTCACACTGCGAATGGTGGAGCCCGAACGGTTCACGGCGACGACGCTGCGTCCTAAAGGTTGCTGAATACGCTGTGCCAACAGGGTTGTCGGCATCAAGATGCTGAGGACAGCAAGTTGCAGTAGTCTTAGTTTCATAGGTTTATGGTTGTTGGTTTTTAAAAAAGAAGGACAATGCCCAAGAAGACATTGTCCTGTTGCAGATTTTTCGTATTCAGCGAGAAAAAACTACACCTTGATCTCAACTTCAACACCGCTGGGGAGTTCGAGCTTCATCAGGGCATCGACGGTCTTGGCTGTCGAGCTGTAGATGTCGATCAGACGCTTGTAGTCGCTCAGCTGGAACTGCTCACGGCTCTTCTTGTTAACGAAGGTAGAGCGGTTCACGGTGAAGATGCGCTTGTGGGTGGGAAGGGGGATAGGACCGCTGATGATAGCACCTGTGGCCTTCACGGCCTTCACGATTTTCTCTGCTGATTTGTCGACCAATTTGTGGTCGTAGCTCTTCAGCTTGATACGAATTTTTTGACTCATGATAAATTGTAAATTTTAAATTGTTAATTTTTAACGAGCTGCCGCTAAAGAGTCATTTGCTCAACGATAGTCGTTTCAGGGTGCAAAAGTACGGATAATTGCCGATATACACAAAACCGCTGCATCCAAGCAGATTAGTTTTAATTTTTTTTAAGTTTTGAGCGCGTGTCATCTTTTAAATACTTGAAAAATTGTATTTACCTTTGCAATCATGGTCTAACATAAATGTTAATAGTATGAGAAAAACAAATCTTTTTATTGCAGTCGTATGCGGCTTGTCGCTACTGACGGCCTGCGGTGGTTCGTCAAGCAACAGAGTAGCGGGGAATGTTGCCACTACGTCCGTTTTGGCTGAAAACGCTGTGAAGGGTGAATTGGGTCTCTTCGAACTACAAGGTCCGGTGAAGAAATGTACCGTCATCAACGACTGGGGCAACGTGGAGCGCACCTTTGACGAGCAGGGATTCTGGCTGACCCACGACGGCAAGCAGCTGAGCGAGATTTATTCCAGCGGTATTGAGCGCGACGAGTACGGTCGTATTGTAACGGGCAAAATCGACGATGAAGGCAATGGCGAGGACTACACTTACAGCAAGTTTGGCAAGGTGCTGAAATACAACTACCGTTTCTATGACAGCCTTGAAGAAGATGTTTATTCCTACGATGAGAATGGAAACCTGCTGAAGAAGCATGTCGAATTGGGTGGCATGGATGCTGAAGATCCTTACGATGAGACCTATACCGATGTGGTTACTGATAGCCATGGTAATTGGATCAGTCGCAAGGCTAATGGCGTGGTACAGAAACGCCAAATAGAATACTATGATTTTGCGGTACAATAACCGTCATTTTGCGGTACAAAATCAGTCGTTTCGAGGTGCAAAACAACGCACTTTACAACTTTTGCTTACAAGCAAAAGACCTTTCGCTTGTAAGCAAAAGGTCTTTTGGTTATAAGCAGAAGGGTATTCACTTGTAAGCAAATCCCACACCTTCGGCTGTTGGTGGGATATTGCGGATGGTGCCGTCGGCATTGTAGTGCATTGGTTCGGCAACGACCGAGCGGCTGTAGCTGGTGCCGTCGGGCAGACCGCCGTTGTGGCTGAAGAAGAGCCACTGGCCCTTAAACTGCACGATGGCCGGATGCGTGGTGTTCGAGTTGCCTGCAATCTCGCTGATGACACCCTTGGTCTCGTAGGGTCCCCAGATGTTGTCGGCTACGGCGTAGGCAATCTTCTCAGGCCACTCAGAGGCGTATGTCAGGTAGTACTTTCCTTGATACTTATGCAGCCAGGGAGCCTCGGTGAAGGGGTGGTCTTCGCTGATGGCGATGCGCTTGATGGGACCGTCGAGCTCAATCATGTTGTCCTTCAGTTTGGCCATGTAGCACTCGCGGTTGCCCCAGACGATATAGGGCGTGCCGTCGTCGTCGATGAGAATGGCCGGGTCGATGACGCACCAGCTGTGCTTCGAGTCGAAGCAATCCTCCTTGGTGAGCAGCGGCTTTCCGAGGGCATCCTTATAGGGCCCCGTAATCTTGTCGCTGACGGCTACGCCGATGCCGCACCAGTTGGTCGACACGTACCAATAGTAGCGTCCGTCCTTGCCCTTGGCCACATGTCCGGCATAGGCCTGCTTGCTCTTGGCCCACTTGAAGTCATCGACATGCAGTGGCGAGGGATGCTCCGTCCAGTGGCGCATGTCGGTGGTCGAGTATAGAAGCCAGTCTTTCATGACATAGCCCTGTTGGTTGCCCTCGGCATCGTGTCCGGCAAAGAGCCACAGCGTGTCGCCCTCAACGAAGACGGCTGGGTCGGCAGTATGCTTGTCGCGAATGATGGGGTTGCCGACTGACTCGAATTCGTGCGTCAGCACCCAGCCCCACTTCTGCTGCACGCGCTCCAGCTCCTCCTTCGTCACGGAGATCACGCTACCGTGACGGGGGAAGAAGTTCTTGCGGAACGACAGCGGCTCCTTCGTGAAGATCTTCAGGTCCTTAGAGGTCTGGTATTCGTAGCGTCCACTGCTATAGAGGTCGTACATGAGAACCCAGTCGCCCGAGCCATCGTGCAAAGGGAACACGCTGCTGCCCTCCACGTGTGTCTTCGTCCCAGCGTAGGCATCGAGATACTTGAAGTCTTCCTTCCAGGGGCCAGTCAGACGTTTTGACGTGGCCTGCTGTATGCCGTTCTTCACCTCCTTGCCGTTCTCGTCCTTGGTGTTTCCTTTATAGAAGAGGTGGTAGAGACCGTCCTTGTAGATGATGTCGTTGTCTATGCTGCCGTACTTCGCCGCGAAGAGCTGCCGTGGTTCACTCTCAAAGGCAGTAAAATTCTTGTTGGCGTAGGCATAGTAGGTGATGAGGCTCTTGCGGCCATCGCCCGTGCGCTGCAGGGTGAAGTAGATCATGTACTTCTTCGCCTTGCGGTCGTAAATGGTCTGCGGTGCCCACACCCAGTAGGCATCAGCGAAAGCAGGCCATTCGCGGCCGAGATTGATCTTGGCGTGCAACCAGTTGACAAGGTCGCTCGACTTCATCAGCACGATGCCGGGATTCTCGTTCCATCCGTTCTTGGCCACCATCATGTCGGTAGCCACGATGTAGAAGCAACCGTCCTCGCCCCGGAGGATGTGAGGGTCGCGAATGCCGCCGCTCTCCGATATGCTGTCGCTGCCCACCACGGGCTTGTTGACATCGAGGGCATACCAGTTGCGGGCATCCTCGCTCACGGCAAAGCGCAGCTGCTCTTGGAGGTCCTTATCGCCACCGCCTTCGAAATAGGCAAAGAGATAGCCCGCGAAGGGCTTCGGCTGGGCCGCAACGACTGAAGAATGGAGAATGAGAAGTAAAAAATGGGCTGCGCAGAGGAGCGCGAGGGTTGGACGTTTCATGATGACGAATTATAGTTTGATGTTTGTCTTCTTGCCTGTATAATTAATGGTATGCTGGGTGCCGCCAATGATGCTGATGTGGAAGTTGCGAGTCTGAGCCATGCCTTCGAACGAGCCCTTTCGTTGTCCGATGGTCAGTGTGCGACTGCGGTCGTTCCAGATGAAGGTGATGGTGGAGTAGCTGCCTTGCTCGTAGTTGTAGTTGTCGCCCTCGTCCTCGTAGAGGGTGAAGGTGGCATCGGCTCCAGGGTAGATGTCGATGGTGAGGGGAGCCATAGGCTGTTCGTCGCTGTACTGCACGTCAGACCCTACGGGGATGATGCTGCCAGCCTTGATAAAGAGCGGCGAGTGGGCAAGCGTGGTGGCGAGGGTGAGCTTCTGGCCGCCGTCGTAGCACTTGCCGGTCCAGTAGTCGTACCACTGTGCGCCCTTGGGCAGATAGACCTCGCAGGGCTTCTCGGCAGTCCAATCCACGGTCTTGTAGCGGTCGCCCGTCACCTCGTTCTTGTTCCAGCCCGACATCTCGTTGGTGCGGACGATGCGCTCCTCTGTGTACTGGGGACGTAGTACGGGGCAGACGAGCACGTTGTGCCCGTACATATATTCTGTGTTGCAGTTCCATGCCGTCTCATCCTCGGGGAAGTCCATGAAGAGGGCTCGCATGAAGGAGTCGCCGCCCCGGCTCACCTGCCACGACTGGCTGTAGGTGTAGGGCAGGAAGCGATAGCGCAGACGCACAGCATCCACCAAGGCGTCATAGACCGGCTCGCCCGCCTGACCATAGTAATACAGTTCGCGC
>ERZ842401.6113-NODE-6113-length-13000-cov-7.685207_pt1 | contig 13000 bp, 10 predicted proteins | sample MGYA00521270_ERZ842401 | MGnify/ENA primary metagenome ERZ842401 (study PRJEB31892, sample SAMEA3878208) | bioreactor metagenome | biome: Moose rumen | place: Sweden | collected 2011-10 | study: EMG produced TPA metagenomics assembly of the PRJEB12797 data set... | reverse complement strand
GGGCGGCGGCAATCGAGGCCCTGACCGACACAAAATCAAAGGATTACTCAAGCATCGCCTATCTTGACGACAGCGAAAAAGAAGAAAAACTTTTTGAAAACCAGGCTAAGCTCTTAAAGCAGCCTGTCTGCCGAAACCTGCCTGCCGGCAAGGCAGGCGGAAAAACTGAGGCCACTGTTGGCATGGCGCAGAAAGTCTGGGAAGGCTGGAAGTAAAAATCTGGGGCGAAATCAACCTCTCCAGTGACCATGCGGCATTTGCGGGACTGGCGCTGGGCAAGGCATTTGCTTTTCATTTCTTTTTCCAAAGTGATTCGCTATCTGAACTGAGTGAAGTCTCTTTGCAAAAAGCAGGTTTTCTTCTTCAAACATTATTATTTTTCTGATACAATGTAGCATAACCATTATACGGGAGTTATTGCGTGTCTGACCTTACAAGAACTATCAGCATTCTGTCTTTGTGTTTTCTTTCTTTCTTCTGTTTTCAGACGGGAGTCTTTTTGTGGTCTGGGCATAAACTAAGGCAGAATGGCCGTCGTACTCTTATTTTTATTGAACTGTTTACGGGCTCCATGCTTCTTTTTGATGCTCTGGCATATATTTTCCGCGGAAACACTAGTGTGCTTGGTTGGCACATGGTTCGTCTGAGCAATTTCTTTGTCTACATCTGTAATTTTTCAATTTCTTTTTTCTTCTGCTTTTATGTGTGCGAATTTATAAAGCAGTCACGCTTAAACCTGTCGCTGATTTTTCATCCCAAGGTTGCGGTTAAAAAGGGAATTCCTGTTCAGCTTTTTATAGTTCTCTTTCTGTGCCTTGCTGGTATTCTTCTTATAATAATCAGTCAGTTTACAAATCTTTTCTATTATTTTGATGAAAATAATTTTTACCACAGAAGCACTCTTTTCCCCTTGGGCGTTACTTTAGGACTTTTGCCCGGACTTATTACCTTGACCGTTCTTTTGCAAAACAGAAAAAAACTTCCTACGAATGTATTTGTTTCTCTTCTGTTTTATTTTGCCCTTCCCTTAATAGGAGTTTTTTTAATTCTTGTTTCGTACGGATTTTCATGGATAAACATGGGCCTTGGAGTTGGAGCCCTGCATCTTTTTTATTCTTCAATCAAACTGATGGAACTGGAATTTTATTCTGGAGTGCATGAACATCTAGTTGTAAGTCCTGCCTATAAAACTGAGGCTGTTTCTGTTCAGAATAGAAAGAGGGTAGCAAGAACTCACTTCTGGCAGGCTTTTTCCATAAGTTTAGGAGGCGTTCTTCTAGTTCTTCTGATTATTTCTATTAAGGGTATATCACTTCCAGAAAGAACTTTGATTATAGAAAATCCCTACACCGAAAACGACATATCAAAATCAGTCTGTGTAACTTTTGTAAGGAATGCAGAAAAGCAGTGGGTGGATGAAGGAGACCCTGACAGAACTGGCGCCCAGTTTGACGGAATGATTTTTAACAACATGAGTAGTACCGTCATTACCGACTGGAGTTTTTCCATTTTTGTTCCCGAAGGATGCACCATAGACCCCGGCCCATGGAATGGAACTTTTGCAATTTATAACAGCGAACTGACTGTAAAAAAACCTCACGAAGGCGATCAGGAAAACATTCACGGTGTAGACTTTTATAAAATCACTCCTTTAAAAAATCTTGGCTTTGGATGCATCATGTATACGCCCCATGACTATCAGCCGCTTTCGCAAAAAATCGTGTTTACCTACTCAAGTGTTTTAAAGCCTCTTACAAATGCGCTCTTTAACATTTTCCTCGGACTGATTTTTATTCTGTTCATTGTTTCCACAACAATCATGCTTTTGGAAGGCAAGGTTATTCATGTTGAAGAGGAAAACAAAAAGTTGGAAAGCACTGTAAAGGAACGAACAAAGGAACTTGAGGCAGAAAAAAATCGTTCAGACAATCTTCTTCTGAACATACTTCCAAAAGATGTTGCAAAGGAACTTACGGCTCATCCCGACAGCACGATTGCTAGGGAGTATCCCAATGTTACCGTGCTCTTTACTGACATTGTTGACTTTACGAAAATAAGCGGATTGCTTACGGCGGAAGAACTTGTTACCATGCTTAACAGAATGTTCACCATGTTTGACGAAAGGGCTCAGCGGGAAGGCATAGAAAAAATTAAAACAATTGGAGACGCCTACATGGCTGTGGCAGGACTTACTCAGGAAGAGAACAACGGCGGTGCTGCAAAAATGATTCGCTTTGCACAGGGACTTTTGGAAGATGTGCGCGCCTTTAACGAAGGTTCAGACATAAAGCTTCAGATTAGACTTGGAATAAATTCTGGTTCACTGGTTGCTGGTGTAATTGGAAAGACAAAATTTATTTACGACATTTGGGGCGACACTGTTAATGTTGCAAGTAGAATGGAATCAACAGGTTCTCCAATGAGAATTCATGTAACTGAAACTACAAAGGCTCAGACGGCTTCTCTTTTCCAATACAGCGAAAATACGGTAATTGATGTAAAGGGAAAAGGTCTAATGAAGACTTACTTCCTGTAAGACAAAAGGAAGAAATATGAAGAATAATTTTAAATGGCACAAGGAGCAGATAAACGGCAAGTGGTTTAGCGTGTGCGACCATGAGCATGTGCCTATGATTGAGCACACCAAAGACGGCAAGTACAAGTTACGGAATGCAAACGGAAGATCCGTGCTGCACGAAAATTATGCTGATGCGGTAAAACTTGCCCTTGAAGTATGGGAAAAATTTAAAAAGATGAACCGTGACTGGGAAGGTTGACTCTGGTTATTGAAGATAGAGCGTTTGCGTTTTGGCACTTCATCACTTAATCAGTTAAACTTTTGAACACTGCAAAAGTTCATACTGTTCTGAAAAATACCGCAGTCCGCACTGGTGGAGCAATCTGCCGGTGCGTTTTTTTATCTGACTTTTATCCTACATATTCTGCAACAATGCTCTTTACCGGCTCCAGATATGTCGTACCGAACATGTTCAGATGGTTAAGCAGATGATAGAGGTTGTAGATGTCTCGTCTTTCTTCGTAACCTTCTTGCAGGGGATGCGCCTCTCTGTATGCTGAATAAAATTCTTTTGGAAATCCGCCAAAAAGTTCTGTCATGGCAAGGTCTGCTTCTCTGTGGCCCACATACACGGCTGGATCAATCAGTATAGCCTTGCCATCTCTGTTTGGAATTATGTTGCCGTTCCAAAGGTCTCCGTGAAGAATGCTGGGCTTTTCTGGTTCAACAAGAAATTTTTCCAAATTGTCCAAAAGCTTGGTGTTCCGATTACGGTCTGAATCAGAAAAGTATCTGTCGGCTGCCTTAAACTGAGGAAGAAGCCTATGCTGCCTAAAGAATGAAATCCATTCAACTTCCGAAGAATTAACTTGAGGTCGCTGTCCTATAAAGTTGTCTTCTAGAAATCCAAATTTTCCTCCGACGGTAAAGGGCGTGGTGTCTGCATCGTGCATTGCTACAAGTTCTCGTGCCAGAGTTTCAAAATAGTCACTGCGTTTTTTTTCTCCGTCAATGTATTTTAACAGAAGAAAACTGTAGCCTACTATTTCGCCGTCATCAGTTCCCGTGCAAAGTACATAGGGGGTTCCAATGGTTCCCGTCTGTGCAATTGCCGAAAGTCCCACTGCTTCTGCCGTAAAGAAGGACACATTTTCTTTTGCGTTAGCCTTCATAAAAATGCGTTCGCCTGTAGTCAGGGTAAGGGCATAGGATTTGTTAATGTCTCCGCCAGAAACACGGTCTGTATGGGCAACCGCTGCCGAATTTCCAAAAAGGGAAACTAGTGCGTTTGCAAGAGAAGTAAAGTGTGGAACAGGTGAATGAGCCATGTTCCCATGTTAGCGTTTTTTTTGTACTTTGTCACTTAATGTCAGCGCTTTTTGCTGGTTTTAAGGACTGGTTCCATGGTAACATCAACGCCAAGTTTTTTAAAAATCTTTCTGTCAACTTCGCTTAGCATTACCGTGGTGTGCACCTGACAGCCTTTTAAATTTGGAAGCTGCTCTATGGCCTTTCTGCAGTTTTCGTTTGCAGGAGAAAGCATGGCAAGTGCAACAAGAACTTCGTCAGTATGAAGACGGGGATTTTTTCCTTTTAGGTAATTTATCTTCATGTCCTGAATGGGTTCTATCATGTCTTTGGGAATGAGTTTTACCTTGTGGTCAATGCCTGCAAGATGTTTTGTCGCATTCAGAACGAGAGCAGCACATGTTCCCAAAAGGCTTGAAGTTTCGCTGGTGATTATTGTGCCGTCGTTCAGTTCAATGGCGGCGGCAGGAACTCCTGCCTTTATTCCTCTTTCTGTTGCAGGCTTTACGACCTTTCTGTCTTCAACCGTTATTTTTGCCTGCTTCATTAAAAGTGCAATTTTGTTTACTTCTGTTTCTGTTCCCTTGTCTTCAACAAGATTTCCCAGCGCGGTGTAGTAGCGTCTTATTATTTCTTGTTTGCTTGCCTCTTGGCATGCATCGTCATCAAAGATACAGTAGCCCGCCATGTTTACGCCCATGTCTGTGGGAGACTTGTAGGGATTTTCTCCGTAGATGCCTTCAAAAATTGCATTCAGTACAGGGAAGATTTCTATGTCTCGGTTGTAGTTAACGGTTGTTTCTCCGTAAGCTTCAAGATGGAAGGGGTCAATCATGTTTACATCGTTGAGGTCTGCCGTGGCTGCCTCGTATGCAAGATTGACGGGATGCTTTAAGGGAAGGTTCCATATGGGGAATGTTTCAAACTTTGCATAGCCTGCCTTAATGCCCCTCTTTTGCTCCTGATAAAGCTGACTTAAACAGACTGCCATTTTTCCGCTTCCGGGGCCAGGTGCCGTAACTACAACAAGTGGACGGCTTGTTTCTACATAGTCATTTTTTCCATAGCCTTCATCAGAATCGATGAGAGAGACATTGTTGGGATAGCCTTCAATCATGTAGTGGTAGTAGCAGTTTATGTTCATGCGCTTTAATTTGTTGCGGAAGATTTTTGCGCTTTCCTGACCTTTAAAATGTGTAATGACTACGGAGCCAACCATAAGGCCAAGATTCTGAAATTCATCCCGTAGGCGAAGGACATCCTTGTCGTAAGTAATGCCCAGGTCTCCTCGGACTTTATTTTTTTCTATGTCAACTGCGCTGATTGCAATGACAATTTCTGCCATATCTGCAAGTTGCATGAGCATTTTTAACTTTGAATCGGGCTGGAATCCGGGAAGAACGCGGCTTGCGTGGTAGTCGTCAAAAAGTTTGCCGCCAAATTCCAAATACAGCTTATTGCCAAACTTGGCAATCCTTTCCTTAATGTGTTCAGACTGTATCCTTAGATACTTTTCATTATCAAATCCGTTCTTCATAACGGGATTTAATTATATCGGATTTGAAAAAAAAATTAAACCACATTAGGACCTTAACATTCTAGAATTTTCTGTGCGGCCTTTCTAACCTGTTCCTTGTGCCAGAGTTTTTCGCTAACAAATGTCTTTAACCTGCTGTCAAATTCAATCTCAACGGTAAAGGAGTCGGATTGCCTGAGAAGAATGGGAAAGCCCCAGAAGATACCAGCTTCACTTAGCATTATCTGCTTCATTTCTTGCGACACCCCTTGATTTATCAAGATGGACGAGCGCACGGTGAGGATGTGTGAAAATGGTACAATTTGTAAGTTAAACTTGCATTTTGTACCATTTTACCTTATAATTTGGGCATGAATGATGTAAAACGACTTGCAGAAAACGAATTAAAGCGATGCGCGGAGCATTTTCCTGTTGTCACAGTGCTGGGTCCTCGCCAGTCAGGAAAGACGACTCTTGTAAAATCATATTTTAAGGACTACTCATACATCAATCTTGAAGACCCTGAGTTTTGCAATCTTGCCAAAAGCGATGTAAATGCATTTTTCGGCATGATAAAAGGCCCTGTAATTTTGGATGAAGTTCAGCGTGTCCCAGAATTGTTAAACAAAATCCAGGTAATCACGGATGAAAAAAAAGAAAAGGCTCAATTTGTTCTGACAGGAAGTTTTCAGCAGGGGTTAAAATCAGCAATTTCACAATCCCTTGCCGGAAGAACAGCAATCATCAATCTTCTTCCATTTTCCATTCAGGAATTAAATTCTGTGGGTATGGATTTTTCAAAGGACGAGTTTTTATACCAGGGCTTTATGCCCCGTCTTTATTCAGAAGGTCAGCCTGCGGATTTGCTTTACCGCTCTTATTTTCAAACCTATGTTGAGCGCGATGTGCAAACTCTTTTGAATGTAAAGAATAAGGGTCTGTTTGAAAAATTTCTTCATCTTCTTGCAGGACGAATTGGACAGGTTGTTAACTATGAATCCCTTGCAAATGATACGGGCGTTTCAAGAACCACGGTTGAACAGTGGATTTCCGTTTTGGAATCATCATTTATTATTTTTAAACTTGAGCCTTATTTTGAAAATTACACAAAGCGCCTTATCAAGTCTCCGAAAATTTATTTTTATGAAACCGGACTTGCCGCCTATCTTTTGGGAATAAAAAATACTGAACAGGTTTCCAGAGATCCCCTTGTGGGAAATCTTTTTGAAAATATGGTCATACTTGAAATCCTTAAAAGTCAGTTCAATAGGGGAATGGAAAAGAGCCTATATTATTTTCGTGACAGCAAGGGTTTTGAAATTGATTTGATAATTGCAGACGGAAGAAAAATAATTCCTGTTGAAATAAAATCTGCTTCAACCTACAACAAAGAATTTTCAAAAAATCTAAAAAAGTTTTGTTCGTTTGCTTCAAACGCATTTTCTCCAGCTCTTGTTTACAGTGGAAGTCTCGAGCTTGAATCTGAAGGAATAAAACATATTAATTTTAAAAACTGTGGAAATCTGATTATGTAGTCGATAATCAGAAAAAGTACTTTAGTCGTCGAGCAAGGTAAGGTTTGCGGAAAACTGAATGCTTCGTTCTGTCTGCATGGTGTCGAACTGAATTGTGTAGCAGCTGGCGGTGTGGTTTACGAGGCGGATTGTTCCTTTGCCAAACACGGGGTGGCTTATGCGGTCTCCTACAGAAAAAAGGGTTCGCATGGCGTTAAGGGCTTTTTCGTCGTAGGCTATGACTTTTTGTGCCTGCTCTACAAGATTTTGGTCAAGGGCTTTTTCTATCTGCAAGTTTTTTAGTCCTGCGTCAAAGATAAATCGGCTGGGGTACTTGAAGATTCCATCGTTGGCCTTTCCTTCGGCATCGCTTAAAAAGAGACGGCGTTTTGCACGGGTTACTGCAACATATGCAATGCGCCGTTCTTCTTCCATGTCTTCGGGAGTGTTTACTTTTCTGCTAGGAAAGATGCCTTCGTTTAATCCGCACAGGAACACATAGGGAAACTCCATTCCCTTTGCGGCGTGAATTGTAAGCATTTTTACTGAGTCCTTCTGGTCATCTCGGTCTAGGTCTGTGAACGGGGCAACATGGTTTAAAAAATCTTCCAGCGTTGCATCATCGTCCAAGCCAGCTTCGTTGACGCTTCGTTTGAATTCTGCCACATTGTCTAGCCGGTCTTGATCTGCTTCAAGACGGAGAAATTTTTCGTAACCGCTTTTGTCAAGGAGTGCCTGTAGAATGTCGCCTAGGCTTGCCTGCTTGTGCAGCCTTGGAGTTTTGCTTTGTGGCTGGGGCAGCATGTCCTTTACTGATTCAATTGCTTCTATATATGATGCGGCCTGTGTAGTTTTAAAAATCTGACTGTCTGCCTGAACCAGTTCTTTAAGTGCCCTGTATGCGGAACAGTTGTGCTCTTCCGCATAGTTTTTTATTATGGCAATTTTCTGCTTTCCTATTTTTCGTGACGGTGTGTTTATTGTTCGGTAAAATGCAACATCATCCTGAGAGGTAAGCATGCGCATATAGCATACAATGTCTTTTATTTCCCTCCTGCCGTAAAATTCTGTTCCTGCAAGAATACGATAAGGAAGGTCGTTTCTTATGAATGTTTCTTCAAGTGAGCGACTTAGGTAATGTGCCCTGTAGAGAATTGCAATGTCTCGGTAATGGGTTTTTGAGCCGCCCGTAAGTTTTTTTATTTGGGAACAAATCCATTCTGATTCATCTGTGTCGTTTGGTGCGTGAAAGTACAGGGGCTTTTTTCCGTCGGCTACTGTGGGATTAAGTTCCTTTGGATACCGCACTGTGTTTTTTTCAATCAGTGAATTTGCGACCTTAAGAATTTGCGGAGTTGAGCGGTAGTTTTGCGAAAGTACAAGTGTCTTTGCATCGGGAAATTTTTTGTCAAAGTCAAGAATCAACTTTACATGACTTCCCCTCCATGAGTAGATTGTCTGGTCAGAGTCGCCTACGATAAAAAGGTTCTTGTGTTTCGCCGAAAGAATTTCTGCAATGCGATACTGCTTGGCGCTTACATCCTGAAACTCATCCACCATGACATACTGCATTCTTTCTTGCCATTTTTCTCTTACTTCTGAAAAGTTTTCAAGAATGTATGTGGTAAAATTTATTAAGTCGTTAAAGTCTACTCCAAAGCATTTTTTTTGCTCGTAAATAAAGCGTAAGAAAATTTCTTGATTCTGTTCAAGTGGTTTTTCTGGATTTAAGAATTTTTCTTTTAGCTCCTCGTTGTTCATCTTGTAAAAGTAGTTGATGTATGTGTCTGCCTGAAGTTTTTTGCCTTCCAGCACTTCGTCAATTTTTCTTTGTACTGTGGTTTCTTTTAGCGTAAGATGCATGTCAGAAAAAATTCTGAGCATTATTTCGCGCCAGTCTTCCTTGTCTAGAATGATGAAGTTTTTTGGAAAGTTGAGCACATTAATGTCTTCGTGAAGAAGTTGCGTACAGAATGCGTGAAAGGTGCAGATGAGTCCCAAGTCCATGTCTCCCAACATTGACCTAACTCTGGCCTTCATTTCGTTTGCGGCTCGGTTTGTAAATGTTACGCAAAGAATGTTTTGGGGACTTATTCCTACATCTCGCACAAGATAGCAGTAGCGACTGGTAAGGGCCCGTGTCTTTCCTGTTCCAGCTCCTGCAAGAACGCGCACATGACCTTCTGTTGTCTTTACTGCTTCGAGCTGCTGTTCGTTTAGACGCAAGAGGTAGTCACTTTCTGGTGTTTTCGTGCTGCAAGTGTTGCCCATTGTTCAGACTATTCCTTTGGTTTTGAAACATCAATCCATTCACAAAAGTTGCTGTATTTTTCTAGCTGAGGAATTGTAAGCTCTATTGCACTGTTTGCGCTTCCTGCCGCAGGAAAGACTGTTGTAAATCTCTTTAAACTTTCGTCCAAATATGTAACGACATTTTCTGGTACTGCAAAAGGACAGACTCCTCCCTGTGCATGTCCTACAAGAGTGACTAGTTCTTCTGCACTTAGCATTTTTGCCTTACATCCAAAGTGGTGTCTGAATTTTGCATTGTCGATTTTCATGTCGCCTGCGGTTACAACAAGAATTGCCTTTCCGTTAACAAGAAAGCTCATGGTTTTTGCAATGCGTTTTCCTTCCGTGTGAAGTGCTTTCGCCGCAAGTTCAACTGTCGCACTGGACTGGTCAAGTTCAATTACATTCTGTTCCATTCCAAACTGAGCAAAATATGCTTTTACTTTTTCCACAGACATGGGGAAAGTGTATCAGAAAATGAAATAAAAAGACAGCCGTAAGTTCGGAATCATCTTTGTTCTGGCAACATGTGGGAAAGTGTTTATCTGCACTGATGATCCGTTCGGAATGGGGCTTCCTCGGTACAGTAAGGAGAGCATGTTCTCGGAATGTCCGAGTATGTGGTTAATGACAAAACGCACCATTTGTTCTATAATGCAAGGGCGTGGAACAGGGCGGAGGACGAGGAAGTAAGGGCTGTGCTCCGGTTTATCCACGATGGAAAGGCAGAGTCTGTCTTTTCTCAAGAACTGGAGGAGCGCGTAGAGGACGCCAAGGTGACACCGATCGGTGAGGAGGACTACATGTTCTTTATGGATATAGTTGAGGAGGCGAAGGAAGAGGCCCGTGCCGAGGCCATGCAGAAAGGTCTGGAGCAGGGGCGCACTCAAGCTGTACGGGAACTTGCCCTCAACATGCTAAGAATGAACATCTGTTCCGCAGAAAAAATTGCGCAGACTACTGGCCTTTCTTTGCAAGATATAGAAACCCTTGCTAAAGGTTTGTAAATAACCGTTGCCCTGTAGTGAAACGGTGAACATCCACAGCAGGACATCACCCTGTAGAAAACATCTATTGCATGACAGTGCATGACAGTTTCCATTTAGTAAAAGGTGTTTTTTGTTTATGTGCACTCTTGACATATACTGATGAAGCATTAGTGAATTGAACCAAAAGAAACTTCCTGTCTGTTTTGTAGCACTTTTTGCAATTCCGTTCATATTACATATATGTAGGCATAAGAAATGGGGACCTATCTCTGGGAAAAATGACGACGGATAACAAGCCACAGTCTGTTATGCCAGAATGTTGCCTGCGCGAACTGCCTGCAAGGAAATGTAATGACGAAAAAGACTACACTCAGGCCAAGCCCAAATGCCCTGCTTAATCCGCGGTGCGATCCCATGTTCAAGGCAATCTTTACTCAGGGAACAAAGGATTCCCAACTTGCGCTTACAGACTTTATAAGTGCTGTGCTTGGAAGGGAGATAAGGAGCGTTACTCTGCAACCCAACGAACCTTTTGTGGAAACCTCGGAGCAGATGCAGATGTCCTTTGATGTAAGCGTGGTGTTTGCTGACGGCGAATGTGCAGAGCTGGAGATGCAGGGCAGGAACAGGGACTACGACTATGGAACTAGGAGCGAGGTACATGCGGCTCGACTGCTTAATAATGCGGTAAGGAAAGGCTCTGATTGGAACGGTCCCAAGGTGTACCAGATATCGGTGCTCAACTTCGAGTACGAAAAAGGTGACAAACCGCCCCTGATGTGGTACACTATGAGGAGCGAGGACGGGGGAACTCTGGGAGGAAGGCTGAATGTCATCTTTCTTGATTTAGTCAAGATAAGAAGGATGAGGGGAAAGCCTGTGGAAGAGCTTAGTCCCGTGGAAAAGTGGGGACTGTTCTTTGCCTACGAAGACAGCGAGAGTCACAGGGAATACCTTGAGCGGGTAATGGAAGGAGAAGACGGACTCATGGCAGCGGATGTAATAGTAAAGACAATGAGCGAAGAGGACGCCAACTGGTTCCGGCAGAATTCCTACTTCATAGCAAGAATGGACCGCAACACCGAACTGCACAACGCCCAAAAGCGTGGCTACGACGCAGGCATGGCACAAGGACTTTCGCAAGGCATGGCGCAAGCGACCCGTGAACTAGCCCTGAATATGCTTAGAGGCGGAAAACTATCCGCTAGTGATATAGCTAAGTACACAGGTCTGTCGCAGGAAGATGTGGAATCCCTTGCTAATGGCGAAAAAGTTGAAGGAAATGCCTAAAAATCCGCAAAAATCGGGAAAAATTAGGGGAAAAGGGCATAAATCCGCAAAATTCTTAAAATTTTATTTGACAACTGATTAAAACAATGTTATTCTTTAAACAAAGATGTTCTTAGAACATTAAAAAAATTAGGAGGAACTTTTATGAAAAAGATTCTTGCCATTGTAGCAATGGCAGCAATGGTTGCTGGCGCAGCATTCGCTGATCCAGAAGCAAACGTTGCAATCACTACATTTGCAGGTCGCGCTGGTACAGAGTGGGGTGTTGACCTTGACTCTGACGATGTGGGAACAGGTTTCAAGAACTATGCTTCTGTGGACTTCGTAATCAGTCTGTTTGACGCAGGTTCAAAGCAGACTGAAGGCGAGGGCATTTGGGCAGAACTTTCTGTCGATGCTGGAAACAACAACAGTTGGAACCACTACGCAGCAAATACTTGGGGAGGAAGCGGAGATATTACTACTGAGAACTCATTCAGCCTTAACATTGGCACAGCAAAGCTTCACTTTTACAACTTCTATGTAGGACTCCTTTCTGGGGATACAACAGTTGGAAAGCTCCAGCTTACAAACGCAGTCCGCTCAAGCGACAACGACAACGGTACATGGCTTAGTGCTGTTGGCGAAGACAAGTCACAGGGCCTTGTATTTGGCTACGGCGACAACAAGAACATAGGCATTGCGTTCGACTTCCGCTCAAAGGCTTCTGGCGACAACTACTACACCAACGACTACGGTCTTGCTGGTGAATTCAACCTGCTCGACTCTAACGAATTCCTTCCTGGACTCTTCGCTACTGTTGGCGGTTCATTCGCATTCAACGAAAAGGTTCTTGGTGCAGCAGCAAGCGCAGGATACAAGCTGGCAATCGATGACACCTTCTATGTTAAACCTGTAGCAGGTTGGACAATGCAGGCAACTGCAGGTGACGACTTCACAGTAACGAAGAATGCTATTGCAGCAGGACTCTTCCTTGGCTGGGGCGACACCGCAGATGCAAATGCTGGCGTATACTACCTCGACAATGATAACGCTAAAAAAGTTACACCTGGTGTTGGCGTAAGCGCTCTTATTGATGTTACAGACTCTGACGCAATTGCAGTTACAATCAGCCCGTCTTTGTACACAGGTTCAATCGTAGAAAACCTTACCGCAGCTGTTTATTCAGACATCGTAGTTCCTACAACTGACGGTGCCGAACTCGGCTTCGGAATTGCAGGTGGTGTTAAGTATGCAATCGCAGCTACAGACTCCGTAACGGTAACTCCTCAGGCTGGTGTACGCTACGCAACAGCAGGTTTGAACAGCAAGGGTTCAGCTCTTATTACAGCCAATAATACCAACAACGCAGGAAAGAATGACACAGACAACGCGGATACAAAGGGTCTCTTCAATGTAAAGGTAGGACTTGATGTTTCTGGTCTCATCAACAATACAACCTTCAAGGTATGGTGGCAGTCACGCAACCTTCTTGACGAAGGAAATAACATTGGTACAATCAATGTTGGCTGCGAAATCGCTCTCTAATTCTTAAGAGTTAGGACATTTTGCTAACAGCCGCTCATACGGCTAC
>ERZ842401.6112-NODE-6112-length-13005-cov-3.699614_pt1 | contig 13005 bp, 6 predicted proteins | sample MGYA00521270_ERZ842401 | MGnify/ENA primary metagenome ERZ842401 (study PRJEB31892, sample SAMEA3878208) | bioreactor metagenome | biome: Moose rumen | place: Sweden | collected 2011-10 | study: EMG produced TPA metagenomics assembly of the PRJEB12797 data set... | reverse complement strand
GGCAACGGCGGAAAAGCATCATATTTCAAAAACTGCGCTGATTATCATCGGGGACGCCGTCTCCCACAGGGCGTATATGCGCTCAAAACTCTATGACCCTGCGTTCAGCACCGGCTGGCGGCAGGGGGACAAAGCATAATGGACATACACATCCTCTGCTTTAGCGCAGGGGGCGAGGAGCTGGCACGCAAGCTGCAAAACAAGCTTCTTGCCTTTTACCGCGTCGTCTCCCTTGCTTCCGCGCGGAAAGATTGCGAAGGGATAGCCCGCGCGGGGCTTTCAGAGTGGACGGAAGCACACTTCCGCCACGGGAACGCGCTCGTGTTCGTCGGTTCCTGCGGCATAGCGGTGCGCGGCATCGCACCCTTCGTAGCCGACAAGGCACAGGACCCCGCAGTGCTCGTGATAGACGAAAAAGGACGCTTCGTCATCCCCTTGCTTTCCGGACACATCGGCGGGGCAAATGCCCTTGCCCGAAAGATTGCCCCGCTGACGGGGGGAACTGCGGTGCTCACGACCGCCACCGATGTGCAGGACCTGCTTGCCATCGATGTGCTTGCCACGGAAAACGGGCTGCACATTTCGGACATGGCGCTTGCAAAGGCTTTTTCTTCCCGCCTGCTCGCCACGGGGAAGGCGGCTCTGTATATTCCCCCCACCGTAAAAGAAGAAATCATCATCGAAGGGCTTCCCCCGCCGGAACTTGAACTTCGCTATGCTCCGATAGAAGCTATCCCCCCAAATGACAGCCGCGCCATATCCTGCATATCCCCCTTTGCAGAGAAAAGCGCAATCCTGAATTTAATCCCCCCCTGCCTTGTGCTGGGTATCGGCTGCCGGAAAGGAAAATCGCCAGACGAGCTTGCCGCCTTTGTCGGTGAAAACCTTGCCGCCTTGAAGCTTTCCCCCTTTGCGGTAAGGCAGATTGCCTCGGTAGACGTAAAGCGGGACGAAGCGGGGCTTATCGCTCTGGCTGAGCGTTACAGGGCGGCTTTCACCACCTTTTCTGCGGAAGTCCTGCGGGTTGTGCCGGGGGACTTCGCCTCGTCTGCTTTTGTGGAGCGGAGCGTAGGCGTGGACAACGTATGCGAGCGGGCGGCGGTGGCGGCAGGCGCAGAACGCCTTTTGCTTGGAAAGACGGTGCGCGATGGCATGACGCTTGCCATAGGCATAGCGAAATACAGAATCACCATGGGAGAACAGTAATGCAGACGCTGATTGTGGCGGGCATAGGTCCCGGCTCTTACGGGCAGCTGACACAGGAGGTCGTGCAGGCTTTGTCTGATTGCGACTGCGTGGTTGGCTATCCCTTATATCTTGACTTGCTCCGTCCGCATTTTCCCGAGAAATCATACCTCGGAACAGCCATGAGGCAGGAGGAAGAGCGCTGCAGGCTTGCTTTGGAGCAGGCTTCCGGCGGGAAAAAGGTCGTCTTTGTCTGCGGAGGAGACGCAGGGGTCTACGGGCTTGCGGGACTGATTCTTGAGCTTGCCCAAGGCTATCCCTCAGTAAAAATCCGCGTGCAGCCGGGCGTGACGGCAGCCCTTGCCGGTGCCGCCCTGCTCGGTGCGCCGCTTGTGCATGATTTTGCCCTCGTGAGCCTGAGCGATGCCCTCACGCCGTGGGAGCTCATAGAGCGCCGCTTGCGCAGTGCCGCCGACGGGGATTTCTGCATTGTCCTCTATAATCCTGCGAGCCACAGGCGCAAAGACCATCTGCGAAAGGCTTGCGACATCCTGCTTGCAGTCCTGCCGCCCGAGCGTCCCTGCGGCTATGCGCGGCAGATAGGCAGGGAGGGGGAATACAGCTACCTGTGCACGCTTTCGGAGCTGAGGGAACAGGAACTCGATATGTTTGCGACGGTCTTCATAGGCAACTCAAGCACGCGCGTGCTGGACGGGCGGCTCGTAACGCCCCGCGGCTACCGTTATGAACGGGAGCACGGCGCATGAACATCTTTATCTTTGCGGGAACGAGCGAGGGACGGGAGCTTGCCTGCTACCTGTCGGAGCACGGGCTTTCCTGCACGGTGAGCGTTGCCACGGAATACGGCGGCAGGCTCCTTCCCTTCCGCAGCGGGATAAGCGTCCTGCAGGGGCGCATGACGGCAAGCGATATGCGCAAAGCCTTTGCGGAGAAGGATTACCGCTGTGTGGTGGATGCGACACACCCCTTTGCGCAGAGCGTTTCTGAGGAAATAGCGCTTGCCTGCAAGGAAGAAGGGCTTTTCTGCCTCCGCTTGTCGCGCAGGACAACAGCGGAAGAAAGTTCTGGTGAGTCCGCCGCCACAGCTCCTGCTATCGTATACTTTGATACGCTGTCCCAAGCCGCCGCGTGGCTTGAGGGGCAGAAGGGAAACATCCTCGTCACGACGGGCAGCAAGGGACTGCCTGAGCTTACGGAGCGCATCACGGAGCCGGAGCGGCTCTATGTGCGGGTGCTGCCCTCTGTAGAAAGCATAAAGCAGTGCACAGACTGCGGCATTGCGGGTAGCCACATCATCGCCATGCAGGGACCTTTTTCCGCAGAGATGAACGCCCTGCTTTTGCGGGAAAGCCACGCCTCTTTCCTGCTCAGCAAGGAGACGGGGCTTGCAGGGGGCTTGGGGGAAAAGCTTGCCGCCGCAGAACAGTGCCGCCTGACGGCAGTGCTCATCAGAAATCCAGAGCGCAATGACAATGCCCGCACAGGGCACGGCTATAGCTTTAGCGAAGTGCTTGCCAGACTGGAAGAGTTGACGGGGCTTTCCCTTCGGGTTCCGAAGCGGCAGATTGTGCTTGCAGGTGTTGGTCCCGCGTCTCCTAAACTGCTCACGGAAGAGGTAAGGCAGGCGTTGGCACGCACGGACGTGATTTTTGCCGCGCCCCGCGTGTTGGAAGGGCTTAGCCGTTTCGCCACGGCTGCATGTGTCCCATATTACCGCTACAGCCAGATAGCCGCCTACTTGGAAGCACATCCTTCTTATAACAGCCCGCTCGTTGCTTTCTCTGGAGACAGCGGCTTTTACAGCGGGGCGGAAAGCTTCCTGCGTCAGGCAAGGGAAGACGGCAACAGCGCCCTGAGCTGTACGATATGCTGCGGCGTTTCTTCCCTCTCCTACTTTGCCGCCCGCATCGGCAGGAGCTGGCAGGACTGGACGCTGCTCAGCAGCCACGGGCGCAGCTGCCCCGTGGTGGAAACGCTCCGCACGCAAAGCCCCTGTTTTCTGCTGCTTTCGGGTACCGCTGATGTGCACAATCTTGGCGCGCAGCTGGAAAAAGCGATGCGCTCCGGGCTTTTGGGCAATGTGCGGGTAACGCTTGCCCGTCAGCTCGCCTGCCCCGACGAGCAGATTTCGCAGCTTTCCCCCGCAGAGCTTGCGGCGGTGGAAGGAGAAGGGCTCTACGTCATGCTCTTGGAACACGATGCCGCCACAGAAGCGAGCCTTGTACCGGGGCTGGACGATGATGCCTTTGTCCGCGCCGCAGTTCCCATCACCAAGAGAGAGCTTCGCACGCTTGTGCTGAGCCGCTTGCAGCTGACAAGCCATGCCATTCTCTATGACATCGGTTCCGGCACCGGCTCGGTGACGGTGGAAGCCGCCCGCATCTGCCGTCAGGGCAAAGTCTTCGCGCTCGACTGCCGCAAGGAAGCTGTGGCGCTCACCAAGGAAAATGCGGAACGCTTCTGCCTGCAAAATGTGGAGGTGCTGCACGCCACAGCCCCAGAAGGACTGGAGCCGCTTCCGCCTCCCACACACGTCTTCATCGGGGGGAGCAAGGGGCAGCTTTCCGCCATCATCGCTGCCGTGCTGAAAAAAAATCCCCGCGCAAGGATTGTGCTCACCGCCGTCACTGTAGAAACGCTTGCCGCCGCGCAAAAAGCCCTCGCAGACCTGCCCGTTTCCAATGTGGATTACCTGCTCGTCTCAGTCAGCAGGGCGGAACAGGTCGGCGGCTATCATCTCTTCAAGGCGCAAAATCCGGTGTATATCATCTCCTGCACGGGGGCGGCAGAAGCATGAATATTCCCCGCGTGATGATTGCGGCTCCGTCAAGCGGCAGCGGAAAAACCCTTGTGACCTGTGCAATCCTGCGCCTCTTGCAAAGGCAGGGGCTTGCCCTGCGCTCTTTTAAATGCGGACCGGACTTCATAGACACCCTCTTCCACAGCAGGGTGCTTTCACTTTCTTCTATTAATATAGATACGTACTTTACGGGGGACGAGCTGAGCCGCGCCCTCTTTGTGGAAAATGCAGCGGGGGGAGATTTCGCCGTCATCGAAGGGGTAATGGGCTTCTTCGACGGTGTGGGAGGCATTTCTCTTCAAGCATCGAGCGCAGACCTTGCCCGCGTTACGCAGACGCCCGTCATACTCGTGGTCGATGCTTCCGGCATGAGCCGCTCCGTGGTGGCGCTCGCCAAGGGCTTCTGCGACTATGACAGCCAGCACCTCATCAGGGGGCTCATCCTTAACAAGGTATCGCCACAGCTCTTTGGGCGCTACAAAAAGCTCATCGAAGAAGAGCTACACCTTCCCGTACTTGGCTGTCTTCCTGCCTGTCCGCAGTATGCATGGAAGAGCCGCCATCTGGGCTTGCTGCTGCCCGAAGAAATCAGCGGCATACAGCAGCAGATCGACGGCGTTGCAGACCTTCTGGCAGAAAATCTGGACCTCGCCCGTCTGAACCGCATTGCGCACGAAGCCCCCGCCCTTGACTGCCGGAGCGCGGACAGGCTCGGGGGGCTGAGCGGGGACAAGCCATACACGGGGCTGCGGATTGCGGTGGCACGGGACGAAGCTTTCTGCTTTTACTACGCGGACAATCTGCGCCTTTTGCAAAAACAGGGGGCGGAGCTCATCTTTTTTTCCCCATTGCACGACAGCTCCCTGCCTGCGGCTGACGGCGCACTGCTCGGCGGCGGCTATCCGGAGCTTCACGCCGCGGAACTGGAGGAAAACAGCTCTCTGCGGCTCTCCCTGAAACAGGCGGTAAGGCAAGGGCTCCCCCTTCTCGCCGAGTGCGGGGGCTTTTTGTACGCACAGGACTCCCTCTGCGACCAGAGCGGCAGGACTTTTGCAATGGCGGGAATCATCGAAGGGCATTCATGGTATACGGGCAAATTGGTACGCTTCGGCTATGCTGAGTTCACAGAAAAGCAGCCGCCGGCGGGAGATGCGCTCTCCATACGGGGCCACGAGTTCCACTATTTTGACAGCAGCAATAACGGCACTGCATACCGGGCGAGGAAAGCGTCAGGAGGGAAGGAGTGGAACTGCATGGTGAGCGAAAACAGCGTGCTTGCCGGTTTCCCCCATCTGTATTACTACGCCGAGCCCCGCTTTGCCCTGCGCTTCCTTGAAAGTTGCCGGCACTGAGCACAACTAAGTGCATTAGAGCAATTCCAGAAGCGCCTGCTGGTCAACGGCGAGCAGCTTTTCCTTTATGCGGGTATATGTCGTGCAGAACGAAGGAGGCAGTGCGTATTTATCAAGCTCGCTGATGATGCTGTCAGCGCTGTCAAAATCGCATACCGTCACCACTTCCTTGAGCGCTTTGAGGGCTTCGGAAAGTTCTTCGGGCAGGATGCTCTGCTTTTCATCACAAGCTGCTTCATCTTTCTGGCACATCACCCAGAGCGAGCGCCGGTAACTGCGACAGAGCGAAAGCAAGGCGGGAGTCTTGGCATCGATTTCTGCCACATTGCCCTCGTTGCCGCACTGCTCTAAATACGCTGCCTGTTCCGAAAGCTCTTTTGCGCCAACCAGACGGGCGCAGCTTTTGAGGGAATGAACCTCTATCGTATAGTTCCGTATATCTTTCGCTTTTGCAAAGCGGCCTATCTGCGTCAGCTTTGCGGGAATGACATCATAGAAATTCCGCACGGCATCCATAAAGCCGTCTTCCCCGCCGCAGTTCTTCATTCCCGCTTCTATGTCCAGATTGAAGATTTTGGCAAAAAACTTGGCATAGCAGCAGGGGGCAGAGGGATCGGACTTCCGCTCCTGTTCGATGAAGCCTGCCTCGCCCTCGCGGATGATGAGTTCAGAGGGCAGATAGCGAAGGAGCATCTGCTCAACACGCCTGCCGTCCACGGGCTTGCTCAGGTAGTCCGCAAAGCCCTCTTTGAGATACTGCTCCCTTGCGCCAGAAATGGCGTTCGCCGTAAGCACAATGCATGTCGTCTGCTGATTTTTGGAAGCCTCATCCTTCCGCAGTTCGTGCAGGAACTCTATGCCGTCCATGAGGGGCATGAGGTGGTCGCTGAAAATCAGGTGATAGCTGCGCTCCCTTGCCAGAGCAAGCGCCTGCATGCCGCTGTTCGCCGTGTCTATCTGTATGCGGGTCTGTTTGAGCAGTCCCTGCAGCACGATGAGGTTCATCGGGGTGTCATCAATGATGAGTATGCGGGCAGCTGGTGCCTGAAAGCTCTCGCGGTAGGAACTCGACTGGCGGAGCACAAAGTTGCGGGCTTCCTCGCGCGTCCCCGTTCCCGTCCAGTCCAAGACCTGCTGCCTGAGCGAGAAGGAGAACTCAGAGCCCTTGCCGTATTCGCTCTGTACGCCAAGCTCTGTGCCCATCTGGGCGAGCAAGCCTTTCACAATGCTCAGCCCGAGCCCCGTCCCTTCAATAGAGCGGTTTCTGGATTCCTCAATGCGCTCAAAGGGAGAGAACAGCTTCTTCAAATCTTCCTGCTTGATGCCTATGCCGGTATCCGCAATCCGCACCTTGAGGAGGATGTGCTCATCGTCCTGCTTTTCGTAGCCCATATCCAGCACGACGGAGCCCTTTTCCGTGTATTTGACGGCGTTCGTGAGCACGTTCAAAATACACTGCTTGACCCGCGTTTCATCGCCAAAGAGCTTGTGCGGCAGAGAAGGATCGAGGTTTACAACGAAGTCAAGGTCTTTTGCCTTTGCCCTGCCTTCCACCATGTTCACGAGGTCGGTAAGCATCGTCCTCATGTCATAGCTGACGGGGATGATTTCCAGTTTGCCCGCTTCTATCTTGGAGAAGTCAAGTATATCGTTGATGAGCGAAAGCAGGGTGCGCCCTGAGCTTTTTATTTCCTGCGCATAGCCCTTGATGTTTTCTTCCGTGCTCTCGCGCAGAATCATTTCGTCAAGGCCAAGCACCGCGTTGATGGGGGTGCGGATTTCATGGCTCATATTTGACAGGAACGAGGATTTCGCTTCGTTCGCTGCGTTTGCCATCGCTGCCAGTTTCTTGAGGTCATCGTTTGCCGTGTTCAGCTCTGTCGTGGTCGCCTCAAGGAAAGTGACGAGCCGCTCAGCAATGGGGATGGGATTTATCAGCTGTTCCTGGAAAATCGGATGGGCGGCATCCATCGTCTTTTGCAGGCTTTCAGGAATATGGGGGATTTCTTTTTCTTCCCGCTTTTGCGGAAAGGAGAAGGAAATGCCTTTGAGCGCATCGCGGTTGGCAAACTCTCCCAGCCTGCCGCCCTCGCGCATTCCGATTGTCACCAGCTGGCTGTTGAACACGCCGCCCTGCCCGTGGTAGCGGAAAAGCTCAGAAAATCCGTGGCAGTACATGACGGCGGAATTCAGGCGGAAGTAATAGTTCCGCTCCTCTATGGCGCGGTCTTTCAGGAAGATGACGCGGTTGGCGCACATGTAGAGGAAGATTGCTTCCGGCGCAAAGTCTGCAAGCCGCTCGCTCGCCTCTGCCGTCTTTTTCAAGATTTCGTTGGTCTTGCCGTAGGTAAAGCGCACTGTTTCCCCGTTGCGCACATCCCCCATGACGTGCAGTTCTCCCCGCGCGTTGCAGCCGCAGGGAACGCGGGGAATGAGGTAGCCGTTCCGCTTTACCACCAGCGGGAATTCGCAGATATTGGATATGAACTGCTCGTTCGGTTCCACATTCAGATATTTTTTATATATCTGGGCGGCAGGAAGCCCGTCAATCTTTGTGATGAGGGTGTCGCCTATGGTGCGGGGCGTTCCCGTGGTGACGGACATTTCCTTGCCTATAGGCGTCCAGCTGAACAGGCTTTCCGCATAGCAGTGCAGGTCTTCGCCTGAAAAGACTGCCATGACCATGCCGCGCTTGATGAGTGCGTTGCCAAAAGCGAAGGGTTCCGCATCCGTTATGTCCGCAGCGTTGATGTTTGAAATGGCGCCAAAAAAAGGGATGTCTTCAAAGCCTTCGGTAACGGCATCCATAAATGTGGACGCCTGCACCGTCAGCCCTGTGCCGAAGAGCAGCACAGCCACTTTGTTTTCCACCGAGGCAAGCTTCTGGCGGCATGCCTCTATGTTTTCTTCCTGAGAGCGAAGGTCATCGTCATAATCCGCAATCACCACGTCAGAGCGGGTAAAGAAGCAGAAGCTGAAAATCATAAACTTCTTTTTATTCTGGTTCGCAAAGGGATCACCGTAGAGGGACATTCCCACGAGCCTGACGTCCGGCAGTATCTGGCGGAATATGGAGAGCGCGGTGCGGGTTTCAATGCTGTCAAAGCGGGACAGAAAGAGCTGCGCGAAAGCTGTCTTTGCGTGGAGGTAGTCAACATCTGTCTTTAGATGCTCCACCATCTGCAAGAGTTCTGTTTCAGTGGTAATAACGAATTTCTTTTGGATCATAACATACCGCTCCTCGCTCTTTTCTCTACTATATATCTTCCCCTTAGATTTTGCAAGTTACTGCAAGATTAGCGCTGTATTTTGTTACCATAGCCATCATATCCGTGTTATAATCAGGGGGAGTAAACAAAATCAACAGGAGGTTCGCTATGCGAAAATTGCGAACAGTTTTGATGGTAGCCCTTATGGCGCTGACCTTTGTCGGCGTTACCTAGAGCTATAGCAACGGCCTGAGCTGCCCGACCTGTGGTGCGCCGGTCAGCGCTGATGCAAGGTTCTGTGAGTCCTGCGGCGAAAATCTGGAGCTGGCACGGCAAAGGGCTGCTTTCTGCTCCCAGTGCGGCAGCGAGCTGGAGGGCAACTGGAATTTCTGTCCGTTCTGCGGAACTGCGCGGGAAAGAAGCGGAGTTTCAACATCGGGCGGCAGAACAACGACAACACCGCCGCGTGACACACAAGGGGGCGGAAGCACTGTCATTTCCGCGAAACCGGCACCACAGGGCTTTGTGCAGATGAATGCGGGTGCATTCACGAGGGGCGTCAACCAGAACGTGGGCTACAACAACAACGAGGCTCCCGCGCACCGTGTCACGCTGTCACGGAGCTTCTATATCTGCGACCACGAGGTGACACAGCGGGAGTTCAGGACGGTGATGGGCATCCTGCCGGAGGGAATAGTTGACAGCAAGGGCAAGGGAGACTCCTGCCCCGTCTACTATGTGAACTGGTACCACGCCATAGCCTACTGCAACAAGCTGAGCATCAAGGAAGGGCGCACTCCGTGCTACGATGTGAGCGGCGTTTCTAACTGGGCGACATTACCATACAGCAGCATACCGACATCGTACAACACCGCATGGAATGCCGTTTCATGCAACTGGAATGCAGATGGGTACCGGCTCCCCACTGAATCGGAATGGGAGTATGCCGCCCGCGCAGGGAATGGCACGAGCGCCTCAAAAAGCTGGAGCGGCACTTCAACGGAAAGCGCGCTTGCCCAATACGCATGGTTCAGCAACGGCGGCAAGGCTCACGAGGTACGGGGAAAGCAGGCAAATGCCAGAGGTCTGTACGATATGAGCGGCAATGTCTGGGAATGGTGCTGGGATGGCTTTGAGGGCGACCGCTACGCAAAAGACGCGGCAGGCGTTACCGACCCCGAAGGCGCACCATCAGTGTCATCCCGTGTGACGCGCGGCGGTGCCTATGACTCTGCGGCGGCAAGCTGCTCGGTTTCCCGCCGTGACTACAACAGCCCGCAGAACGTCTATGCGGCGGTGGGCTTCCGCGTGGTCAGAACCGTAGAGGGAAGCGGCAGGACGACAGCCCCCTCCTTTGTCCAGATGAATGCAGGCGCATTTACGATGGGCGTTGACAAAGACGTGGGCTACAACAACAACGAGGCTCCCGCGCACCGCGTCACGCTGACGAGGAGTTTCTATATCTGCGACCACGAGGTAACGCAGAAGGAATTCAATACAGTGATGGGCAGGCTGCCCGAAGGGATAAGCGAGAACGGCGGCAAGGGCGATGACTTCCCCGTATACTATGTGAACTGGTATCACGCCATAGCCTACTGCAACAAGCGGAGCATCAAGGAAGGGCGCACCCCCTGCTATGAGGTGAGCGGTGTGAACAACTGGGCAACGCTTGACTACAGCAGCATACCGACAACGTACAATACGGCGTGGAATGCGGCATCGTGCGACTGGAGCGCAAACGGCTACCGGCTTCCCACTGAGGCTGAATGGGAGTACGCGGCCCGCGCAGGAAACGGCACGACGAATGCAAAGACTTGGAGCGGCGTCAGTTCCGAGAACCCGCTTCCGCAGTATGCTTGGTATGGCAGCGCTACCAGCACCCATACAGTGAGAAGGAAGAAGGCAAATGCAAAGCAGCTCTACGATATGAGCGGCAACGTGTGGGAATGGTGCTGGGACAGCTTTGAGGGCGACCGCTACACGAAAGACGCAGCGGGAGTTACTGACCCCGAAGGCGCAACATCTGGTTCATCCCGTGCGACCCGTGGCGGTGCCTGTGACTCAGGGGCAACAAGCTGTCTTGTTTCCCGCCGTGATTACAACAGCCCGCAGAACGTCTACGCGAACGTGGGTTTCCGCGTGGTCTGCACTGCAAGGGCGGGGGACAATGCTTTTGCACAGACTGGTACCTCGACGACGACACAGCCTCCTCGGACCACAACGCAGCCGTCTGCTCCAACGACGACGCTGGGAGGCAGCAGGACTGCGGCAGCCGCTTTCGTCCAGATGAATGCGGGCGCGTTTACGATGGGCGTTGACCAGAACGTGGGCTACAACAACAATGAATCTCCCGCGCACCGCGTCACGCTGACGAGAAGCTTCTATATCTGCGACCACGAGGTAACGCAGAAGGAGTTCAAAGCGGTGATGGGCACTCTGCCTGAAAAGATAACGGACAGCGGCGGCAAGGGGGACAATTACCCTGTGTACTTCGTGAACTGGTATCAGGCTATAGCGTACTGCAACAAGCTGAGCATCAAGGAAGGGCTGACTCCCTGCTACGAGGTGAGCGGCGTGAACAACTGGGCGACGCTTGCATACAGCAGCATCCCGACGACGTACAACAACACGTGGAATGCAGTATCATGCGACTGGGATGCTGACGGCTATCGGCTTCCCACCGAAGCTGAATGGGAGTACGCGGCTCGTGCAGGGAATGGCACGACCAACGCAAAGACATGGAGCGGCATCGCATCTGAAGCTTCTCTCACTCAGTATGCCTGGTATGGCGGAGCTACCAGTACCCATGTGGTAAAGCGGAAGAAGGCAAACGCTAAGAAGCTCTACGACATGAGCGGCAACGTCTGGGAATGGTGCTGGGACGGCTTTGAGGGTGATCGCTATACAAAGGAAAAGGCTGGTGTTACCGATCCTGAAGGAGGCCCTTCTGCTTCCTCCCGCGCAACCCGTGGCGGTGCCTGTGACTCCGGCGCGGCAAGCTGTTCAGTTTCCCGCCGTGATTACAACAGCCCGCAGAACGTCTACGCTAGCGTGGGCTTCCGCGTAGTCCGCACCGTGCAGTAAACAATGAGGGCTTCTGCCCATAAAAAGCAATAGCCCGCACATCCAGTGCGGGCTATTTTTTTATTGCCTTGATTGTAAAATAGTGCAGTTTGTACTATCATAATCTTGTAAAATAATGCAGTTATCAAGGATATGCCATGGACAAATGCTTGCTTGAAGAAGTACTTTGCCAGCAAACTATGGACGACTGATGCCAGAGGTCTTTCAACAGGGAAGTCCGCCGAAAGACCTCTGGACTGACTCAGTGCAATTTACAGAGCTCAGAATTTCCCTTCGTCGCCATCAAGGCCGACAAGCTCATTGTTGTCCTTGATGAACTGGATCACTTCGTCAAGCTGGCAGAAAGCGAGCGCGACTACCGTATCGGCGGCGCCATAGTAGATGGCTATGCGACCGCTTGCCTGATCTGCAAGAGTGGCGACGGGGAAGCAGACATTCGGCACAAAGCCTGTCGTCTCGTAAGAAGCCTCTGGCGTGAGCATATAGCTGCCAGAACGGTAGAGCACCTTGCTCGGCGTATCTCTGTCGAGTATGGCACCGCTGAATGAATAAACAAGCCCAGAACAGGTGGAAGAGACACCGTGATAGAAGATGAGCCAGCCTTCGTCCGTTTCAATAGGCGCAGGACCGCAGCCAATCTTTACGCCCTGCCACCAGCCGCTGCCCCCCTTCTGCATGACGAGCCTGTGCTCGCCCCAGTAGGTGAGGTCTGGGCTCTGGCTCAGCAGAATGTCGCCAAAAGGCGTGTGCCCGGAATCACTCGGCCTGCTGAGCATGACGTATTTCCCGTTAATCTTGCGCGGGAAGAGCACACCGTTCCTGTTAAAAGGCAAAAAAGGATTTTCATGGCGCACGTAGGTCTTGAAATCCTTCGTTTCGGCAAGCCCTATGGAAGCTCCGTCAAAGTCACCGCACCAGATAATATAGTAGGTATCGTCTATTTTCACACAGCGAGGGTCATAGGCATAGAGCGGATCCCACGGCTTGCCCTTCTGGTCGGTCATGTGGATTTTTTCCGTGTCATAACTCCAGTGCACGGCATCCTTCGAGTGCCCCAGATAGAGGAAAGGCCTTCCCGTCGTCGTTTCGCCACGGAACACGCCCGTGAATTCCCCATTGAACGGCACCACCGCGCTGTTGAAGATGCGCCCCATGCCGGGGAAAGGATTGCGGTCAATCACGGGATTCGCCGTGTAGCGCCATACCGGCAAGTTCCAGCCCGCAGGCTTGTCTTCCCAAGGCATATTCGGAATGTTTACGCCGTTGATAATTTTGCTCATAAAATTTGTAAATTTCTTGGTATTAAATCCGAATCTAAACATTTTAAAAGATATGGTAAAAAGAAAAATAAAGA
>ERZ842401.6111-NODE-6111-length-13010-cov-5.614049_pt1 | contig 13010 bp, 8 predicted proteins | sample MGYA00521270_ERZ842401 | MGnify/ENA primary metagenome ERZ842401 (study PRJEB31892, sample SAMEA3878208) | bioreactor metagenome | biome: Moose rumen | place: Sweden | collected 2011-10 | study: EMG produced TPA metagenomics assembly of the PRJEB12797 data set... | reverse complement strand
ATCACTGCCTGCATGATATCAGCCCCGAAATGATTATCAAAAAAGTCAATACCGTATTGGAAAGATTACAATAAGCTAGCGTTATCACCTTTATGCCTACTTTTGAATACAAAAGTTGATATGTCAGCCACTAAATCCCGAGAAAAAGGTGATAGTTTTCTGGTTTTTTTATGAGTTTCTTTGTGATAATTGAAAAAAAAGGTAATTTTGCAGTTAAATTGCTTGAGTCCTTTAGTCTGATGATTTTAAGATTTAGATGGACTGTGTAATTGAAATTGTAATTTAATAAAGGCGTTTACTTTACGTCTTGTTCTTGACGCTTTGGAATCTTGCAAATTCTCTTTCTGAGTCAGGGACTGGGCATTGTAGATGGCTGTGCTTTGTATGTAAGATTTTTTGTTGTCATATAGGCGACACAAAATGTTTGCATATAAACGCGTGGGCTTCTGCTTTGCTCGTTCTGGTTCAGACAGGCATTGCAAGAGCCCCAAAGCGCTGGAATGAGCAATGGTACAGCAACCCGCGCTTTTTTATGTTTTATGTTGTGGTTGGGGTTGTTGCTGCAACATCCTAAAACTAACAAAATGAAAGTATTAAAAACTACAATTTGTGTTTTGCTATGTGCAATGATTTGCTCGTCGAGTGCCGATGCTAGTGATGTTCTCAGGCTCAATAATGGCAGCGTAATCAAGGGCGATGTGATTGAAACCACTCCAGGTAAAACTGTTAAAATCCGCACAAAAGACGGCAGCGTTTTTGTCTATAATTTAGATGAAGTGGAGCAAATTTCAAAAGATGAGTCATCGCTAAATGAATCTAATAACACCGGCCATCGTGGTTTAGACTTCGACATTGATGCTGGCTATAACATCAACACTAAAGGTGGTGGTGGTGCCGTTGCCGCCGATGTGCTTGTGGGCAAGCGTTTTAACAAGAGCATTTATTGGGGTTTGGGTGCCGGCGTTAATATTTCTACTGGTGGCTCAACAGTTGTGACGATTCCCGTTGAGACCCGTTTGAACGTGTTTTTCCCTATTGGAGATTCGAAATTTACTCCATTTGGTTCACTCACAACAGGATATAACATCAACACTAAGGGAGGCGACGGCTCCTACTTCGTGAGCCTTGCTCCAGGTTTCTCTTATCCTCTATCGAGTAAGGTTGACTTTAATTTCTCGGCAGGTTATGCTCATTCTTTCTACAAGGGAGGTAATGGTGGCGCAGTGGTTATAAAGGTTGGCTTCTCATTCCACAAGCCTCTTGTTCCAGGCGAGAAAGGCCCATATATTCCCACTCGTGACAAGGGTCTCCAAATCACCTTTGAGGGAGAGGGCGTCAACCCATGGAACATCGACCAAGACCAAAAACAGGGCATGGCGGCCGTTGGTGGTAGCTTAATTCTGGGTTATAAGATGAGTCCTAACATCAGTTTCGGTATAGGTTATGGAGCTGACTGGATGAGTTTTGCCTCTCGCACAACCGACACCCGTTATAGTGGTCAAGATTTGGAAGGCGAAGTGAAAAATGTATCCGAAGGGTGGGATTATATGACAAATAACTTGATGCACAGAATTTTCGTGCGCGGACAATATCGTCTCAATGATAAGCGTTTTTCGCCTATTGCTGCTCTTGATCTCGGTTTAAGACTATATAGATATGACAGTGAGTATATGTTTGAAAATAGTATCGAGGATTACCGCTCAAGCTACGACGGATTGTCTAAGGCAGGCTTTTTTGTGACCCCTCAAGTGGGCTTTTCTTGGCGCACTACAAATAATTCCTATTTAGAAATGAAATTAGGTTACACTATTTCGGGTAGCCTTAAAGAATTCCGAAAAACAGCAAATTGGCCTTATGGTAACGGTAGCGAATTGTTTGTTGGAAAGAAAATCAGTATGGCGGGGCTCTTCATCTCCATTGGTTGGACAAGAACTTTGAAATGGTTAAGCGGGCAATAAGCCACGACTAAAACCATATATAGCACATGAATTTAATGGGGGAGTTTCTTTAATGGATGACTCCTCCATTATTTTTTTAGGGATTATGCTTGCTTGCGACTGGATAATAAAGTATTTGGTTTTCTGCTAGTCTTTGATTAATTTTGTGCCCGAAAATAATAAAAGACCGATGAGCAAAAAAATACTGATAACAGGAGCCGGAGGCTTCATTGGCGGTTACCTCGTGGAAGAGGCACTGGGACGTGGCTACGAGACGTGGGCGGCTGTGCGCAAAACCACAAGCCGCAAGTTCTTGACCGATGAGCGCATCAACTTCCTTGAACTCGATTTCACAGAAGAGGAGGTGCTACACAACACACTTAAAGACCACATCGCCAAACACGGCAAGTGGGACTACGTGGTCCACAACTTAGGACTCACCAAAGCCACCAACTACCTCGACTTTGAGACCGTGAATTACGGCTGCCTCAAGTCGATTGTCGATGAACTGAAGGAGCTTGAGGCGGTGCCCGAAGTGTTCCTGATGATGAGCAGCCTCAGCGTGATGGGCCCTGGCGACGATGTGAACTACACGCCGTTCAAGAGCGCCGACATCCCCGCTCCCAACACCCGTTACGGCACCTCGAAACTCAAGGGCGAGACCTACCTGCAAATGCAGAGCGATTTCCCTTACACCATCTTCCGCTGCACGGGGGTGTATGGTCCGCACGAGCGCGACTATTTCCTGATGATCAAGAGCATAAAGCGCGGTTTCGACTTCAGCGTGGGCTTCAAGAAGCAGATGCTCACTTTCATCTACGTGAAAGACCTGGCACGAGGCGTGATGGACGCCCTCGAGGCTGGTCCCAAGCGCAAGGCCTACTTCATGAGCGAAGACCGCAGCTACACCCAGCAGGAGTTCCGCAAAATAGTGCTTGACGAGTTGGGCAAGAAGTTTGTCGTTCCTGTCACCTGTCCGCTGTGGGTGGTGAAGATTGTGTGCCATGTGTCGGAGTTCATCAGCCGATTCACCGGTAAGCCCAGCACCCTCAACCCCGACAAGTTCCGCATTCTCAAGCAGCGCAACTGGCTGTGCGACACCAGCGACGCCAAGCGCGACTTCGGCTTTAAAGCCAAATACGACCTCAAGCAAGGCATCCATGAGGCCATCGAGTGGTACAAAACCGCAGGATGGCTGTAATTAATGCAGAATGTGAAATGCGGAATGCAGAATTTATTCAAATTACAATTAATATCTTCAACAGAAAATGTCAAAATTTTAAAGTTGAACTTTAGATTTTTGTCAAAATTTTAAAGTTGTACTTTAGATTTTTGATAATTTAAATTCTATCGGTTCATTTTGAATGTATTGCATATTTTTATACCAAAATCTTTTGCGTTTTAAATATTTTTTGTATCTTTTCGAAAAATATCCAATCATGTTCAAACGAATCTTAGAATTAGAAGATATTTGGTGCAAATACTTTTTATAAACTGGCGCACATTTTGCACAAGCTGGTTGGAAAAGTGTGGAATTTTGGCTTATCTCGGTTGGAAAAGTGTAGATTTTCCATCAAAAAGAGTTGGAAAAGTGCGAAATAATTAATATTTTTGCATTATCAAAAAACAAATATTATGCTTAACCGAAAGATATATAGCTATTTAGAGGAATTTTTCTCATCCACCAATCGCGCGTTGCTGCTGACAGGTGCCCGTCAAACTGGCAAAACCTTTTCAATAAGAGAATTCTGTAGAGCAAGGTTTAAATCTTTTGTGGAGATTAATTTTGTTGAAATGCCCGACGCGCGAGACATCTTTGCGCAAACAAGCAGTTCAAAGGACATTCTAGCCCGCTTATCACTATTTACACAAGTTGATTTAATCCAGAACGAAACAATTGTATTTTTTGATGAGGTGCAAGAGTGCCCAGAGATTGTTACGGCCATAAAGTTTCTTGTTGACGAGGGCAGTTACCGATATGTGCTCAGTGGCTCTTTACTTGGAGTAGAATTGAAAGATTTACGTTCAGTACCAGTAGGTTATATGGGTGTAAAGGAACTTTTTCCTCTTGATTTCGAGGAATTTCTATTGGCCTATGGTGTGTCACAAGAAGTGCTTGACATATTGCAAAATGCCTGGAGAGACAAGCAGAAGGTCGATACTGTGATTCACAAAAAAATAATGGAGCTTTTCAGGCTATATCTAATCTTAGGCGGAATGCCGGCTGTTGTTAATGAATACATCACCAACAACAATTTGCGAAGCGCAATGATGCTACAGATGGACATCATGAATCTTTATAAGCAAGATATCTCAAAATATGATTACAACCACAAATTACTACTTGAAGAAATATTAAATCTCATTCCCCCAGAGCTCAATGCAAAAAACAAACGATTTATACTCAAAAACCTAAATGAGAAAACTCGATTTGCCAATTACGAGAACAGTTTCCTTTGGCTTAAAAATGCTGGAGTGGCTTTACCCGTATATAATGTTGATGAACTCAAGGCACCATTATTGTTGTCTCGCTCACGCAATTTGTTCAAATTATTCATGAATGACGTGGGATTGCTGGCTTCCCAATATGCCGATGGACTTCAAATGCGGTTGCTAAAAGGAGATGAGATGATTAACTATGGAGCAATCTATGAGAACTTTGTTGCTCAGGAATTGTGCGCCCATGGTTTTAGTTTATATTACTTCAACAGCAAGCGTCAAGGAGAAATTGACTTTGTTGTCGAGTATGATGGAGCAGCTCTGCCTATTGAGGTGAAATCGGGTAAAGATTACAAACGTCACCATGCTTTGAGCAATGTGTTGAATAATAACGATTATGGTATTAAGAATGCTATTGTCCTGTGTAACGAAAATATCTCAGTAACTGATGGTATTGTGTATGCTCCTATCTATATGACGATGTTCATAAAGAAAGATTTATCGACTACCGAAACAAAATATATTGTTGATATTTCAGCATTACCCTAATAAATCATTATATTATTTCTTTTGCTAACTTCACATCGCAATAAAACTATGATAATACTTGGAATTGAGTCGTCATGCGACGACACTAGTGCTGCGGTCATTAGGGACTGCATTTTGCTGAGTAACGTCATCGCCAGCCAGAAGGTGCATGAGGCCTACGGCGGAGTGGTGCCTGAGCTGGCGTCGCGCACCCATCAGCAGAACATCGTGCCGGTGGTGAGCGAGGCGATACGTCAGGCGGGCATCGACAAGAGCGAGATTGACGCCATAGCCTTTACTCGTGGACCTGGATTGCCTGGCTCGCTCCATGTGGGCACGGCGTTCAGCAAAGGTCTGGCACTGGCTCTCAACATCCCTCTTGTGGATGTGAACCACCTGCACGGTCATGTGCTGGCACATTTCATCAAGGAAGACGAGAACACCGAGGTACCCGAGTTTCCTTTTTTGTGCCTGCTTATCAGTGGCGGCAACTCGCAGATTATCAAGGTGGAGTCGCCTTACGACATGGAAATCATGGGACAGACCATCGACGATGCCGCCGGCGAGGCTTTCGACAAGTGCGCCAAGGTAATGGGACTGCCTTACCCTGGTGGACCACATATCGACCGACTCGCACAAGAGGGTGACCCAAAGCGTTTTAAGTTCTCGAAACCGCATATCGAGGGCTACAACTACAGTTTCAGTGGGCTAAAGACCTCATTCCTCTACACCCTGCGTGACGAGATAAAGCTCAACCCCAACTTCATAGAAGAGAACCGTGCCGACCTCGCCGCTTCGCTGCAAAGAACCATCATCGAAATACTGATGGACAAGTTCGGCAAAGCCATTAAGGACACCGGTATCAAAACGGTGGCTATAGGTGGCGGCGTGAGTGCCAACAGTGGTGTGCGTGCCGCCGTGCAGCAGTATTGCGATCGCCGAGGCATCAAGGCGTTCCTACCCAAGCGCACCTTCACAACCGACAACGCCGCCATGATTGCCGTGGCGGGCTACTACAAATTCCTGCGCGGCGAGACCTGCCCCATCACAGCACCACCCTTCGCCAGAGTGGTAATATAGTCATTTTCAGCTAACAAGCTGACAAGATACGAGCAAACAAGGCAATTGAACTAAGACTCTACTTTGTGAATTGTACCTTATCAAACCACTTGCCTTGTCAGCTTGTCAACTCGTTCGCTTGTAAGCTAAAAACTTAAATATATGCATCCTTTACTCATAATCATTATCGTCATCGTGCTCTTTGAATTTGCCGTGAGCAGCGTGCTGTCGTGGCTCAACGGCAAGTGGATGACACATCCCATTCCCGAGGTTCTCGAAGGCCTCTACGACGAAGAGAAATACCAAAAGCAGCAAGCCTATATGCGCGCCAACAAGCGCGTGGGGTGGATAGAGCGTTGCGTGGGGCTTGTCATCACCCTTGCCGTTCTCATTCCAGGTGTGTTGGGATGGCTCGACGACCTAACCGTGCAGTGGACTCACAGTCTGCTGCTGCAACTGCTCATCTTCTTTGGCATCTATGCAACGGCATCGGCTGTCATCAGTCTGCCTTTCAGCTACTACGACACCTTTGTAATCGAGCAGAAGTTCGGCTTCAACAAGACCACAAAAACCACCTTTTGGCTCGACACCCTCAAGAGCTTCCTGCTCACTCTGGTGCTCGGCGGGCTATTGCTCAGCGTTATTTTTGTCCTTTACGACGAGCTACGGCAGTCGTTCTGGATTTGGGCGACGCTTGTGTGTGCCGCGTTCATTATTTTCTTCTCGCTGTTTTACAGCAACTTGATAGTGCCGCTATTCAACAAGCAGAAACCACTTGAGGAAGGAGCGTTGCGCACCGCCATCGAGGATGCCGCCCGCGAAATGGGGTTTTCTATCAAGAATATATATGTAATCAACGGCTCCAAGCACAGCACCAAGGCCAACGCCTATTTCACTGGCTTTGGCGCGAAGAAGCGCGTGGTTCTTTATGATACCCTCATCGAGCAGCTCACCACCGAGGAGATTGTGGCGGTGCTGGCTCATGAGTTGGGTCACAACAAGCATCGCGACACCATCAAGACCATGATAATGAGCATCGTGATGGTAGCGGTGAACCTCTTTGTGTTCTCGCTACTTGCCGACAATCCCGAACTCTCGCACGCCCTCGGCGGCACGCGTGAGCACTCGTTTGCCCTGTCGCTCGTCGCTTTCTCCCTGCTGTTCTCGCCCATTGACCTCATTCTAGACCCCATAATCAACGGCGTGTCGCGACGCTGCGAGTATGCCGCCGACGCCTTCGCCAAGAAATACGGTCATGGCGAACACCTCATTTCTGGCTTGAAAAAGCTCAGCGCCAACACTCTCTCCAACCTCACTCCCCACCCCGCGGTGGTGTGGATGGACTACAGCCATCCCACCCTGGCGCAACGCATAGAAGCAATAATGAGAAATTCATAATTCAAAATCTAGAACATCTAGAATATCTAGCACATCTAGAGTATCTAGCCAATAATCTCACAACTATCTTCAATAAACGAAAAACGAAACATGCAATATTCCACAATAGTAATAGGCGACGAGCTCTTGATAGGTCAGGTCACCGACACCAATTCGGGCTGGATAGCCCGCCACCTGTCCCCGCTGGGATGGGAAGCCAAGAGTGTAAAGGTCATCGCCGATGATGCCGACGAGATTTTCCGCGCCATCGACGAGGCATTTGCCGTCACCGACGTGGTGCTGATGACCGGAGGACTCGGTCCCACCAAAGACGACATCACCAAAGCCACCCTGTGCCGATACTTCGGCGGCGAGATGGTGCTCAACGAGGACGTTAAACGCAACGTCGAGGCGCAGTTTGAGCGTCGCGGCATCCCCATGAACCGCCTCACAGCGAGCCAAGCCATGGTGCCTTCGTCGTGCCGCGTGATACAGAACGACGTGGGCACGGCTCCTATTATGTGGTTTGAGCGCGACGGCAAAGTGCTGGTGTCGATGCCCGGTGTGCCGCACGAGACCCAGATAATGATGGAGCGCTCCGTCATTCCACAGCTCGTCAAGCACTTCCACAGCGACCTCGACATCGAGTACCGCACCTTCGTTGTTGTTGACTATGCCGAGAGCGCTCTCGCCGAGAAACTGGAAACCTATGAGCAGCAGCTGCCAGCCTACATACACCTTGCCTACCTCCCCAATCAGGGTGTCATCCGCCTGCGTCTCACGGGCGCGCACCACGACCCACAGGTCATTGCCGCCAACATGGAGCAGCAGTCAAAGAAACTGCATAAAATCTTGGGCAAGAGCATCATTGCCGATGGCGACAAACCGCTGGCAATGATAGTTGGCGAACGCCTGCGCGAGCTGGGTCTCACCATCTCCACTGCTGAGAGCTGCACAGGAGGCAATGTGGCGCATGTCATCACCGAGATTGCCGGCAGCAGCGACTATTTCATGGGAAGCGTGGTGAGCTACAGCAACGACGTGAAAGAGCGCGTGCTGGGAGTGGACAAGACCACCCTCGACACCTGCGGAGCCGTGAGTCAGTCCGTAGTGGAGCAGATGGCGTGCGGAGTGAGTAATCTGTGCCGCACACAATGCGCCGTGGCAACCAGCGGTGTGGCAGGTCCCGGCGGCGGCACCCCCGACAAGCCGGTAGGTACCGTGTGGATGGCTGCCAAGGTGGGCGACATCGTGGTGAGCCAGTGCCACCACCTCCCCGGCGACCGCAAGCAAATCATCGCCCGCGCCACCAACCAAGTGCTCATCATGCTATTGAAGCTGATACTTAAGTGAATTCAAGAATTTCCATCTTTATTATGGTTAATTGAGAAATTCTCAGTAATTTTGCACTTGTTGTAAAATCCGTCATTTGGAAAACTATTATTTATCACAATTATATTTATGAAATCACGACTTTTAATTGCAGCGATAGCTGCGGTGGTGGCCACCTCGGCAATGTCAGAGACACCGTTGTGGCTACGTTATGCCAAGATTTCGCCCGACGGCCGCGAGATAGCGTTCTGCTACAAGGGCGACATCTACAAGGTGCCGGTAGCTGGCGGTCAGGCTGTTCAGCTCACCACTCAGCCCAGTTATGAATGTAACCCGGTGTGGTCGCCCGACGGCAAGAAAATCGCTTTCGCCAGCGACCGTAAGGGCAACCTCGACGTGTTTGTGATGCCCAGCAATGGCGGCACCGCCACGCAGCTCACCTTCAACAGTGCGGGCGAGATCCCTTGGACGTTCACTCCCGATGGTCGCTACATCTACTTCTCGGCAGCCATCCAGGATCCCACCACCAGTGCGCTGTTCCCCTCGTCACGCTTGACCGAGGTGTATCAAGTGCCTGTGGAGGGTGGTGTGAGTACTCAGGTGCTTGCTTCCCCTGCCGAGGAGATTACCTTCAACCGCGACGGCAAGTTCTTTGTTTATCAAGACCAGAAGGGTATGGAAGACGCCCTGCGCAAGCACCACACCTCGAGCGTGACGCGCGACATCTGGAGCTACGACACCCGCACCGGCAAGCATGTCAATCTCACCAATCATGCCGGCGAGGACCGCAGCCCCGTGCTCAGTGCCGACGGCAACACCGTCTATATCCTTAGCGAGCGCGACGGCGGGTCATTCAACGTGTATTCGTTCCCCATCAACGCTCCACAAAGCATTAAGGCGTTGACCTCGTTCAAGAAGAACCCGGTGCGCTTCCTGTCTATCGCCAACAACGGCACATTGTGCTACACCTACGACGGCGAGATTTACACCCAGGCGCAAGGCGGCAAGCCCGCAAAGGTGAAGATTGACCTCATCCACGATGATGCCGACCAGGTGAAGCGATTGACTTTCACGAGCGGTGCCAAGAGTGCTTCGGTGTCGCCCGACGGCAAGCAGGTGGCATTTATTGTGCGTGGCGAGGTGTTTGTCACCTCGGTGGAATACGCCACCACCAAGCGCATTTCTGCCACAGCGCAGCAGGAGGCTGGCGTGTGCTGGGCTCCCGACAACCGCACCATTGCCTACGCCACCGAGCGCAACGGCATCTGGCAACTCGTGCAAGCAACTATCGACCGCAAAGAAGACCTTAACTTCCCCAACGCCACAATAATCAATGAGGAGATTCTGCTGCCTTCTACCTCCATCGAGCGCGCCTATCCTCAATACTCTCCCGACGGCAAAGAGCTCGCCTTCATCGAGGGTCGCAACAAGCTCATGGTTATGGACCTCAAGAGCAAGAAGGTGCGTCAGGTCACCGACGGCAGCACTTGGTATGAGACCAACGGCGGCTTTAACTACGAGTGGTCGCCCGACGGCAAGTGGTTCGCACTCGAGTTCATAGGCAACCAGCGTGACCCATATAGCGACGTGGGTCTTGTGAGCGCACAGGGCGGTGAGATTCACAACCTCACCCAGAGTGCCTACTTCAGCGAGAGTCCCCGCTTCGTGCTCGACGGCAACGCCATCCTCTACAAGACCAACCGCTATGGTATGCGCAGCCATGCCTCTTGGGGCTCGCAGGACGACCTCGCTCTCATCTTCCTCAACCAGGAAGCCCTCGACAAATATCAGCTCAACAAGGAAGACAGTGAATTGCTGAAGGAGGCCGAGAAGGAAGAGAAGAAAGCCGAGGACGAGAACGCCAAGAAAGAGGCAATCAAGAATAAAATCAACGAAAAGAAAAAAGACGATGGCAAGAAAGAAGAGAAAGTTAAAGACATCGTTGTGGAGTTTGACGGCATCGAAGACCGCATCGTGCGCGTGACCACCAACTCCAGCGACATTGCTTCGGCACTCATCACCAAAGACGGCGAGAACCTCTACTATCTCTCGGCATTTGAGAAGGGCTACGACCTGTGGAAGATGGACTTGAGAAAGAAGAGCACCACGCTCATAAACAAGATGAACGCCAAGTGGGCAAACATCGAGAGCACTAAAGACGGCAAGGAGTTCTTCATCCTGGGCAGTGGCACCATGCAGAAGCTCACCGTTGCCAGCGACAAACTCAAGCCAATCACCTATAGTGCCAAGATGAAAATGGATCTCACCGCCGAGCGTGAGTACATGTTCAACCATGTGGAAAAGCAGGTGCAGGAGCGTTTCTACAACACCAACTTCCACGGTGTGAACTGGAAAGAGAACTGCAACACCTACCGCAAGTTCTTGCCGCACATCAACAATAACTACGATTTCGCCAACCTCCTGAGCGAGCTGCTGGGCGAGCTTAACGTGTCGCACACCGGCGGACGCTACTACCCCAACGGCGGCGAAGCTACTGCCAACCTGGGTCTGCTCTACGACATGAGCTACACTGGTCGTGGTCTGAAAGTTGCCGAGGTGGTGACCGGCGGACCATTCAACAAGTCGAAATCTAAAGTGCGCCCTGGCTGCATCGTCGAGAAAATCAACGGAGAGGAAATCACCTACGAGAATGACTACACTACGCTTCTCAACGGTCAGACTGGCGTGAAGACGCTCGTTTCGCTGCGCGACCCTGCCACCGGCGAGACTTGGGACGAGGTGGTGAAGCCAATAGGACGCGGAACACTCAACTCCCTGCTCTATAAGCGCTGGGTGAAGCACAACGAGCACATCGTTGACAGCATCTCGGGCGGCAGGCTAGGATATGTCCACATCGAGTCGATGAACGACGCCAGCTACCGCGAGGTCTATAGCAAGGTGCTCGGCAAGTACAACAAGCGTGACGGTATCGTGATCGACATCCGCTTCAACGGCGGTGGACGTCTGCACGAGGATATCGAAGTGCTCTTCACGGGCAAGAAATATTTAACTCAGGAGATTCGCGGCCGCGACGCTTGCGACATGCCCAGCCGACGCTGGAACAAGCCCAGCATCATGCTTATGTGCGAGGCGTGCTACAGCAACGCCCACGGAACTCCTTGGGTATATAAGCAGATGAATATTGGCAAACTCGTGGGTGCTGCCGTGCCAGGCACCATGACCAGCGTCTCGTGGGAGACCCTGCAAGACGACTCGCTCATCTTCGGCATACCTATCATCGGCTACCGCACCGCTCAAGGCAACTACCTCGAGAACAGCCAGCTCGAACCCGACATCAAAGTCCTCAACGACCCCGCCACAGTGGTTAAAGGTGTTGACGACCAGCTCATCACCGCCACCAAGGAGTTGATGAAGCAGATAAAATAAGCGTCTGCGGCGCGGGGATCGAGGATCAGCATTGTGCATTGACTCTTTTAGGGGGTGCTTCGCTTAAAATTTTATTAAAATTTATTTCATAATTTCATATTCACGGAAGCAATTTTTATTATATTTCTAATTTTCATTTAATTTTAAGCGCGTAGCGTGCCCTTCAAGCATCTAAGAATATACATTCTGCATTGTACAACTCTCCACTACTTAAAACTTAAAACTTAAAACTTAAAACTTAAAACTTAAAACTTAAAACTTAACACTTAACACTTATAAATATGGTACTATTAAACAATTTTTTCAGCCCAGATGGGACATTCTTCTACATTTGTGGCATCATTGCTTCGGTGGGACTGATTCTGGGATATGTGCCTCAGGCGATACAGACTATACGCACCCGCAAGACCGACGATATAGCACTGCCCACGTTTCTGATGATTGGCATTGGCGGCATCGCCTTTATGCTTCAAGGCGCCATGCTTGGCATCTTCGGCGAAGGGTTCGCCATATTCTGGACCAATCTCGTGACCACTATCTGCAGCGTTATCATCTTCGGCATAAAGATGTATAACGACTACTTCAAGAAAGACAAGAACGACAAAGGCAAGAAGTAGCCGCTTGGGAGCCAAGTCTTTCATGGTGTCGCAAGAATAGCAAGAAGGCTTGGAGGCCGCAACCTCCAAGCCTTCTTAGATATTTGTTTCACAAGTTGTTAACTTGCTCATTAACTTATAGTTTATAGGCTAAGCTGTGTAATCTTGAATTTGCGATTGTGGAGACAGGGCATGCCGTGGCTGGTAATTACATGCAAAGATATTTCCATTTTTTGCGCAAGGGCGGTCAGGGCATGTCTTAAACCTACGGCTAGCTCTGGCGTCTTGCGAGCGTGAGCATTTCCTGTTTTCGTCAATGGGACACCCAGTCAGATTTCACAATGTTTTTTCACTA
>ERZ842401.6110-NODE-6110-length-13010-cov-19.062679_pt1 | contig 13010 bp, 13 predicted proteins | sample MGYA00521270_ERZ842401 | MGnify/ENA primary metagenome ERZ842401 (study PRJEB31892, sample SAMEA3878208) | bioreactor metagenome | biome: Moose rumen | place: Sweden | collected 2011-10 | study: EMG produced TPA metagenomics assembly of the PRJEB12797 data set... | reverse complement strand
TGCCTTTTGGCAAAGTAAAAAATTGGTGCTTGACAAAAGTCACTACATAACAGCGCAGTCAATTTCTGCCCCCGTGCCTTGCTCGGTACATTATTTCTGATGCAATAAGATTTAACCGTACTAAGCGGTATGCCCAGCTGGCGGGAAATCCTGCCATAGCCCATCCCAGAGATTCTAAGTTGTGTGATTTCTTTCTTTACATTGTCAGTCATGACGATTCACTCCTTCCAAGTTTTACCACCATTTATCACTCAGAACCGGATTTAAGTCAACGCTATAGGCAGTAAAGTTTTTCTTGCAAAAATGCTCCGTTTGTCTTAAAATTAAAGAAAAAGCAAGTGGGAAATCCCACGCAAAAGGAGGAATCGTCATGGATGCATCTGTAGTAGTAGACTATACTGCTCATCTTGATGCCAAGCACCGCTTAACACTCCGCGGAGCCAAATATGCATATTATCAAGTAAAGGAATATGAAAACGGCTGCATTGTCCTTGAACCGCGTGAACTAGTAGTTCCCAAGGAAATTTCTAAAAAATCTCTTGCCATGATGGATGAATCCATCCGCAACTACAAAGCTGGCAATGTTTCTGCGCCCATTGATTTAACGGGGTTCTGACCATGAGTTTTGCTATTCGTATGGGAATCCCGGAAATGTTGGACCTATGGACTGACCTATCAAAAAAGAAAACTGCTGGCACCATATCTAAAAAAGAATTGGCTCTTTACAACAAATGGGGAAAGGCTATGCGGCTTTTGTCCCAAGATCCATCTTATCCCAGTCTGCATACCCACGATATCGAACCACTAACCAAGCGATATGGCGTCAAAGTTTGGCAGTCTTATCTGGAGAACAACGCCAGTCATGCCATGCGTATGTACTGGGTATACGGGCCAGACCGTCAAGATATAACAATCATCGGCCTGGAACCTCATCCGGAAGACAAGAAAAATGGAGCCTATGATAAGATCAGCTTATCCGATATGCCAAATATAGATGAATAATGTGGCTATGTCAATGACCGCATTGGTTGAACACAATAGTAGCATATCGGCAAAAATCCTATTTTTTGCCGATATGCTACTATTTTTTCATCACTTCATCGGCCAGCACTAAAATTTGCATACCCTGCAAACGGCATACCCCACATTTGCCCCCCCCTCGGAGCCGCGATGCCACAAATCCTTGCCTGTATCTTTCCAGACCTCTTCCTATGCCACTTGCCCATAAGCAAAAACACCTTGAAGCCCTTATTTTATAGGTTTTCAAGGTGTTTTTATTTTCATGTATTTGTATCAGCTTAGGAAAATTGCACAAACCACAAGATGTAGTATTATTCCACATTATCCGTTCACTAAATATACGGATATTATACATCATATCCGTCCTGTTTTCCAGCTTTTGTTACTGATTTGTGATGCTAGAATAAAAATAGAGCAAGTCAAGGTGAGAATTTCACATAGCCCCTAAAGGGGTATAATAGAGTCAGGAAGAATCTCACCATGGCAAATCATTTTGACAAGCAGTTTAAGCTGGACGCTGTCCAGTACTACAAAGATCATGCAGAACTGGGGTTGAAAGGCTGTGCAAAGAACCTTGGAGTCAGTCAGCAGTCCATATCACGCTGGAAGAAGGAACTAAGCGAGACAGGAGACCTGGCCTGCCGGGGTTCGGGCAACTACTCATCGGATGCCGAGAAGGAAATTGCCCACTTGAAACGTGAACTCCGAGATGCTACAGACGCTCTTGACGTGTTAAAAAAAGCCATCAGCATTCTGGGAAAATGACAGAGGCCATTTACCAAGAGGTCTCGGTGAAGGCAGAAAAAGCTAAGGAGCAGAACCGTCGAATTTCTGTCTGCGGAATGCTGAAATATCTTGACGTGTCACGGTCGGGCTACCATGCCTGGCAGCACAGGAAGCCGTCTGAGCAACAAAAGCATAAGGAGGCTATGAAGATGCGCATAAAAGCAAAGTACGATGCATCCCAAGGGATATACGGAGCCCCTAAAATTACACAGGAACTTCGTCAGGAGGGAGAGAATATCTCCGAGCGCACGGTAGGCCTGTATATGCGCCAAATGGGCTTCAGAGCCGTTTGGGTCAAGCGTTGGACTGTCACAACGAAGGATTCTGATTTTAGCCACAGGCTTCGCAACTACCTTGGAGAGCATTTCAATCCAGATAGGCCAAATGCCGTGTGGTGCACGGACATAACGTATATATGGGCTGATGAAGGCTTTGTCTACCTAACGAGCGTAATGGATCTCTACGCGCGCAGAATCATCGCTTGGACATTATCCTGCACAATGGAAGTGAAATACGTGGTTTCGGCCATCGAAAAGGCCAAGCACCGACGCAAGCTGTCCACTCCACTCATAATCCACAGTGACCGAGGCAGTCAGTACGTTTCAGCAGAGTTTCGCAAGGTGGTCGCTGGCATGAAGCACAGCTTCTCGAAGAAAGCATATCCATGGGACAACGCATGTATCGAATCGTTCCACTCGCTTATTAAGCGTGAATGGCTCAATCGGTTTAGAATCAAGGATTACGAACATGCCCGCCGTCTCGTCTTCGAATATATCGAATCGTTCTATAACACCGTGCGTATACACAGTCACTGTGACTATATGTCACCAGCTCAATTTGAGAAGCTATATCAAAAGACTTTGCGGGAAGGTATAGGTGCTGCATAGGAGACAAATGTCCATTTCACGCTAAAAAATTCTCATTTTAATTTGCTTTAAATCTTGACATAGCACCAGAACTCGGCTTCGATGCCATTGCTATGGTAAAAAAGTCTGAAAACAGTCATTTCCTTCATGACGAACGCATGAAGAGTGTAATGGCAATCTTTCGCCAGTCTAAAAAGCGTCCTGGTTGCTCAAAGTATCTGCTTTCAGTAGAGGCGGCGGTGGTAAAGGACGGAAAAACTCTGCCAGTCAAACTCGTTTTCGTTAGGAACAGAAGCAACCCCAAGGACTATCTAATCTTGGTATCCACAGATACCTGTTTGTCTGAGGAAGACATCGTCCAGACTTATGGAAAGCGCTGGAATATCGAGGTTTTCTTCAAGATATGCAAGTCATTCCTGAAACTTGGGAAAGAAAGCCACGCTCTGTCTTATGATGCAATGACATCACATGTATCCGTTGTATTTGCAAGGTATATGATGTTGTCACTAGAGCAGCGCCGGAATGTCGATAAACGGAGCATATGTGAGCTATTCTATCTCGCTTATGACGAATTGCAGGATCTGCGTTATATCGATGCCTTGGTGTTGCTCTTGAAAGAACTTATTGCTACGGTAAAGGGAAAGACGTTTTTTATGGAAAAGGAACTGGACATGATGCTCGATTTGTTCTTAGAAAATCTGCCGAATTTATGGAACAGGTGTTTGAAACGCTGTGCATGAGGCAGACTTTCTAGGAGTCATGGCTCTACACCGCACATAGGTGCTGGCCTGTTTCTCTTGTGCGAAGTTTGAGTTCATAACGCAAAAGGCCCGGTCAGGCATCGCTCGTGAGAGTGGTGCCTGGCCGGGCCTCTTCTTTTAAATACATCATATTATTTTGCGGTTACTTTAATTCCGGAGGCAGAGTAATATTTCCTCTTGCAGGTTGCAGAATCCTCCACTATCACTTGGCAAGCCAGCCATGAGAGTTTATTCTTTATACTCATAGTCAAGCTGTGCATGATCATTTCTTTGCTCCTGCTGGGTGTACCAAAATTCCCCTCAAGAAATAAAATGATTTTTATAGCGGGTAATGGACGGCGTGTCATGCTATCCCAAAAGCGCTTCGAAAATGCTGCGGATTCGGCATTTTCACATTGTGTATAAGCTCCTGTCAGGCAAGCCAATGTCATAGCCACTTTTTCCGAAACTTCAATATCCAAACTGCTCCTATGCGATGTATCAGTTGCAGTGTTGGTGGTCATGAGTTTACTGTTGTTCGGAAATATTCTCCAGCGATTATTTCTTTCATCTCCTTGGCAATTTTTAACTTCCACAAGTATGATGCAATCTTTGCTTACTGCTAAAAAATCAACACCTTTTCCATGGGGGAGCTTGCTAAATCGCTCTCGATAAAAAGGCAAATCATCAAACTTATTCACCACAAATCCTTGTGCAAAAGAAAAGTCTAAACCGCTTTCAATCACGATAAAACAACTCCTGTTCACGGTAATAAACATCATTGAATTCATCCATGATAGAATTGTGTTCCAAATCACTTACATAATCCTGCTTCTCCACAGAAATAACCTTTGCTTCATCATCAAAGAATAAAGAGAAGTAATTCACAGCCAGCCCTGTGTCTTTTCGTTTCAGGAAGTCAAACGCTTGTTGGACAAAATAACTGTGCGTTGCTATAAATATCTGCACACCCATTTTAGACAACTCACCCAACACCTGAGCCAAAGGCAGTAACATTTTTGGGTTCATATTTCCTTCAGGCTCATCCCAAAAAAGTATGGTGTTTTCATTCAAACTACCCGACCTCAAGAGATACATAAGGGTTGCTAGCTTTCTGTACCCTTCGGAAAGCAACCCCATTTCAAATGATTCTTTGCCATTTGTATCTAGATAAAACTTTCCATTGTTCTGTTTTACATCGCCATCTATAAGTTTCGATAAATCACGTATGATTTTTTCCTGCACATCACAGCCGCTTTGCTTTTTCAATGGCTTTTCAAGCAAGTAACATAGATCGGCATAGGTTTCTTCAAAGGCAATTTCATATTCCCTATAGATGGAACCAAAGTTTTCAGTAGAAGAAATGATTTCCTTGGGAGGTATGTAAATTGAGTTGGGGAAGGAAGCACTTGAGGCGTTTGCATCAAATCCAACTTCTATTTTATCAGGAGATTGTTTCGCAAAAAATAATGTTGCACTATTTCCATTATTGTAGTAAATTTTCACCTGGCCCTTGTCGTTGCCATGTTTTTTGTTTATCAGATGTCCCAGATCGTGTTCATCTGGTCTGAACACACCAATGAATTTATTGCTAAATATACGTTCCACATTATCATACGGTGTTTTTACCTTTTGAGATTCAACCAGCGCTCTCGAAAAAGAATACATAGCTTTCAGCAAAACCGTCTTGCCTGTGGAATTTGTTCCGGATATTACATTCACGCCTGGCGAAAAATCAGTCCGTAATTTCTCAAATATCATAAAATTTTCCAGCGATACGGCACGTATTCTATACTGAAGCATACCTCAGCCTCCACTCACATCTATGCAAATGCACTTTTCCGCCATTAAGGCATCTACTTAAAGTTTAGCAGATTAGCCAGAAAAATCAATACCTTTCAAGATACTGTGCCGACTTTCTCTGTGCATACAGATACCCGAAACAATAAGGATCTGGTATGTTCGGTATATCTTAAAAGACAAATGTGCATCAGGACCGCACCTTTACCTAAGCCAAGGTCTGCAAATGTCCCCTATAGGGTGGTGGGCCATCCTATCCCTATCAATGAATGCATTTAGACATACAATCTCTTACAGAGCAGATATCACCATATTTGATATCCTGCCTACGGCAATACTCTGTAGCGTCAAGACCGCTTTGTTGCGGAGAAATGAACACCTGCTTCCAATAATCCATGGAATTCTGATGCTTGATTTTATGGATTTTGTTCAAATAACGCCTTCTGCTACTGTTCCGTAAAATCCGTGAGTAAATCGTGGAAGATTTGTCACAGTTGGTTGCCACCAAACCCAAGCACACTACATCCTCAATGTAAATTCAGGAAACACGCTGCTCCATATATCTTTGATTTCCCTTATCTCCAGGCTTGAAACCGTCTTATCCTTTAGTACATCACGCATAGATTTGAAAAGTTGTTCATTAAATTTGCATTTTTGATATTTCTTCAAAGCAATTTTAGGATAAAGGAACAAGATTATGTTAAGAAGAAGAACAGCTATAAAAAAACATATAACATCATAACCAGAAAATTTATCTGTCAAAGAAAGAAAAACCGCTATTAGTGCTATCGAGCATGCTGCAGTCCCACTAATAAAGAGTCCTGCCCTTACTGATACATAATCAGCATAAGATTTATTGTATATTTCCTCGAACAAAATTTCCTGTTCAAAAGCATTGTCTAGGATCTTGGTTACACGTGAATCATAAATTTTTTTAAAATCCTTATATGTCTCTTCTCTGCTGTATGGAATCTGAAATGGTATCATTGAAAACATAACTCATACCCCTCATAATACATTTAATTATTCCTATAAACCACTCGATTATTGTTATACAATCAGGAAAAACATGGCATTACAAAAGCCCAATCAATAAAGAGTGATGGGGCTTAGGGACTAGCGCCGAACGCTAAAATCCCTCTTGGCACAGGCAAACCAACTAGCTGAGAAATATATTCACAATATATACCTGCTTAACCTACAGTATTAAATCTCAAGCCCGTACACCTCAAAAACTATTTATTTTTGCTTCTACTTATAACTCAATACTTCGAATAAAATCTCGAACTTTTTGATAGACTACGTTATCTAAATCAGGATACTCTTCGAGTAACCTATTTACCCAATCCGGACCGTGTCCGCCTACCTCCTTTACGAAATTCTCTAATTCACCCTCGGAAACAATATAAATATTATGTTCCCTAAATATACAATCCAGTCTATTATATGCATTTGTAGCATCCCCTGCAGGGATAGATTGTTTTCCTCCATGTTTGATAATGTCCCATTTAGAGATTGTTTTTACGATATCTCGTATTTTGTTTATCTCCCCATTAGAAAGATTGTCATCATTAGCTGAGTCAAGCACACGATTAATCTCAGCTCTAGCATTGCTCCTGTTTATCCGCTCTTTATGGCTATGAAGGTTTGATGTCAATATATGTATATCTGTCTTTATATTATCCCAATTAATCCCGAAGACCTTAGAGATTTGTTTGATTATGTTTTCATCATTAAGAATATCAATATCAGGAATAAGTCTCACATCAACATTTAGTGCTAGAAGAGCAGTAGCAGTTTTCGCCATTCTGTGCTTTCCACCGCAATGAATAAACAATGTTTCAGAATACATACCATCTGCTTGTTTTATATGATTTTCAATCAAAGAATAAAGCTTGCAATCAGAGTCGCTCTCACACAACACCACGGTCTTATGAAACAACCCTGACATTATATTCGAGTATTTTAGTAATGGATCACCAAACACCTCTTTTATCTTAACATTATCAAGGACAGAGAACGCATTGGTATCTCCTTTTCTCGTTATTCGAACTATCTTAAGTCGGTCCTCACATACATCAAGCAACCCCTTAACTATTTCTTCGCTATGAGTAGAAATAAACGCTTGCTGATTTTCTCGCAGTGTTTCTCCAATAATCTGTCCCATAATGCGAGCTTGTGGGGGGTGTAGAAATGACTCCGGTTCGTCAATAAGATATGTGCAATAATAATCCAGCATTAAATATAAAAGAATCCCAGTAAAACTTTTGATACCATCGCCTTGCTCATGAAGCTGCTTATATGACTCTAGTATAGTTGCATAATCAGACTGTCGTTCCATCTCATTTTTATATTCCTTGTTCAGTTTAACCATCGGCCCTATACAAAGCGGAATTGTGGCTCCGTGTTGAGTATTCGGCATTAAATCATTGCCAAATGCCTTATGAAAACTGTCGGATAACCATTTGGCATACTTATAATCAAATGCAGCAAATTGAATAGGATTTAGCTTGATTGCGTTTCTATTTATTATTGGAGCAGGAACACATATACCCAATCTATTTTCAGTAGAAAGTTGTGTTACAAAGGCCTCTCTATATGCCCCTAAATTATAATCTCTTAAGAATTGGGTGTCTCCATAATTTTTATCATAGGTTAATCCACGCCCAAGTATAGTATAGTTTACATATGCCCCACTATCCTGTCCTTTAGAAATGGTATCTAACAGAGGGCGTAGTGATTCCCCCTCTTTAATTATCGATAAGTTTGAAATAACAATGGTTTGTGAATTGCTACCGCATCTTGAAAATATATCTTTTAAAGACTGACTTTTCCCTACGTTATTAGGACCAACAAAAAGGACTATATCATTCGCTCGTATTTCAAGCTTTTCCCCATTGTTAAACGTGAGTTCTGATATATGGGCACGAATTACATTTTTGCTTTTATAAGTTTCATTGTTTTTAGACATGATTTATAACTCATCTCCATTTGATAAAAGTTTCGTATAAATTTATCTTAAAACATATACATCAAGCACATTGTTTCGGTCATATTTTTTATTCATCAACAAATTTCATCTTCCTTAAATAGATAGTATTTTTTTGCCTAGGTGCGTCCCAATATAGATAACCACGCCAATTGGGTATTACATCTGTCAACATTAAAGTTTATTGTACCATATGGAATATTCTATACAATCATTGCACAATCCTTTATGTGAACGTAATTATGTCAATAATCATAATAGATACTTATTACGATTGCTATTATACATTGCATTTAATTATATATGTCGTTTGTGGTAAATATTTTTACCTATAGAAAAAACTCTTCTCGCGCTATAATTAAAGTAGGGAGGCGTTAGTACCAGATACTATCAATCCATGATAGATGTAGATGCCTTAGCCCAAGGTGCCAGCTATACGGAGCTAAAGAGGTCATTCATAATCTTCCTGTTCCCCTTTGCTATGTTCGATAGTAAGATATGTACATATTCGCCCCGTATAATTTCCTAAAAATAGCATAAAATCTCTCAGTTTTGTATGATGTTTCACTTCTCTGAAGTTTGAGTTTTCTAATTCATATAACTGTCGAGTAGACGATATGCTTTCACATTCGCCCCTCTCAGAACTGAACGTGCGGTTTTCCCGCATTCAGCTCTTCAAATAATCTTCGGCTCCAAATATCCACTACAATCCGCGGACTCATAATGTAATATTTCCAAATCCTGTTAAACTTCTCTCGGGTTATCCTAGTGCGTTGACTTCTCCGTTTTAGCATCAGATACGTCCTTGTTTTCATATAATCATGAAAACTTGATACATCCTTACTGTTTCCGCTTATGCCATAATAATTACAATGCCCCCGAAATGCTAGGCTTAACAGTCTCATGGTTTCATTTACAGGTTTTATCAACCGTGTTCTTAGCCATGCTTTAAACATTTGTCTTTTGCTTTTCAGTTTCTTTTTGCTGGTTCGTATCCCAAGTCTATACTTTCCTCTGCGACTCTTAGTGTTGTAAAATGTGAATCCTAGAAAATCAAAGCTTTCTTTTGTTCCTCTCCATCGACCAAAGGGCAATATCCTCGTTTTGTCTTCTGCTAATTGAAGACCAAATTTCTTCAACCGCTTGCCAAGAACTGACATAACTCTTTTTGCATCTGTTTCATTCTGAAATAGAAGTAAGAAATCATCAGCAAATCTCACATAATGTAGATTTCCTATCATCTTTTTTCTAACTACTTTTTCTATCCAAACATCTAAAACATAATGCCAATATACATTAGCTAATACTGGCGATATCAACCCTCCCTGTGGAGTTCCAAGTGTGCTTTCAGCTTTCTGTGTCCCTTCAAGGACGCCTGCACGCAGGAATCGCTGGATATATCTGAGAAAAACTTTATCCTGGATATCATGCTCTAGAAACTTCATCAGCCATCTATGGTCAACATTATCAAAGAATCCTTTGATATCTGCATCCAATACATAGCTTACGTTTCCAAACATGATTTCCCGATTTATCTTCCTTAATACATCGTGGGCACCACTCCCAGGACGAAATCCACAGGAACACGGAAGAAAACGCACCTCGTATACGTTGTTCAACACATCTGCCATTGCTTGCTGAACTAGCCTATCCTCATAGGATGGTATTCCCAGAGGACGTTGCTTCCCATTGATTTTAGGGATATAAACACGACGTACTGGCTGTGGCCTATACTGTAATTGTTTCATTTTGTCCACTAGGGTTCGAATATTCGTTTCGACGTTTCTATCATAGTCTATTTTTCGAACCCCATCCACGCCTACTGTTTTCTTCCATGGTTGGGTTACATGGGCATTAAGCAAGGTTTGCTCATTTACCCAGTGCATGAGTCCCTGCACCTTTTTATGGTGTAGAGATAGGTTCCTTATTTTCTGTTCTACATTTGCCATTCGGGTTCGACCTCCAGTGTCGCGAATGTTTCGTTCAGAAAATTGATTATTTGCTATTCCCTTCGCTCCATCTACTTTCATAGACTTCATCACTACTATGAAATAGTCCGACTTCTGAAACGGCATATTGCTTTCTAGCCCCGTTAAGGGATTCGATTACCTTTACCAATTCGGACCGTCTCAGACCTCCCAGGTACACTGCGAATAACGTTTCAATATTCTTCTTACTGCCGTCAGGTATGCTCTGCCAAACAGATTCAAATGGTTTAGGTTGTATAAATCCCGCCGCTCAGCATAGCCTGACTCCTTGGGAATTATCTCATGATAGGCATCATAAAACTCCGGCGAGAACCCGCCAAATAGTTTCGTCATAGCGATATCTGCCTCATGATGGCCTATGTAAACGGCTGGATCGATTAACATTGGACTGCCATTTTGATCTGGCATTACATTTCCACTCCATAAATCACCATGAATCAGTGATGGGAATTCCGGTTCCACAAGGTATTTATCCAGATTATCCAGCAGGTTCTGACATCTTTGCCTATCATCTTTATCAAAATACCCGGCAGCCAAATCCATTTGTACTTTCAGTCTTGAATTTCTGAAGAACTCAATCCAGCTGTCCGTTCCGGTATTTTTCTGTCTTGTCTGCCCGATGTAATTATCCGCCGAGAAACCAAATCTACTATTGCCTGTTATTGTCTCCACCGGAGCACAATGTACCTGTGCCAACATATGGCCTAAAGCTTCCCAGTATGTTCTCTTAGGCCGTGATTTTCTCACATAATTCAACAGCAAATAGGACAGGTTATCCTTCGTTTTACCATAGGCAATAACCGATGGCGTAACTGCTCCAGCTTTATGTAACGCCTCCAGCCCCGCCTTTTCAGCTGCAAAGAAATCATCCTTCGCATTGGCATTTATCTTTATAAACAGATTTTCTCCATTGCTTAGATAAAGATGATACGCATCATTTATATCTCCACCAGATATTTCCGCCTTATCTGTTATGTAAACATCTTCGCCATATAGCTGACGGATTACATCTGCCAATTCCATATACAACCGCTCCATATCTATTGATCTTATTGCCATTCTACAGCTAAATCATACGAATATCCTCGATAAGAAATATTACTCCGATTGTAGACAAATAGCAAGCACGCTCAATTTCTATGTATGGTGACGTGTTGATTAGGCTGGAAAAGGGCTGCTGCGCGTAATACACGTGCAGCAGCCCTTTTCTGTATGCCCGACATGGAGATGATGGCTGAAAGGATTATGATGTATGTGACAGGCAGTATTGTCTGGTACGCAGGAAGTTGATGACCACGCACAGAGCAGTGGTTGCCAGCATAGCTGGCAGTGTGCTGCCAATCGGCAGGTCAGCCAGCATCAGCAGCCGGTACAGAACGAAACCTGTAAACCAGAGAAGCAGATTATGCCGGGAAAAAGCTGTTTGCTCGTAATGTTTGCCGATGATGAAGTAATCTGTAAGCTGAATGGCAATCATAGGGGCAAAAACCGAGCCGATGAAATACAGGAATTCTGTAAAATCGAGCAAGGGCAGAAATATAGCAGCTGCTGTCCCGCAGAAGGTAACGACTATGGCTGCTTTCTTTTCGTTCAGTCTGGCGGCTAGTGATTTGCCGGATACGCCGGCAGAATAAGCATCCAAATAGGTCGTGGTCACGGTAGACAGGAGAATTATCAAAAGTCCAGCTATCCCCAGCCCGGATTTTGCCATCACCTGTGCAATATCGTTTTCGCCAAAGGTCAGGGCTGCGCTCAGCCCGATGATATACATCCAGCAGCTGACCAGACCGTAGACGATAGTGCTTACGGCTGTGGCCCTGTCAGGCTTAGCGGCTTTCCGGGTGTAGTCGCTGATGAGCGGCAGCCAGGAAAGGGGCATGGCAATGGATAATTCCAAAGCCAGAGCAAAGCTGAGTGGTTCTTTAGGCAAGGTCATGCTGTCTGCCCACAGTGTTTTGCTGAGAAAGAACGTCATCAGCAGCAAAGTGCCCATGGCGGCAGCGTTCAGCCTGCCCAAATTTTTACGTCCTATGGCAATCCATAGCATAATCAAAAGACCGGAAAGCAGGCACCATGAGCGATGTCCAATACCCAGTAAAGTGTCAGCCGCAAGTGCCCCTTCGTAAATCATAATGCCTGTCCAGCCCAGGAGCTGGACGATGTTCAGCAGGGCAAAGATGCGCCCTCCGTTTCGGCCAAAGCTCAGTTTGGCGGTTTCCATAGCACTTTTGCCTGTCCTGCCGCCGATTATGCCGGCGCCAAAGAGCAGAGCGCAGCCGATAATATGCCCCAGTAATATGGCGGTAATGCCCTGTGTAAGTCCTAAAGGGGCAAAGTAGGTTCCCGTCTGCATCTCGGCAATGGAAAGTGCCGCGCCAAACCAAATCAAACCGTTTTCCCAGAGTGATGTTCCTTTTGTCAAAGCCAACAAATCAATTCCACCTTTCCTCAATAAACAAAAAGCAGGAGATACCGTAAGCATCTCCTGCAATAAAACCCTCAGTATGACTTCCTACGGCGGCATTACCCGCATCAGGTAAAAGGGTCGAAGTTCGATTACTTCCTCTCAGCCTGCTTTACAAGCTCCCCTGTTTTGATGTTTTGTAAAATCTATTCTTTAGTATAGCGTAAATTGGCAGAATCGACAAATCTTTTTATGGATTTTTTATACAGCTGCTAAAGCTGTGGAATGCGTATATGGCAACTTTTGTATTATTTTTCAGCTGACGAATAATTGGCAAATTGATATAATAAGGAAGTGTATTAAGATAATATGTAGTGACCTCCAATTGCAAGCATCGTGGATTTACCTGTATGATAT
>ERZ842401.6109-NODE-6109-length-13011-cov-4.510266_pt1 | contig 13011 bp, 12 predicted proteins | sample MGYA00521270_ERZ842401 | MGnify/ENA primary metagenome ERZ842401 (study PRJEB31892, sample SAMEA3878208) | bioreactor metagenome | biome: Moose rumen | place: Sweden | collected 2011-10 | study: EMG produced TPA metagenomics assembly of the PRJEB12797 data set... | reverse complement strand
GCATTGGTTTTGGTGATATCTCTGAATTTAATCAATTCCGAATTGGTGGACAGGATTCTTTGCGTGGATATCGAGAAGATCAATTCCGCGGTGATAGAATGATTCTTGGTACTTTAGAATATAGATTTCCTATTATATCAAAAGTTCAAGGTGCAATCTTCACTGATTGGGGTAGTGCTTGGGATAGTGGTTTTAAACCTGACGAATTTCATAATCGTCGGGTTTTGATTTGTTGATGAGAATAGTAGAGTAACTTCTTGGGTCAAATCACGTTTCTCCGCAGTAAAAAAGACAAGGTATATAAAACCTTGTCTTAAAGATGGCGGAGAAGCAGGGATTTGAACCCTGGATACAGGTTGCCCCATATAACACCTTAGCAGGGTGCCGCCTTAAGCCACTCGGCCACTTCTCCTGACGTAAACTTTCATCTACAATTTTTACGTTAACACAAATATATCCGTTAGTCAAATGTTTCTACTGGACATATATTGTTCCCCGTGATATGCTTTTTATGAGGTAAAAATTATGATAGAAATGAAAGTAATGGGCATTGCCCTTGATACAAGAACGGGTTCTCCTATAGTCGTTCTTCATGACAAAGATAATAGGAAGGCACTACCTATATGGATCGGATCTGCAGAAGCAAGTGCTATTATTCGTAAAATTGAAAATCTTGCAGTTGCACGACCAATGACGCATGATTTGATTATCAGCATTATTGATAAAACAGGGTTTAAGCTTAACAGGATTGAAATAAATGATGTTGAAAAGGAAACCTATTATGCGACTTTGTTCCTTACAAATGGTGAAGGCAAAGTTATTGAAATAGATTCCAGACCTTCAGATGCAATTGCAATTGCAATAAGAGTAGAAGCTCCTATTTTTGTTACTGCAAATGTTTTATCAAATGGTTCTGTTTCAACTGATTCTGCAAAAGATGAAGAAGAAGCTCAAGAGTTCAAGAAATTTGTTCAGAATATTAAACCTTCGGATTTTGCAAAACTTTTAAAAGATAATGACCATTACGAAAATGATCAATAAACTTATTTTATATAAAGTTTAAATAAGCAGCGCCGCCGATTATTCGGCGGCGCCTCTTATTATCCAATCTGTTTATAATGCTCAATTATTCAGCTTAGTTTTGTTGTTCCTTTAATGTATCAAGATATGCTTTCAAATCTACGTATCCGTCACGGGTTCTTGGTACATCTTGCCGTTTTGCAGGTTCTGCAGTAACTTTTTCTTCAGCTTTTGGCTGTTCAGTTTGAGCTTCAGGTTGTTGAGGTTCTAAAGCAGCTCTTTTAGCTTCGTCTTTTGCCATCATTTTTGCTTTAACTTTTCCGGCCCAAGGTGTAGCTATTGCAGGTGCTACAATTCTCTTACCAACAATTGTTTGTAATACAAACGAAGTGAAGCTTGCTGCTGCTCCTGCGATTACCGCAGTCTTAGGTAATTTAGCCGCAGGTGCGAAGGCTTTTGTATAACCGTTCTTGATTGCCTTTTGTAAGCCAACACCAAATAAGAATGAAACTGATGTTGATACAATACCTACAAACAAGTCATACATACCAACGAATTTACGTTTTTCTTTAGGTAAGTCTTCGTTTGTCATTGCTTGAGTTGTATAAAGCGCAGTTCCTACAACTTCTTTAAGTACGTTGCCCCACAATACAAGTCTTGTAACTTTTTCTATTAGTTTATCACTGCTGATTAGTTTTCCGTCTTTTGATTCACCGCTCATTAATTTTTTACCGAATTTTAAGAATGCTGTAAAATATTTTTCTAAAGCATTATCAATTTTTGTTTCAATCTTGCTTCCGGCAACTCTTTCGGCAAGTTCTTTTTCAGCAACTTCACTTACGTTTTTGAATTTTTTACTTAGTGTTCCGTAAATTTCTCCGCGGTTTGCTTCTTCCAATGCGCTTAAAGCTTTCTTTACTACTTTTTCTTTTCCTGCGAATGAAACAGAAGGTTTGTAATCATAATTGTTAGCTATTTTCATCATTACTTCACCTCCTGAGCATTGTTTTTCTTGCTCGCACGTTTGTGTTCTATTGCCTTCATTGACTTACCGTAAATTACGTTCAGGAACGTGCATCCGATAACTGATGAAACTAATACGTTATTTAAAATCTTAGGTGTTTGTTTTGCGATTTGGTTGTAGCCTGCAGAACGTGTAATTTGTTCGTAAGCCTTTCCAACTGCTTCCATTTCCTCAGCACCTAATGTTTTCAACTTTTTAACAAGTTTCAATTTATTAGGGTTGTGAACAAGTTCGTCATTAAGTTCACTGTCATTCATTTTCAAGAGTTTCTTAATCTTTTCAAAGTGTTCGTTATAAGAATCAGCATCTTTATCCATACCCGGATCAAGCTCCAGCAATTGTTTTGCTAAATCCTTATCCAAAATACCTTTCAATCCGCCGTCTTTTACGCTGATATTAGGAAGTTCTTCTTTGAATATTCTTTGAACTTCATCCATATTGTATTTGATTTTGTTGTAAAGTTTAGCAGATATCTTTCCGCCGTTTTCTTTAGCGCTGTTACGAACTTCTTCGCTTTCGATTACGTTCTTTTCGATAGCACGCGGGGTGTATCTGTTAAACATTTTATCAAACATTGCCTGAAGCGTAAATGTTGCTAAAACTGAGAACGGTTGGCGCAATGTCGCATAAGCCTTGTCAGATGTGGATGAATCCTTCTTGCCAAACGGTGATGTCCAAATAACAAGAGGCATAACAACTAATGTACCAAATGCGTAAGTTAAGTTATTATACAACTCTTTACCCATACGTTTGGTCATGTTGTTTGACCAGTTACCCATCTTGTAGAACCATTTAGCAATCCCGTGGCCTTTGAATAATTCATCAATTTTTTCACGGCTGCCTTCTCCTGTTTCAAGTGCCATGTCTTTGTACTGATCTGCAAGCTTTTTAGCTTTTTGAGAAATGCTTTCAGGACTGGTTTTGCGGAATAATCCCGTTTTGTAAACACCCAAACCTGCTACTGCAAGCCATGCCAAAACCCCAAGAAGATTCGTTGCTTTTTTAAACGAAAATCCTGATTTTTTCTCCTCATCTTGTGCTGACGAATCGTCTGCACGGAAACCGATGCTGTTTGTTGCAACTCTCTGTTTGAGAGGAGTTTGCATCGGGTAATTTTGAATTCCATTAATTTTCATTATTGACTCCAATTACATAGTGTGTCGTTATTACTAATCAACATTGATTAGAATTCCCCTGAATTTTTATTTTTGCTAGACACAGCCTTTTTTTAATGCAAAAATTTACAAAAGTTTACAATCTTAAAGTGCATAAATAGACTTTTTGTTAACTTTTCGAATGCAAAAATCTTCAAAAGAGAATGCAGATTTCTTCATGATAATAACTCCCTATAAAATGTATAACAAAGAATAGCCGAATGCTATATGACATTCGGCTATTCTACACAATTATTCGCCAAGATTTTTCTTAACTTCTTTTTTATATTTTTCAACATTCGGTTGAACTACTTCAGGCATAGGTTTACCGGCTTCTACGGTTTCACCTGCTTTTTGGCGAAGCATATTACCTGTATATAGTGTTTCAAAGTGTTTCAGTTCAATAAATCTTGCAATAGATTCAGGTGATAAATCTTTGAATACGATTTCATTTACAGGATGAAGTTCTTTATATGCCTTCATTGCACCGTTTAAAAGTGATGATGTCGACTTATCTTGCGGTGCTACATAGATAAATGTATAGAATGAATCTTTGTTGTTGTCGTCAAGGTCAGATTCTGCATTGTAATGGAGATATCCAGGACCAACGTTTGTATCTGTTGAAATTTTAGATTTCAAAGATTCGTTTTTCATTTGTTTTTCCCACAAAGTTGCGCCGCTGAATTCATCACCGAAGTATTCAACAAAGTGTTTTGTTTTTCCTTGTAATTTGGAATTAACATTAAACGCCGCAAGTTTAAGTGCATCATTCTTGTTAATGTCGCTGTTTAAGAATTCTTTTTGAGCATCAAGTGAAGCTTTCAACATTTTCTTTGCGTCATCTTTGCTTACGCCTGCGTAAGCCATAGTAAAAATAGTTGCATCGTCAAAGATTGAAAATCTTCCGCCTACATCGTCATGTACTTGACCTGAAAGTTTGATTGCACCTGATTCGACTTCGCGTCTTAATTTACTTTTCTCAGGCGAAGCATCTGTCATTGCGATAAATCTGTCTGACACATCTTCTCTGCCCAATTTTTCTTGCATCACTTTTTTTGCATTTTGATAAGCTACTGTAGTTTCAAGTGTTCCGCCTGATTTTGAAACTACAAGGAATTGAGTTTTTTCTAAATCAAGCGAATTTATAAATCTTGAAAAACTTTCAGGATCAATACCTGAGTAGAAATGAACATGTGAATTTTTCCCCAGCATATTCATCATTGATTCTGTAGTATGGCGAGAACCGCCTATACCTAAAATCGCTAAATCTGTGTAACCGCCTTTTTTAGCTTCATCAGCCATTGCGTATAATGAATCTAAATTTTTCAATTGTGTTTCAGGAAGAACGCCAATCCAATTTAAAAATTGGCCTTTTTGTCCTGCGCGTGCGGAAATATCTTTCACCGCTTCTGTGGCCATTGCCTGATACGGTTGAAAGTTCATATCCCCTGTTTTTACTAAAATACTACTCTTTGATGTGTTAATCATAACCGGATACCTCATTGCTAATAAATTTGTCTCTGATGTCCCGCCAATGAATCTGTTATCATTGACTACTGTTTCTTTTGCCGATTGGCTTGCAGCCTGAAAACTTGGCATGTACAACATTGTGTTGTGTAGTGTAATCATTTCTGGTATTACCCCCTTAAAAACTGCATTATTATATTATTACGGTAAATTTGAAATTTCAACACTTGTTAAATATATTTACAATTTCAAATCCGCTTTATTTAATATCTGTGAATTTTAGATTTTGCCAGTTTGTAACAAATAATTAACAAAAAATAATATTGAGCATGTAAAATTACCATAGCAAGCGATTATGAGAGCGAATATTTGTGATAGAGTAGATTAAAAAGAGGTAAAATTATGAAAATAGCTTTAATAAATCACGGTTGTCCGAAAAATCTTGTTGACAGCGAATTAATGTCGGGCTTTTTGGCGCAAAAGGGGCATGATATTACGCTAAATCCTGAGGATGCGCAGATAGTTATTGTAAATACTTGTTCTTTTATTCACGATGCTGAAGTTGAATCGGTGGATTCAATTTTAGAAATGGCTGGAGAGGGGAAAAAGGTCATTGTAACAGGCTGTTTGGCGCAAAAGTATAAAGACGAATTAAAGGTGGCAATGCCTGAAATTTCGGGAATAATCGGTGTTTCTGAGCTTGATAAAATTTCAGATATAGTTGATGAAATACAAAACAGCGGAACAGAAAAATATATTTCAAAAGTTTCGGCAAAGCCTGAATATATTTATCCTGAAAGTGTAGAACGCCAACAGATTACTGTTGGTGCAGGCTCATACATAAAGATTGCTGACGGATGTAATTATCATTGCGGATATTGTATTATTCCTCAGCTTCGAGGAGCATACCATTCAAGACCTATGGAAAATATTATTGATGAGGCAAAAAGTCTTGCAGCTAAAGGCGTTACTGAAATTATTCTTATCGCTCAAGATACAACAAGTTACGGGCTTGATTTATACGGAAAGCTTATGCTGCCTGAGTTGTTGAAAAGATTAAATGAAATAGAAAATATTTCTTGGATAAGGTTTATGTATGCTTATCCGTCTCAGGTAACAGATGAACTTTTGGGTGCGATGGCTAATTTGGATAAGGTTGTGAAATATCTTGATTTGCCGCTTCAGCATGCCGATTTGGAAGTTTTGCGTTCTATGAGACGTCCTGATTTTGATTACGGTGATTTAATAAGAAAAATTCGTTTAAAAGTTCCTAATATTGCAATTAGAACCGCCTTTATTGTAGGATATCCGGGGGAAACTGAGGAACAATTTATGAAGCTGTATGATTTTGTCAAAGAAATGAGATTTGACAGAATGGGCGTGTTTGAATATTCACGTGAAAAAAATACTATATCTTATGATATGTCTGCGCAAGTTCCTGATGTAATTAAAAAAGAACGATATAATAAATTAATGTCGTTGCAAATGCAAATTTCAACGGAAATAAATCGTGCTTATGTTGGAAAGACGATTAATTGTATCGTAGAAGGATTCACGGATGATGGTGTTGTGATTCTTCGTTCCGAACATGACGCGCCTGAAATTGACGGGCTTGTTTATGCAGCTTGTGAAAAAACAGTTATTCCGGGTGATATTGAAAAAGTTAAAATTGAAAAATCAGACGAATATGACCTTTTTGGAGTGATTGCTTGATTTCATTTTTTGTTATAATATAAAATTAATGGAATACGTTGAGAATAAAGAGGAAGAAGCAAGACAATTAAAAGCCATATTTAGTGATATGGCAAAGTATGCGCCGTCAAAGATTATCGGAACATTGGGTAATGCCATAATTGTTCCTGTTTATACAAGTCTTTTATCACCGCAGGAATATGGGCTTTATAGTTTGTCAATTGCTGTTTTGTCTTTTTTGTGTATTATTTTTTCTGATTGGGTTGGACTTTCGGGCTTGAGATTTTTTCGCCAGCACCAATTAACGCAGGACATGCCGAGGTATTTGACTACTTTATTCTTGTTGTTGATGTCAAATCTTGTTGCAATGTTTGTTTTATCTTACGTTTTCAGAGCAAATTTTTATTCCTTCTTCCACATTCCTGTTAAATATTTCTTAGCAATCTTAATTCTTATTATACCTGTTGCCGTGAGGGCAATTTTGTGCCAATTGTTAAGGGCACAATTAAAATCCATTGCATTTACTTTGTCTACAATTATAAATCAGTTTTTAACAATTATAATTTCAATTTTGATTATTAAATATCTCCATCTTGGTGCGATGTCATTACTTTTGGGTATGGGAATCGGAATTACCTTAATTGATATTTTATTGATTTTCCAATCAGGTATATTAAGATGGTTCAGGTTACAAAAAATTGAGTGGAAATCGCTGGCTCCGATTTATATGTATGGTGTACCGATTGCCGCTACTTCCTTAACAACTTGGATTATTAACCAAAGTAATAAACTTATTATGAATCGTATTCACGGGTTTTCCGAGGTAGGTATTGTCGGTGTTGCGTATGGCTTAACTTTGCCGATATTGATGACGATGTTTGCGATAATAACTGTTGCGGCTATCCCCAGAATTATTAATATGTATGAGGCAAAAATTGATGTTCGACCTATAATTTCAAGATTTATGGGATACTACATTCTTGTAGCACTGCCTGCGGTTATTGTTATGAGTGTCGGGTGCTTAGATTTTGTTCATATTTTTGCAAGCAGTGAAAAATTCTATGTGGCTTATAAGATTATTCCTTATTTTGCGTTTGGAACGTTCTTTTTATCGTTTACGGATTACACAACACTTCAATACCATCTTGCAAACAAAACTTATATTGATTTCATAATTAAGCTGATATCAGGTATCGTAGGAATTGCCTTAAACCTTTTATTAATTCCTAAGATGGGTTTGATAGGGGTTGGAATTGCTACATTGTCTGCAAATCTTTTGTATTTGCTTTTAAGTCTTGTGATTGTGCTTCCGGGGCTTAATTTGATTTACCCGAAAGGGATTTTATTGAAAGTGTTTGTAACTATGTTTCCGTTCGGATTAACTTTATATCTTGTTAAAGATATGAAATTTATATATACCCCGTTCAGATTGTTAATTCCCTTATTTGTATTTTACGGAGTATATTTCTTGTTGAATAAGAAATTTAATAAAGATTTTGTTTAAATTTTAGATATTTTTAATTATTTCAAGTATGAGTTTTTTAAACTTGTTTTTAGCAAAATCTGCAGTTTTAATCACGTCTGAATGAGAAAGTTTTTCAATGCCGTTTATTCCGCTTGCTGAATTTGAAACACAGCTTATACCAAGAATTTTCATCCCGCACCAATTGGCAACTATTGCTTCCGGGACGGTTGACATTCCGACAACATCAGCATTTAGAAGTTTAAACATTTTGATTTCGGATGGCGTTTCGTAGCTCGGACCTGTGCTTGCAAGATAGATGCCTTCTTGCAGGTTTATTCCGATATTTTTCGCGCATTGATGAGCCAATTTTATTAAATCTTTGTCGTAAACTTCTGACATATCAGGAAATCTTTCGCCTAAAGTATCGTCATTTTCTCCGATTAAAGGATTTGTCCCCATAAAATTTATGTGGTCTTTTATCAGCATTAAATCTGCAGGTTTGTAAGTTTCGTTTATAGCGCCTGCTGCATTTGTTAAAATTATTTTATTAATGCCGAGCTTTTTAAATACTTTTATAGGGTATGTGATTTCTTCCATAGTGTGACCTTCATAAAAATGATACCGTCCCTGCATCATTAATACGTTCTTGCCGTTAATTTCGGCTAAAACTAATTGTCCCTTATGTCCCTTTACCGTGGAAATTAAAAATCCGGGGATTTCATGATAGGGAATTCTTATTTTTCCGTATTCATCCGCAAGTTCTCCCAAGCCTGAGCCTAAAACTATTACCAAGTCAGGTGTCACACCTATTTTCGACTTTATAAATTCTACACTGTTTTCCATAACTATACCCCTGATTTTTATACAAAAAGACAAGGGAACACAAAATTTACCCTTGTCTTTTTTCTAAAACTAACCTACTAATCTGTTGTCGTCAACTTCTGATGCTTTAACCATAATTGCATGTTCAACAGGATTTTCGTGTTTATAAGATACATCAAATCCATCTTCATAAACAAAATCTTCGCGAGCTTTCTTAGCCTGAGTTTCATCAACTAATCTTTTAGCTAATTCAGCTATTTCATAAACAAGCTGATATCTGTTTTCTGTGTTATCATTCAAGTCCCAAGCAACTCTTATAATTTGATCCATCATAAATTTTTACCTCTTTTGTTTCTGTATGTTTCTATATTATATCATTAATAAAAAATTATCAAGTGCCAATTTTTGACAACTTGCAAAATTTCATTAAGTACCTGATATGAAAAGTTTAGCTGTTATATTTTCTGTAATTTTTTGTCTGATTATATCTTTAAATTCTGTCTCTGCCCAGATGCTTTTAAAGGGGGGAGTTGTTCACGAAAACGGGAAAATTATAACTCCGTTTTATTACAACGGTGTGCAAATCGGCTACGGAATTCAATATGATGACGATTTGTATCATAATTTTTATTATGATTTATACGGAACTCTCACGCAATATGATGTTTTAGACAAACCAAGAACGGAATTTCCGCATAATACCGTATCTTATGATGCGACAGGCGAAATTATTTCAAAAAGTATCAGTTTTTCAAAAACTCAGCAGGTAGTTTATTCCCCTGACGGAAAATTGAAAGCCAGATGGGATGGGGATAATTGTTATGATGCAAATGGTAATAAATTGACGTCAAGTCGCGCTTTGCCGCAATAGAATATTTATTTTACTCTTGAAAAAACTTCAACATCAATATTATCAAATGTATTAGTGTTAAAGTATGCACAAGAGGCAACCATAGCTGCATTATCCGTGCAATATTTCATTGGAGGTGCAAAAACTTTGTAGCCTTCGTTTTCCAGACTGAAAATTTTCTTGCGGATTTCCGAATTTGCGGCTACGCCACCTGCTATAACAACTTGTGTATAATTTTTTTCGTTCAAAGCTTTTTTAACTTTTTTTAGTAATGTTGAAGATACGCATTCCTGAAAACTTGCGCAAATATCGGCAGTCGGCAGTTCTTTCCCGTCAAATGATTTAACAAGTCTCAATACTGCAGTTTTTAGCCCGCTAAAACTGAAATTTAATCCGTCAACTTTTGCTTGCGGAAGTTCAAATGCGTAAGGATTACCTTCTTGTGCCATTTTATCCAATTTAGGTCCGCCGGGGTAAGGTAAACCGATTAATCTTGCAACTTTATCGTATGCTTCTCCTACAGCGTCGTCTATCGTTTCACCGATAATAGTTTGTTTTGAATAAGATTCAACGTCAATAATTTGTGTATGGCCTCCGCTTACTAAAAGTGCCATAAACGGCGGTTTTAAATCCGTATCTATATAATTTCCGCAAAGATGCGCGTTTAAATGGTTAACCCCTATAAATGGTTTGTCATATACAAGGGCAAGCGTTTTTGCCGCATTTAAGCCTACCAATAAGCATCCGACCAACCCCGGACCTACAGTTCCTGCAAAAGCTGTTATATCGTTTGGTTCAATTCCTGCATTTTCTCTTGCTTGAGAAAATGCTTCTTCTACAACGATATTTATGGCATCAAGATGTTCTCTCGCTGCAATTTCGGGAATTACTCCGCCAAATTTTTCGTGAGTCTTAATTTGGGATGCGACAACGTTTGCAATAACTTCTCGTCCGTTTTTCACAATCGCACATGCTGTTTCATCGCAACTTGATTCTATTGCCATTATATAGTTGTCGTAACCTGAATTTGGACCTGTTTCAACCAGAGTTTCGGTAAATAATGTATATTTTGTCATTTTCATAGTATTATTATAATATAAAAAAGAAAAGGCAGATATGCAATTTGTTGATAAATCAAAAATAAGAGTTGTATCAGGCAAGGGCGGAAACGGTCTTGTTGCTTGGCGCAGAGAAAAATTTGTGGATAAAGGCGGGCCTGCCGGAGGTGACGGCGGTAATGGCGGTGACATTTATCTTGTTGCCGATGAAAATATGTCAACATTGATGGATTTTAAACATAAATCTGTTTATAAAGCAAAGGCCGGAGAAAACGGAGGAAATAAGAATTGCTATGGCGCAAATGCTCCTTCTCTTTACATAAAAGTTCCTGTGGGTACTGTCGTTAAAGATTGTAAAAACGGAAAAATCATTGCCGATTTAACCGTTGACGGGCAAAAAGTTCTTGTTGCAAAAGGCGGCAGAGGTGGCAGGGGAAATGCTAAATTCGCAACTCCTCAAAAGCGTGCTCCGCAATTTTGTGAGCCGGGTGAACCTTCTATAGAAAGAGAATTATTTCTTGAATTAAAGCTTATAGCGGATGTCGGTTTATTGGGGATGCCAAACGCGGGAAAGTCAACATTTATTTCAAGAGTCAGCTCTGCAAAACCAAAGATTGCTGATTATCCTTTTACAACGTTAATCCCAAATTTGGGTGTTGTTAAAAAGCCATCGGGTGACGGATTTGTTATTGCCGATATTCCGGGACTTATTGAAGGGGCAAGTGAAGGTGTCGGACTTGGTCATGATTTTTTAAGGCATGTTGAACGTTGCAGATTTTTAATTCATTTTATTGACGGTACTGAAGAAAATCCGATTGAAAATTACAAAAAAATTAATAATGAACTAAAAAAATATTCAGATAAACTCTCAAACCTCTATCAGATTGTTGCAATAAACAAAATGGATTCAATTAGTGATGAAAGAAAAAATGAATTATTAAGTGAATTTTCTAAATTAGCTGAAGATGTATTTATGATTTCTGCTGTTACAGGTGAAAATGTTGATAAATTAATTAATTTTACATCAGTTAAGGTTGACGAAATTGAAAAGCCTCAAAGTGATCTCATTGTTGAAGAAGATTTTGATGCATACAATAATGACGATAGTAATTTTGAAATACAAAAGGTCGCTAAAGATACCTTTATAATATCAGGAGGAAAAATTAACAGGCTGGCATCCGTGACTGATACCAGAAATTCTGAACAGGTGATAAGATTTCAAAATATCTTAAAAGGGATGGGTGTATTCGATAAATTAAACAGAATGTCCATTCAAGACGGTGATACAATCATTGTTGGTGATTTGGAATTTGAATACTATAAAGATGAATTTTACGGTTAAAAATTTTAAATAAGAAATTTGTTTTTCAAATCAGAAATTTTCTCGTAAGCTTCCTGAATTCTAAAGGCCAAATCCTTGTCTTTTAACGCTTTTTGATAAATGTTTTCTATTATTGAAATAGTTTGTGGTGATGAATTTCTGTATATGAAAACATTTATTCCTGCTCTTATCCCCATTTCACAGGCATCCACAGGACCAAATGCTTCGACTCCTTTCATAATCATATCATCTGATAGGATTACGCCTTTGAAGCCCAATTCATTTCTTAAATAAGAAAGAGCGTTAAAACTTAATGATGTAGGTATCATTTCCTTTTCAAAATATGGTACATGTAAATGTGCAGCCATTATAGTTTCAATACCGTTATCTATCATTTGTTTAAATGGTGCAATGTGAAGTTTTTCGTAAGTTTCAAAATCAAGAGATATTTCAGGTAATGTCAAATGACTATCTTTATCGGCATCACCATGTCCCGGGAAGTGCTTTGCACAAGGAATAATTTTGTTTTCTCTGTATATTTGAGCGGCGATTTGTGCAAAATGAGCGACTTCTTTTGGATTTGACGAATAGGAACGTTCTCCGATTATTGGATTCTTAGGGTTCGTGTCAACATCGCAGCAAGGTGCAAAATTCATATTTATTCCGAAATCTTTTAATTCGGCGGAAATTTCTTCCGTTTGTTTTTTTATAAAAGCATCCCCATTTTCGGCAGAAAACCTTGCGGATAAGTATTTTTTACCTTTATGGATATTTTCCGTTCTTTCAACCCGTCCGCCTTCTTGGTCAATGGACAAAAATGGCGGTGTGGAGCATAAGTCTTTGCACATTTTTGTTAATGCTTGAAATTGATTTGGCGTTTTGATGTCGTATGTGAAAAATATTATTCCGCCCAAATTGTTTTTAAGTGCATCTCTCCAACCGTCTCCATCCGTTCCGAGAATAAACATTTGGTACAATTTTTGTCTTAAATCAGGATTTTTCATTATAGTACAAAATCCTTCAAATCATAAAATTTTTCGAAATTTCCGTCTTCAATAACTTCTTCTACTGTTTGTTGAATTTTATCTATTTCTTTGTTTTCAAGTTCTTTTATTGATGAAGGAAGTTTTATGTCATT
>ERZ842401.6108-NODE-6108-length-13011-cov-8.498070_pt1 | contig 13011 bp, 7 predicted proteins | sample MGYA00521270_ERZ842401 | MGnify/ENA primary metagenome ERZ842401 (study PRJEB31892, sample SAMEA3878208) | bioreactor metagenome | biome: Moose rumen | place: Sweden | collected 2011-10 | study: EMG produced TPA metagenomics assembly of the PRJEB12797 data set... | reverse complement strand
CCGACTTTTTTCGCTCTCACTTGTACGGCTGAGATTCACCGACTTTTTTCGCTCTCACTTGTACGGCTGAGATTCACCGACTTTTTCGAGGAAATCCTCTTTCTTTAGGTTTATTATACCATTAATACAAACTCACGACAATAGTCAGCAAAGATTTTTTCTTTCTATAATGCAGCTATGTTCACGCGTTTTCTTGTCGTAGCTTACGCCCACGAGGATTATTTCTTTGTGGTCAAGGTCTTGCAATACTTTTGGATAGTTGTTTTCCTTGATTTGGCTGATGGCGGTTTGGGCATTGTGATTCCATTTTAGTTCCACTACGATGGCCGGGCGGTCGGCGAAACGTTTTTTGGGGATGAAGACGATATCGGCAAAGCCTTTGCCGGTGGGCAGTTCGCGTATCATCTGGTAGTGCTGGCGGGCGGCGTAGTAGGCAAGGGACAGGGTATAGGACAGGGCGTTTTCATCATTGTATTGGATATGGCTGGTTTCTAGGTGAGCGTTGGCTATGCCTTGGGCAACGGCGGCTTCATCCCCTTCCAAGGTTGCCTTCAGGAGGGCTTTGGATTTTTTGATGGAGCACATGACTTCCGACCATTCGGAGCGGGTGGTAGCGGTGACGAATTCATCCATGATTTCCTTGTTGGGCACAAAGATTTCTTTATTCGGTTCGTCATAGCCGAGATAGCCTAAGTGTACCAGCAGGGTCAGTACATCATCAGCACTATGGAAGGTAACCATGTCATTGACGAAGGAGCGACTGTCTATCTCCACTCTACCGCCCGCCATAACTGTGAGTATGGCATCGCGCAGACCGTCATAATTCATATCAATATAGACGCGCAGGGCTTCAAAGGTTTCGGTCTGGTTCCAGTAGTTGTTGAATTTGCCCATCAGCATACTCTGCACTACGGAACGGGGGCTGTAGACTTCGCCGCAGCCTTCCAGCCGATAGCCGTCATACCATTCTTTGGTCTGAATGAAGTCCATATTGTAGCGCGTGCAGAGTTCTTTCACTTCATCCTCGGTAAAGCCGGTATAAACCGCCAGCCTGCCCTGATCCAGCATGGAAAATTCAGAGAACATATTGAGCGCCGAGTGGGTGCCGTATTTTTTGATGGGCAGAATGCCGGTCATATAGGCAAGGGCAATGTATTCCTTGTCCTTCAGCCAGTCACGCAGGAAGTCCAGATATTGATCCTGCTGTTCCTTGTGGTTTTTCTCCTCGCGGAAAATGCATTCCCATTCGTCAATAATGATGATAAATTGGCGATGGGTTTCTGCATAAATATCCTGCATACATTCAATCAAATCATCTTTATCAAAGAAGTCAATGTCCTTGTACTCACGCATGAGGTCGCGCAGGAGTATCTTGCGCAGGCGATTGAGCAAGGCATCCATACTGTCTGTACGGCTCAAAAACTCCTGCATATTGATTTTCAGCACATTATAGCTTTCGACATACTGCGCAAAACTTTCATCTGTCGCAATTTCCATATCTTTAAATATCTCTTTGCCACCCGCAGTATAATCATAATACGCACAGATAAGATTTGCCGACATTGACTTGCCAAAGCGCCGCGGTCTGCTGACGCAGACAAAGCGCTGTTCCGTATTGATGACATGATTGAGATATTTCAGCATGCCACTTTTGTCCACGTATATTTCACTGTTACGGGACTGTTGCAGTTTCCCTGCTCCCGGATTCAGATATATCCCCATATTGCCATCCTCCGTTCTAACATATCTTCGTTTTACTTTATTATACCAAAAAACCACCCTCAAGCGAGAGTGGTTTTTGCTTTTATTGCAATAGGGATAGCACCTGACTGCTGTTTTGGTTGGCCTGTGCCAGCATGCTTTGGGCAGTCTGGCTGAGGATATTGGCGCGGGCGTAACCGGTCATTTCCTTGGCCATGTCGGCATCGCGAATGGTGGATTCAGAGGCTTGAGTATTTTGCTGCTGAACGATTATGTTATCATGCGTCATTTCTAAACGGCTTGCCTGTGCACCGATCAACGTATTGGCATCCGTCAGATATTCAATAGCATAATCCAAAAGCCCTTTCTCATCTGCACTTACCATACGGCTGCCGTCACGGGACATGCGCCCGCCCTGATTTCCCAGTAGTTCTTCACGGCTGGCCTTGGTCATTACGTTGAATTCTTCAAACGAGCGAACTCCCGGTATATAATTAAACAGGTGATCCATGGACGTCTGGGGAAGCTTCAAATGAATATTCATACTGGCCTTATCGGTATGATGAATAATCAATTCATTGACATAAACGCCCCGCGTAGCCTTTTGTACATCATCAAGCACACCATCGGCCAGCTTGGCTCCTTTTTCCTGCAAATTCCGGTATGGAGGGCGTGCTGTACGCAAATCAAACATGCGGTCATCATAAACCGTCAGTGTTCCGGCCTCTGCATCTGCGGCAAAGTGCAGCATGTGTGAGCGGCCATTCATAATATGCTCTAAGGCATCGCCCCCCTGCGTATAAATGGCATCCACCAAAGACTGCACATCCGTAACATTAGCAATATCAATGATGGTTGTCTTTAAATCTGCTCCTGACGAGCCGCTTGGCGGGCGCAATGCATCGGACGGGTCATCCTGCGATTTGAATTGAAAATTGAACCACTGATCTGCACAGGTAGCACAATAAAGTCTGAACCCTGTGCCATGCAGACCATCCGGCAGGGATACGTTGTTGTTTTCAATATAGGACTTAAAATCTATGCTATAGGAGCTCATATTTCCCTGCGAAATGCCAACGGTTTCGTTATTCCCCGCGAGTTCCCGATAATAGGCCGTTACCTTCAGCCCCTTTGTTCCGGCGTTGGTATCGCTGCCATCACTGTAACCATAGGACGAGGGCATAAGGGATATGAACGCATCTGCCACCGTCTGACCGCCTGCAACACTCGTCCGCAGATTGTTCAAATCAAGAGCTGTTCCTCCGCTAAGATGGCGCAACGCATCGAATGATGTTGGTACCTTGCTATCAATAAATTCAACGGTACCTCGCGTGTTGCTGATGGCCTTGCCCTTCAAGGCTGATATAAATTCCTCCAATTTGTCGCTGTCCGTAGTATCGTAAGCCGTAAGATCCATGGTATAGCTTGCCCGCTCCCCTTCGTGATAGGCTCCTCTGTCTACACCGCCTGTAGCATTAGTCACCGTACCACCATAAGACGTCACTGCAGAAAAATCTACGGTTTTGGTCGTGGCGGGAATAGCCTCTGCCCCATTTTCTCCCGCAAAACCATCCGTAACCGTGATTTTATCTCCGGTATAGGTAGAAGTCAGGGTAAGCTGTCCATTGGACAGGGAAAGGCGCACATAGCTATCCGTATCATTATTCGGATTATATGTATCCCATGTGCATAGCTTGTAATCCGCTGCCGTTGCATGTTTCCCGATTTCATATACACCTGTGGAATCGCGGCTAATCGAATCTCCCTCCACAAAGCGTACATAGGCAGTCCCACCGGAGCCTTTAATGGCAAAGCCGGAACCTGTCGGCACGCCGGCAATATTCATGGTCAGACTGGCCTTAGAACCACCGGTCCCGCCTACATAATGCCCCGGCACATCCACAACCTGCGTGGTAATATCTGTGGCCGGGTCATAAGAATCCTTGTAGGTCGGCGGAACCCATGTACCGGAAGATGCCGGCACACCGGAGGCCGTCTGATTCCCCAATCCCGTAGCAGCGGCACTCGTTCGGCCATATTTCTTACTGGAGCCGCCGCCCACTGTTTTTTCCACACTATCGGCGGCCTGACTCCAGCCCTTGACCGTCGCATTGTTGGCCGTAGAACCTGCAAATGATGTCGTTACCGACACGGTGCTGCCGCTGGCTGTCGCACTGCCTACAACGCCCTTGCTAGAAATAGCTGCGGCCACCTTGCTTGCTATATCACCGGCTGTATTGGCACCGCTTATATTGATTTCCGTTACGTTTTCCGTGTCACCATTGCCATGCCGGTAATTCTTGCCGCTCGGATTATTCGTCAGCACATAATACGTGGCACTTGAACCGGAACTGTCACTGGCGGTGTAAAAGCCCACCCCTTCCGCATTGGAACTGGTGTAACCTGCAAAATCAAAAGTAAAGGTTGCAGGCGAGGGATTCTGCGGATCATCGTAATATCCTGCGGTTCCTCCGGTGAGGTTCACTTGCGTATTGCTGCCCAGCAATGGTTCTGCCGTGGTACTGGTAACGGAATAAAAAGGCAGCGTAGCAAAGGGGCCTGTCTGTCCATCCAATGAATCATATTGATCTTCAATAAAGTTCAGCTTGTCACTTCCCGGTACAGTTTCCGGTTTATCCAGAATTTTCCACGTGTAGATTTCTTCTACTTGCTTGTTGCCAACCAGCAATAGTTTGCTGTTGTAGTTCGTTTCATAGGTAATATTGTTGATCTGGTCAAATCCCTGTGAAATTTCTTTCTGAATGGTCTGACGATCCAAATCCGTATTGGTGTCGTTGTCGGCATCAATAACCTTGGCCTTGATGGTTTTCATAATGTCCAGTTGTGACTGAATAGCTCCCTCTGCCACATTCAGCAGAGAATGTCCCGTCTGCACATTGGCAGCATCCTGCTCCAGCGCATTGATACGAACCCGCATCCGCTCGGATATAACATATTCGGATGCACCATCATCTGCACCATTAATCTTCATCCCGCTGGATACTTTCTTGAGCTGTTTGCCAAGATTCGATATATTCTTGTTCAGCTCTCCCAAGGTCATCATTGCAGATGTATTATTCATAACGATCATCGTCATAAATAAATCCCCCCTACTTCCACTATTTTCCGATAATCATATCCTTATTGATTATCGCTTATTGCAGCAGGCTCAAAATTCCGCTGCTGTTTTGGTTGGCCTGTGCCAGCATGGCTTGGGCGGCCTGGGTGAGGATATTGTTTTTGGTGAAATTCGTCATTTCTTTGGCCATATCGGCATCACGGATGACGGACAGGGCGTTGGTGAGATTTTCCTCGTTGGTGGTGAGGTTGCGGACGGTGTATTCCATGCGGCTCTGCAAAGCGCCGATGGTCGTAAGCTGTCCTAAGACCTTTTCGATGGCGTTGTCAAAAATCGTCAATGCCCGTTTGGCATCGGCTCTGGTTGTTACCTGCACGGTTTCGCCTTGGGCAGAAATCAGCCCCAGCGCTTCTGCGTGAATATCGGAAAAAGAGGCATTGATTGCCTGATTGGCTTTGGTGCCGATTTGGTAAGTAAATCCGGCTTGGGGACGGGAGAAGTCGCCCCATTCCACAGTAAGGTTTTGAATGGTGGAGGTATTGCCGCTGGGGAAATACCAAAAGCGGGTGGATTTGCCCTCTAAGACGACATTTTCCGCATTTTCATTATCGCCGTTCCAGGACTTGGAACCCATGACCGAGCCGGTATCGTCGTTGTTTGTAAGGTCAATATCGCAGTAGGCTTTGTAGAAGTCATTGTTACTGCCGCCGTTACTTATGACGCTGTTATAGTCAGCCAAAAAAGCGGCCTTGGCTTCATCGGCGGTATTGTATTTTCCCTTCGTGGCGGCGGCGATAGCTTCGTCATAGGCTGTACCGCCTTTTTCGTCCAGAACCGCCATAAAGCGCTGCATAGCCTGCCCATGACCGCCGGCTTTGTTGATATAGTGCAGGAAGGCATAGCCTACGGCGTAGGGGGTAGCGGTTCCCGCCGTTCCGCCAGTTGATAACGTGCTGGAAAACGTGCCGGCATCCAAACTGCTCAGCGTTGCCCGTCGTTCATCATCAATGCCGTGGGTGAATTCTGCGGCACCTTCAATGACGTACAAGGGCAAGCTTGCCATATTGGTGATATTGGCAGCCATCACGGCATGAGTCATTTCGTGGGCTATGGTTCTGTCCAGATAGCCTGCGCCTGCTGTGGTGGTGCTGCCGTTTACATCCGTCTGATTAAGATTTTCATAAAAATCCATATTCACCGTCATGGTCAATTTCTTTGTCACACCATTACCATCTTGGGAGGATGATACATAAGCCAGTGTTGTGCCACCTTCATGCGTGAATTGGACATCCATATTGGTGACGCTTGCTCCGTCTTCCCCAAAGGACAGTCCATAGGCGTCTTTAATCATGGTAAGACTCTGATTAATCCATTCACTGTTGAGGGCTTTGATGATGGTCTTTTGCACGTCTTCTGTGGCATCGGCTTCGCCGGTGAACAGGGTCTTGCCGTTGTAGGTGGCGGCGCCGTTATCATCTATCTGGGAGATATACTGGTCCAGTTCCTTCTGAATAATGGCTCTGTCCGTATCGGTGTTGGTATCATTGGCGGCGTTGATGGCTTTTTCCTTCATGGTGCGCATGATATCCAGCGTGGAACGGGCGGCGCCTTCGGCTACTTTGAGCATACTGACCGCATTCTGGGCATTTTGGATATCCTGCCCCAGCCCGCGAATCTGCACCTGCATGCGCTCGGAAATGGCGTAGCCGGAGGCATCATCAGCGGCGCTGTTGATTTTCATGCCCGAAGCTACTTTTTGCAGGGACTTAGCCAGGGCATTATTATTCTTGTTCAACATGTTCAGCGTGCTTAGGGCTGACATATTGTTCTTTACTACCATAGCCATGATGCTTCCTCCTTGAAGTCACACGGGAACACTTCCTCTATAAGTGTTATCGTCTAAGCTGCATTATTCCTTAAATTATTTTCATGCTTCTAAAAATGCTTTGGCATCCTGCGCCGCATCCGGGGCAATCAAAATCATGCCGTTGAGGAAGTGCATCCCCTCTACAGCACCGCAGCTTTCGAGGTGCTTCTTCACCTGCATGAAATCGGTGAAGGGCAGGAAGAAAATCAAAATTTCCCCCGGTGCCAGACTCATCCCCTCGCTATGCAGCTGGGCGGCGGTCAGATAGCGTTCATCTTTCCTGAGCATCAGCATTTTGGTGTACTTGTCCCTGTCCTCCTCTACACCTACCACGATACGCTTCTTGCCCGCGGTGAGATTGGCGTAAATCAGGAGCTTGGAGCGGGCGTTTTGCTGAATGCTTTGCGAAAGACGGCAGAGGAAATTCTCATCACACCAAGGAGTGTCGGTAAAATTGCGCAGAAACAAGCGATGATAATTATTGCCGTAATCAAAGGCATACTGCTTATTGGCATAGTGATAGATGCGTTCCTCCAGCACATTACGCCCCATGCCCATTTCTTTATTGACCAGCGTATTGTATTTCTCCGGCAACAGGCGGCAATTCGCACCAAAAAAATAGTTCAAAATATCCTGGTCCAGATAATCAATCAGCTCATGCTTCTTCAGCAGAGCCACGCCCCGTTCCAAGAGATTTTGCTCCTGCGCAAAGAGGGGCATATCGAGAAGCAGCACACCCGCATTGAAGTAATTTTTCTCGGCACACAGGCCTTTTTTGACCAAAATGCTGTTGTGCCCTTCCTGTATCACGGTGTCCGGCACTGCCGCCAGACCGTTTTCACCGGTGTCTTCCTCCCATAACTCCTTGATATCCAGATTGACAATCGTATCAGCATCGAGATAGATAAGCCGCGTAAGTTCCGGCAGAGCCTCGCCAGCCAGCAGGCGAAACCATGTTGCACGGCTGACCCCTGCCTTGATTTTGCCCTCCATCCAGCGGTTTTCTGCCTCCATCTTTGCCAAACGGTCTTTATAACGTTTTTCCAAATCGTGGAAGATTATCTGCTGACCGAACCTGCGCACCAGCTGCATAAGATAACGGCGATTGTCCACGGAAAGACTCTGGTCATGCAGCAGATGCACCGTCACCCATTCCTGCGTGTGGGCAAAGACGGAGTGCATGGAGGTGCCGACCAGTTTGGTATATGTGCCTTTTTTATCGGATACGGCATAAGCAATATGTATCATAAGTACCTCCTACATCACCATGAAAATCCGGTATTCGTCCAAAAGCCGTGAGGAATGGGGCAAGAGCAGCGCCTTGCCGTCAATGAAGTCCTCCCATTCCTGCCAGCCCGCTTCTTCCAGTTGTTTGCGCAGCTGTGGGAAAGTCTCCAAAAAGAACACATAGACATGCGTCCCCAAATCATACGGCAGATTCAGCCCCGACTTTTCCCAGCCTTCTTCGAGCGCCACATAAGGCTCGTTTTCCTTCATAAAAAATAATTCCCGCAGCCGGGCTTCGTTTTCCCCCGTGCCGACCAGAACACGCCGCCGCCCGTTAATGGCTGCTGCCGTCCGCCGATTGAGTTCGTTGTTCCTTCTGATATTGCCGACGATAACATCACGGGTCACGGCAAAGCTCTTGCAGATAAATTCCGCACTGCACCACGGTGTCTTGACAAACGCCTCGTAAAAAATGCCATCCCGCGGATCAGCCAGATTCAGACGCAGGGTGCGCCCCATATAGTGATAGATGCCTTCGCTGAGCTTCGGCTCGCCCCATTTCCTGTCCCAATGCTGCAAAATATTGTAATTCCACGGCAAGTGCAGGTAATCGCGGGCAAAGAAATAGTTCAGAATATCCTGGTCAAAGAAGCGGCATTCTTCCTCATGCTGCACGAGGAACTTCAGCCCCGGCAGCAAAATATCGCCCATTCCCCGCAATTTCTCCATATCCATAATGAGCACACCGGAATTAAAGCAGGTATCGGAGTCCGTCCAGCTGTTCTGAAACAGGTAGAGTTTTTCATCAATGGATTTATCCACCTGCCGCTGATAGTGGTTCATCAAATCCCGCTCCCCCACAGCGCCCAAAGGATGGGCATCGAGGAAAATTTCCCAAAACTTACGAATATCCATATTGATGATGGTATCGGCATCCAGATATATAAGCCGCTGTACATCCTCCGGCAGTACCTTGGGCGCTAAGATACGATAAAGCGCGGCAGGCGTGTAATAGTCCGTATCTACTGCGGCCTTGAATATCTCCCGTGCCGCCTGCAAAGTATCCGCGCAAAGCGCCGCCATATCATAGAAAAATATCTGCTGACCAAACTGACGGGTAAGTTCGATAAAATACTGCCGGTTCTGCTCCGTAAGGGTTTCGTCATGCAGCAGGTGCACCGTCACCCAGCTGTCCGTGCGCATAAACAGGGAACACATGGATGCGCCGATATATTTGCTGTAAGTGCCTTGTTTGTCCGTCATGGCATAGGCCACATGTATCATACGGGTGTCACTCCCCATCTTTATTGCCATTACCGCCACCTCATTTATAATTATTTATTTCTCTTTCTATATACATATATACGCTTTTTATAAAAAAAAGCCTGCAAAATATTGACTTTGATTTCATTTATTGATAATATAAAAGTACAAATCAAGATATTTTCAACGTCGGTATGGAGACGTTAAACCCATGCCAGCACAGAGCATAACTGGTTAAAGCCATATAAGAGAGAGGACATATATGTTCTCTCTCTTATATGTTTATCAGGAGGACTTCATACATGCCACAAAGCTTCGCTGAACGTATTCGAAATGAAGCGATTAATTATGCATATTCTTATCAACACAATTTTGCCGATTATGAATTTGCAATTTTTTCCGGAATATTTCAACATCATCAATACTATATACTGAATTTCCAGCCGCAAAATTATTTACATCTTATAGGCGTGAACTCTCTAATTTCTCCTAGCGATTTCTTCCAACGTTGCTACAATAAAACATTGACATTAGACGATTTTGACTTTAACAAGGGTAAGAACCCCAAAAGCACGCAAGGTTCAGTCAGACGTAAAATCAACGCCTTAGCTGGTTTGATTAATCTATTTTCATCCCCCATATATGTGCAAGAGGACTTCAAAAAAAATAATGTGGCTTGTGCATTGGCTACAACTGATGCAAATTTATATACTCTGGGCATGGTTAACAATCAAAAACATCAAAATGTTTTATATCCAATGTCATTGATGAAAGGCTATCAAATTGACAAAACAAAGCAAGGTGCTGTTGATCTTGTATTGAAAAGAACATTAGGTCAACCACTATTTGACAAAATTGTAGTAGGCAATAAGGAATTACTGGATTTATACCTTAATAATGGTATATCCATATCTACTTCGCCTAAAATAGACTAACCCCCTGCGATTAAAATCGCAGGGGGGTTTTGCTGTTTACTGCAAGAGACTCAATACGCTGGAGCTGGACTGGTTGGCTTGGGCCAGCATGGATTGGGAGGCTTGCAGGAGGATGTTGTTCTTGGTGTAGTCGGTCATGGCTTTGGCCATGTCGGCGTCACGAATGGTGGATTCGGAGGCGATAACGTTATCGCGGGCGATATGGAGGTTCGAGGAGGTCTGGTCAAGACGGCTGGCGATAGCGCCGATATCGGTCTGCTGGTCAAGCGCCTTCTTGAGGGCATTGTCGAGGACATTGATTGCTGTATTGGCACTGGCCTGCGTACCGATACTAAGTGTGGTGCCGTCCTCACCTTTCAGCCCCAAAGCACCGGAGCGCATATCCGTAAGGCCGATCTTAATCGCCTGATTGGCCTTGGCATCCACCTGGAAAGTCAGGGAATTATCATCAGAGGCATCCACGGCACGGATGGACTCGCTGAAATTATCCAGTACCGCATTGACGGATTTCTTAATCTTGCCATCAGCATCGGTGACGCTAAGGGTGAAACCGGCGAGCTGGAACTTGTCGCCTCTAGCCGCCGCACTGATTGTCAGAGCCGTGCCTTTGTCAGCAGTATAGACATCATTGCCTGCGGCATCCTGACCTACTATATTGCTGGCTTCTACGGTGAGTTTATAGGGGATTGCGCCACCTAAAGAATCCAAATCATCATCTAATGTAGATGATGCCGCAGAAAGTTGTGACAACAAAGTTGACACAGCTACAGCAATTGCTGAATCCTTGGCCGTTTGGGCAGAAACTATGGCATTAGAAAGCGTTGTGCTTGCATTCTTGATTACCGTACTAAGCGAAGTCGAATACTCATCATATGAAGATACAGCCCCCGCCAAAAGACTTGAATACACCGAAATATTAGTTTCAAGACCTGCGACCATATAAGGATTTGTATTATTGACTAAATCTGTTGAGTATTTATTATATAGACTGCTATAAGCAGATTTATCTTGATTCTTTATAGATACTGCTGCAACCAAAGTAGTAGTACCAGTTGACCATGATACAGTGCCACCTGTTACCGTAGCTTCATTATAGGTCGATGTTGCTGAAGCTAATGATGAATTATAGGTAGACTCTGCATCACGTTCAGCTGTAGCATAAGTAGCATTAGCCGAATCCACAGAAGAATTATACGCAGCATACGCCGCCCTTAATTGATCATTATTACTGGCTTCGCTATATGGCTCCCCACCTGCTATCAACACATCATTTAATGTCTTGGTAGCATCTATATCGACTTCCTTACTGTAGTTCTTACCCTGCACCACATAGGAAATCGTAATCTTATCCGTAGTCAGGATATTCAAACTTTCACCGTTACGATTTTTGAGGTCCACCAATGCCGTAGTCCCCGTGGTTTTGGCATCGAGGCTGGCGTTGGTGAGCGCCGTGCGTGTGGCACTGCCCTTGCTCATTTTACTGCCGTCCACGAGGGTTTTGCCGTTGTACGTTACGAGAGCATTATCGTCAATCTGGTCGATATACTGGTCGAGTTCTTTTTGGATAATGCTCCTGTCGGTATCGGTATTGGTATCGTTGGCGGCATCTATTGCCTTTTCCTTCATGGTGCGCAGAATATCCACGGTGGAACTCACCGAGCCTTCCGCCACCTTCAGCATATTCGCACCGTTCTGCGTATTCTGGTCAGACTGATCCAGCGCTCGTACGCGCACATCCATTCGTTCGGCGATGGCGTAACCCGAGTTATCATCTGCCGCCGAATTGATTTTCATGCCTGTAGACACCTGCTGCAGGCTTTTGGCAAGCGCCGAGGAGTTCTGATTGAGCCTCCCCAGCGTCATCACCGCTGACATATTGTTCTTTACCACCATAGCCATGGCCTACACATCCTCCCTGATAACATCTGCCTTACTTGCTATCTATCTTCACATTCCATGTGAAAGCAAATCTTCCCCCGGAAATGGGGGCACTTATCCCTTACAGGACACTTCTTAATCCGTATATCGGATAAAATGAGGGATTTCTTAAGGGGAAATTGAAATTTTTTTGCGAAAAAGGGCAGTGATAAAATGCTTGCGCATTTCATCACTGCCCTTTGATATACAAGAATTAATTATTTGCTCATAGCTTCCTGTACAGCTACAGCTACAGCAACGGTCATACCAACCATCGGGTTGTTGCCGGCGCCGATGAGACCCATCATGTCAACGTGTGCCGGTACGGAGGAAGAACCTGCGAACTGGGCATCGCCGTGCATACGGCCCATGGTATCGGTCATACCATAGGAAGCCGGGCCAGCTGCCATGTTGTCCGGATGGAGCGTACGGCCCGTGCCGCCGCCGGAGGCAACGGAGAAGTACTTCTTGCCGTTTTCGATGCAGTCTTTCTTGTAGCAGCCTGCAACCGGATGCTGGAAGCGGGTCGGGTTCGTGGAGTTACCCGTGATGGAGATATCCACGTTCTCGAGTTTCATGATGGCAACGCCTTCCTGTACGGATTCGGCACCATAGCAGCGAACTTTAGCACGGAGGCCATCGCTGTAAGCGATTTCTTTGACAATGTTTACTTTGTCAGCCTTGAAATCGTATTCGGTTTCTACGAAGGTGAAACCGTTGATGCGGCTGATGATCTGAGCAGCATCTTTGCCGAGACCGTTCAGGATAACGCGCAGGGGGTTCTTACGAACTTTGTTGGCCGTCTGGGCGATACCGATAGCACCTTCAGCAGCTGCGAAGGATTCGTGGCCGGCCAGGAATGCGAAGCAGCCAGCTTCTTCGGACAGCAGCATAGCGCCGAGGTTACCATGGCCAAGACCTACTTTACGATGGTCAGCAACGGAACCCGGTACGCAGAAAGCCTGGAGGCCTTCGCCGATAGCTTTGGCAGCGTCAGCAGCAGCCGTGCAGCCTTTCTTGAT
>ERZ842401.6107-NODE-6107-length-13012-cov-6.145404_pt1 | contig 13012 bp, 9 predicted proteins | sample MGYA00521270_ERZ842401 | MGnify/ENA primary metagenome ERZ842401 (study PRJEB31892, sample SAMEA3878208) | bioreactor metagenome | biome: Moose rumen | place: Sweden | collected 2011-10 | study: EMG produced TPA metagenomics assembly of the PRJEB12797 data set... | reverse complement strand
TATTTCCTGATAATAATAGAGAGAAGTTGGGTTTAATTGACAATTATGTTCGTGAGCTGGCAAAAACAAGCAGTAAGGGCCATGTCCAAAACTCTGCGTCCTTGTCAGCTGACCTGTCGCATTTTTGCCGCTTTTTGCCGTAGGTCCATGGATTAACAGGGGGACCTGCAGCATTTTCGGCCTTAATTGCGCTTTGTCCCGGGTTTTGTCCGGGGACCTGCAGCATTTTTCGAGGATTTCGCTCCAGGTCCTGAAAAGAGGAGCAGCGGCATGGGGAGGACTTGTTACTTTCTCACCACCACCCTCTCAATCCTCCTCGGAACGGAGGTGAGTATCTCGTAGGGGATGGTGCCGAGCCGCCCGGCGAGTTCTGAGATTGTGGGGTCGGCGCCGAAGATGGTGACGGTGTCGCCCACGGCGCAGGGGATGCCGGTGACGTCCAGCATGCACATATCCATGCAGATGTTCCCGATGGTGGGAGCGCGGTGGCCGTTGACGCTGAACGAAGCGTTCCCGCGGCCTAGGTGCCTGTCGAGCCCGTCGGCATAGCCGCAGGGGATGGTGGCAATCTTTGTTCCCGTCGGGGCGATATGCCCCCTGCGGCCGTATCCTATGGTGCCGTCGGACGGTCCCAGCTCCTTTATCTGCAGGATCTTTACCTTGAGCGATGCCACCGGCGCGAGATGCACGGAAGGCAGGGCGCTGATGCCGTATATGCCTATTCCTAGGCGTACCATGTCAAACTGATACTGCGGGAAGCGCTCTATGCCGGCGGAGTTGAGTATGTGCCAGAGGGGCTTGTAGCCGAGGGCCTCCCCGAGCGCAGATGCGTTCGTACGGAACATCTCGATCTGAGCGAGAGTAAAATCGTCCTGCTCCGGGTCCTCCGCAACTGCAAGATGCGAAAAAACCGACTTCACCCGCACTGCAGTGCAGTTCTTGAGGTACTCGAAGAGAGCTGGCAGTTCACCTGTCATGAATCCCAGCCGGTGCATGCCGGTATCCATTTTTATATGGATAGGGAAGTCCTTCACTCCGCGCTCCTCCAGCACGGCCACAAGGGCCTTCAGCGTTTCCAGATTGGGGATGGACGGTTCCAGCCTGTACTCAATCATCTCCTGGAAGAAGTCCGTGCCGGAAGTGAGCACCAGGATGGGCAGGGAAATACCCGCGCGGCGCAGTTCAATCCCCTCCAGCGGCAGGGCCACGGCCAGATAGTCGGCTCCGGCCTGCTGCATAAGAGAGGCGAATTCCACGGCCCCGTGCCCGTAGGCATTGGCCTTCACCAGCACCAGCATCTTCGTCTCCTGCTCAAGCAGGGAACGGAAATACCGGTAGTTGCGCGTGGCAGCCGGAAGGCTCAGTTCGAGGCGTGAAAAATCGTCGGCGGAATTCATACGGGCTGCAAAGTTACCAATTTATCGGGAACAACGTACCAGACCGCTCCGGAAACATTGTCATATCCGATGGAACGGAATATGTCCATATACTCTCGCACCTGTTTGGAATAGCGCGCATCGCTCTTGGGGGTGCTATCTCCGAATTTGTAGTCGATCACGCATACATCGTTACCGCGGATTATAACCCTGTCCGGACGCCGGCTCCCGCCGTCGGCGGCGAAAACGGAAGTTTCGTTGAGACCCTTCCCGGCGAACCAGTCTTTGTGGGCCGCGATGCGTTCCTGCAGCAGGCCGAAGGCATCTTCGCCTTCTTCCGGACTCAACTGGCCGGCGAATACCGCCTCATCCACTGCTCCGCGAAGATCCCCCGCAAGTTGTACCCGCGACAGTATTCCGTGCAGGGCGATGCCGTTGCGCCTCGGCGATGCAGCAGGGCCTACCGCACCATCCTCACCAAAGAAGTCAGACGCATCCGCTGATACCTTCAGCCTGCCCCCGATCGGAATCGACTGATAACTATACGGGAAGTCCTGTTGCAGGTTTGCAGCCGGAAGGACGTGTTCCTCTGAGACCGCTGCTGCCCTAAAATCATACATCGAGCCCAGGCGATATTCGTCGAGGCCGCCGCAGAACTTATACAGAACCTGCGAAAAATCGCTATACTCCGGCGCCCCGGACATCGAATCCCTGAACTTCTTCGAAGGCTCCTGCGCAATCACGTGCAGACACTTCTTCGCCCGCGTCAGAGCAACGTAAAACACATTGATATTGTCCACCTTCTGCATATCCTGCTCTTTATGCAGGGCATCCGCGAACAGAGTATTCTCCGCAGAGCCGCTAAGGTATACCGGATATGTCCCTGCCGCCTCCGGGATGAATGGAGTGCCGTCCGTGTAGAGATTGCACCACTGCCATCCGGCCTTGTAGAATCCAACCTTATGTGCATAGGGGAATATCAGGTAAGGGGCTTCGAGACCTTTCGACTTGTGGATGGTGATTACCCTCACGGCATCCGTACCTTCCGGAGAACTGATCGTAAGTTTGGCATCGTTCCAGTGACGCAGATACTCCCGGAGTTCGTTTCCGTTGGCATCGCACCACTCCCGCAGATCGTCCATGAAGGCCTGGATATAAAGGGTTTCTCCTTCGAAATCTTCCGGAGAACCCTCGCGCAGCTGCCTCAGCAGCGCTTCGCACAGATCGGTCAGCGAGTGGAACTCGGAAGGGAATTCCACGGCCTCGGTCCGGGCCAGATAGCTGTTGATCTTGTCGTCCGGATTCTCGTGATTCGCAAGGATGCCCGTGAGCTTGCGGAGGACCTTGGAAGACTTCAGATTCAGGGAATCATCCGATACTACGGGGATCCCATCCTGTATCAGGGCGTTGGCAATCGAGGAACCCTCGGCGTTGGCCCTCACCAGGATGGTGATGTCGCCATAAGCGGCACCGGCCGCGATTGCATCTGCGATGGACTCCTTGACCTTGGGGATCTGCTCGTCGGCACCGCAGAAACTTACCCGGACCAGCCCTTCCTGTGTGTCGTCGGTCAGGATTTCCTGCCGGACGTCGGAATAAATCCCGGAGTGCCCTATGGCTTTGGCTGCGAACTCGAAGAAGGAGTTGTTGAAGTTCACTATGTTCTTAAGGCTTCTCCTGTTTTCCTGCTTGGGAGTCACCTCGGCGCGGGGGAAATCCTCGGTCACCTTATGGTCCAGCAGTGTCCAGTCGGAATCGCGCCAGCGGTAGATGCTCTGTTTCACATCGCCCACGATCAGGTTCTCGTGTCCGTTGGAATCGCTTTCCTTGAGAAGCGGCCGGAAATTCTCCCACTGAATGTTGGATGTGTCCTGGAATTCGTCGATGAGGAAATTCTCGTAGCGCACGCCCATCTTTTCGTACACGAAAGGCGCGTCGCTGCCTGCTATGATGTCCCTGAGGATGACGTTCGACTCGTCGAGCACCATCACGTTCTTCTCTTTGAGGAGTTCCCTGTAGGAACGGTAGAACTCCCCGGCCAGCCCGAGACTGAAGCTCATGTCGCGAAGCAGCCATGCAGTACAGTACCAGGTGTAACGCTCTCCGAACAGAAGGTCGCAGAAGCGGCTGCCTTGAGCCTCTTTCATAAGGGTGGTCTTGCACTGCGGGATCATCTCCCATGTCTTGAAGCCCTTGAGGTATGGCGCCAGCTGTTTGATTGAGTTGGCCTTGCTTACCACTACCTCTTTAGCTGCGGCGTTGAGGTCGACCGTAAACTCTTCAATAATCTGCTCGCAGTTGCCGCGTATGGCCTGCAGGTTCTTCTTGCTGAAGCGATTCTGGAGCTCGTCGGTGGAACCGGCGCCCTGCATCATCAGGCGCTCGCCCATCTCGTACAGGGTGTCTTCGATATTGACACGCTTGCCCTGCGAGAGGTCGGTGGCTACGCTGCGCTGCATCCAGTCCAGAATTTCGGTGTCTTTTCTGGTGAGGGAGTCGAGGATGCGGTCCATCGCTTCGTGGATCAGGGAGTCTTTGTCGAGATCTATCTGATAATCAGCCACTTGCCCTATCTCCCTCGCGAAGGCCTTGAGGGCCTGCTGGAAGAATTTGTCGATGGTGCTTACCGCAAATGCGCTATAGTCGTGGAGGATGTCGCGGAGCATCTCCCGTTCTTTCTTGTCGGGCGATTCTGCGAGGAACTTGAGGATGCGGCTCTTCATCTCGGCAGTAGCCTTGTTGGTGAAGGTTACCGCAAGTATGTGCCTGTAGGCATATTTGCCGGTGAGCAGGGAAAGGTACTCTTTCGCAAGGGCGTATGTCTTGCCTGATCCTGCGGAGGCTTTGAGAATCTTTATCATCGTCCGCAAATTGTTTTGAAATCACACCATTCGCAGGCCCTGGCGTCCGCAGTCCTGCTCCAAGGCACGTTCCTGTCGCGGATTTCGCCGAGCAGTGCATCCATACGCTCTTTCATGAGCCGGCGGAATTCAGCACTCGCCGGCACACTCCGGGGTTTCTGCACGAACAGGTTCGTGGTCTGGTAGATGCAGTTCTCCAGCGAACTGCCTTCTGCGCGGAGCTCGCGTTCGAGATACTCGTCGTAGAGGTAGAGCTGCAGGGCTATCTTAGGCCTTTTGGAGTTGTCGGCACCGAACAGGGCGTCCACCACCTGCTGTGCGTTGTTGTCGTCAATCAGAATGTCCTGGTCGGTAACCCTGCCGGTCTTGTAGTCCACGACACGGACAGTTCCCGGTTCGAAGGAATCCAGGCGGTCGATGAATCCTTTGAAACGGAAACCGCCGATGTTCTTGTATCGTCTGAGTTCGAGGCCCAGGATGCGGAACGAATCGCGGCCTTTTTCTTCCAGGAGGGAAAGGTCCGTACGCAGGATCTGCTCCGCATATTTCAATATCAGATCTTCGAAGATCAGGTTCCTGCCTTCCACTTCGTCGGTGTGCAGCTGGTCCTCTATCAGGCCTTCTATGATGGTCCGGATGCGTCCGGTGCCGGAGAGCAGCTCTTTTATATAAGATTTGTCGATGAACTTCCGGTCGGCATAAAGAGCCTGCATGGTCTTGTGGAGGACATCTCCCAGCATGCCGGCATCCAGCGATTCGCTGACCTCATCCGCCGCAGAGAGTTCCTTGATTTTCGAGAAATAGAACTTTGCAGGGCAGCTGAGATAATCCTGAAGGGAAGATGCCGACAGGCAGAATCCTTCCTCCTGCATCTTCGCAAGGTCTTCGTCGGTTTTGGGGATGGCTCCTTCTGCGGGCGCTTCCCGTATGGGGGCCTTTACGACATAGCTGCGCATGTCGAAGTCGTAGAGCATCTGCAGCTGGCGGATGTAACGGCTCTGCTCGCCGCTGCGGCTGAGTTCCGTGCGGGAATCGAATACCAGCCAGATGTTCTGCGCACGCTGGATCAGGCGGTAGAAATAGTAGGCCCAGACGGCATCCTGATATTCATATGTGGGCAGGCCGAATCCCTTCCGGAGTTCAGCGGGGATAAAGGAAGGTGCCACAGCCCTGCGGGGGAAGCTGCCTTCGTTGCAGGAGAGTATGATCAGATTCTCGAAATCGAGGGCCCGCGTTTCGAGCGGCCCCATGATCTGAAGGCCTTTGAGCGGTTCTCCGTCGAACGGAACGCTGGCTCGGCCTGCTAGCTGAGCGAAGAGACGCCACCAGGTCCGGGGCTGTATGCCCAGATTCAGGCCCTGCAGGCGCGTAGCGGCTTTGTAGGCGAACATGGCGAAATCCAGTTCCATCTGCATCCCGCCGTGCTCCTTTAGCAGTGGAGCGAGCCCCAGCAGGAATTCGCGGACATACTGAGCGGGATCTGCCGCGGGGCGGAATATAAGTTCGAGTATGCCGTTGCCTTTGAAGGCTTCCTGAGGCACGTAGTACCTGGCCTCTTCCCTTATCTTCTTTACGATTCCGGCTCCGGTTTCGTCCAGGATGCTGCGCAGGATGCTGTTGCTGAAGATGTTCCAGATATGCCTGTGGTAGAACTGCACTGAGCCGTTCTTTTCCCTCGTGTTCAGCTGCATCGCGGCGATGTCGTCCATCAGCGCGGTGAATTCGCTGTCTCCCATGGGGTAGCCCATGGTCACGTTGATATCTTCTATCTGTTCCGGAATCGAATTCAGCACATTCAGCAGCAGCCCTTCGTCCGGCAGCACGATGGCAGTATTGATTCCAATCTCCGCGGCGGTATCTGACAGGATATAAGGCAGCAGTTTCGTCTGTCCTACCGATGAGGGGACCGAAACTACGTTGACTGTGGGGCGGGGGAGACCGTCGGGGTCAAGCGCGAAGGCCTGTGGAAACTCCGCAACATTCTGCGACAGGAAGAAAGACGACCTGTTCGCCGGATCCTTGATCTCGGGGCTGCTGAAATCCCAGCAGAACTCCGCCAGATGCGCGTCCCGCATCTTGCGGAGCAACTTCTTCTCGCACTCGTTAAGGGCATTCAGCCCCACGAAAACGAACTTGTCGCTATCCGGGAAAACCGGTGAGAGCGCATCGACGACGGACTCGTTTTCGAGACGGTCGGCGATGGAACGGTAAAGCATGCCTTCCGAGGCCAGCCCTTTCGATGCGAGAGCCTCATTGAAAGAATGATAGAGGGGGAGCAGGATGTCCCAGATCCGGCGAAACTTTTCTTTATAGTCGCCGCTGTTGCTGAACTGTCCGAGAAAACTCTCCATCGCCTCTCTCTGACCAGGCTCCAGATAACTGAGGTCGTCCTGCATCTGTCGGAACTCCGCCACATTCTTGAAGATGTGGTCTGCTTTCACCAGATACTTGTCAACCTCGGCGAAATCGCTCTGCAGCACACCGCCCCAGAAGATGAATTCGTCCAGAGGCTCGGCATTGGGGTACAGCCTGGTGTAGCAGTCGTAGAGCGTGACGAGGGATTCCATGCGGTCGGCAGGGCGCATGCCTCCTAAGCGGGCGAAGAAGTCATTGATGGTAAGGCACTCCGGGGCTATCATCGCCTGACGGGCAGCCGCACACTCTTCGCCGAGATACTTTCCGAAGAAACTGACCGCCCGCTTGTTCGGAAAAATAAAACACATCCGGCTGATATGCGGAGCCGGATGGTAGTGTTGTGCGACTTGTTTGAGGAAAGGGGTCATCGCAGGTCTGTTATTGTCCATGCACTGCTGCCCAGAATGCCTTCGCCTACCGTGAACTGCGCTTCATCGTTCCAAGGCGTCTCCTGCACTCTGGCTTTGCACAACAGCCCTCCCAGCCCCTCCATATTCATGGTAAACGAAAGGTTTTCGCCGTCCCATTCAAGATTCTCCACAGTCTTGATCACCTCAGGCAGGTTGCTGAAGATATCGCTCTTGCCTCCGGCGTTCTCAATATAAACCTCCTTGCTGGCGGAAAAGACTGAATATAGAGTGGTACCGTCGCTTATGAACATGGCTTTATCCTCCGACACCGTGTATTTACGACCTTGTATAACGGCGACACCCTTGCCAAGTTCCGCTCCGGAAGCGTCGCTGTAGTTATAGTGGACTAGCAGCTGGCTGCGCCCGAGCATTGAGATCAGTTCCTTCACGGTGGCATCGCTCTGGGCCTGCAGCATGCCGCAGAGCAGAATAGTGGAAAGTATGGCAGTAATCTTACGCATTTTTCAAATTGTCCAATAAAGTTTCAAGATCGTCAAGTGTAGATACAAGAACCGTGCGAGGTTTGCTTCCTTCCTGCGGCCCCACGATTCCGGCCTGCTCCAGCTGGTCCATGACGCGCCCCGCCTTCGCATATCCCATGCCCAGCCTGCGCTGCAGGTCGGAGGTGGATCCCTTCTGGGTGGTGACCACGAGTTTGGCGGCTTCTTCAAAACGCTCGTCAAGATCGCCGAGTTCGCCCTTGGCGCCGCCGTCTTTCTCTTCTTCCTTGACCTCGGGCAGATAATAAGGGGTGTTGTAGCTCTTGCCGTAGCCTTCCTGCTCTCCTATGAAGTTGGTGATGGCCTTGATTTCGCCTCCGCTCACGAATCCGCACTGGATGCGCTCGTTCTCTATGCCTGCAGAGAGCAGCATGTCGCCGCGGCCGATGAGTTTCTCGGCGCCGGGGGAGTCGAGTATGGTCATGGAGTCGGTGCGGGAGGCCACCCTGAAAGCGATTCGCAGAGGGAAGTTGCCCTTGATCACACCGGAAATCACATCCACGGAAGGACGCTGCGTGGCGATGATCACGTGGATGCCGGCGGCGCGGCCTTTCTGCGCAAGGCGGATGATGGAGTTGGTGATGCTCTTGGATGCCGCGCGGACCTCGGGGCTGGCGCCCATCGTCATGGTGAGGTCGGCGTATTCATCTACGATAGTAACCAGATAAGGCAGGAACCTGTGCCCGTTCTTCGGATTAAGCTTGCGGGCCTTGTACTTCTCGTTGTAGTCGGTGATCTTGTTCTCACCGGCGCGGCTGAGCAGTTCGTAGCGCTGGTCCATCTCTATGCAGAGGCTCTTGAGGGTGGTTTCGGCATCTTTCGCGTTCTTCACGATAGCTTTCGCCTTCTCCTCTTCTTCATCGCCGGCGGTGGGCATCACGGCCAGATAGTGCTTGAGCAGCTGGTTGTAGGCCGAGAATTCCACCATCTTCGGGTCGATGAACACGAATTTGAGTTCGGAGGGGTGCTTTGCATAGAGCAGCGAGGCGATTATGATGTTGAGGCCGACGGATTTGCCCTGCTTGGTTGCGCCTGCAACCAGGAGGTGAGGGGCGTCGCTGAGGTCGAACACCTTGACCTGCTGGGTGATGGTGTAGCCTATGGCCACCGGCAGTTCGTATTTGCTGGTGCGGAAGGCTTCGCTGTTGAGCAGGCTCTTGAGAGGCACGATTGACGCATAGTCGTTGGCGACTTCGATTCCCACGGAATCCGACAGGGTTACCACGCGCACGCCCTTGGCGTTCATCTGCATGCCGATATCTTCCTGCAGTTTCTTGACTTCGGAAATACGCACTCCGGGGGCCAGGGTGACTCTGTAGAGAGTGACCGTAGGGCCTACCTGGGCTTTGACTTCGGTGATCTCTATCTTGTAGTTCTTCAGCGTCGCGCGTATCTTGTTGTTGTTGCGCTGCAGTTCTTCGTTCGAGGGGAGCCTGCGGTCGGAGGAGTGGGCTTCGAGGAGTTCGAGGCCGGGGGCTTTGAATTTCGGAAGGCCTTCCGGGGGGTCGAGGCGGTTGTTGATCGGCGGCAGCTTCTCGTAGCGTTCGTTCTCCAGAGTGTCATCGGTCACGACCTCCAGCCCTCCGTCGGTTGTTTCAGGTCCGTCCGGTTGCAGGTTATCCCCCTTCGGGAGTTCGCCCTCCGGGCTCACCCCACCATCCCTTCGGGACGGTCCCCCCGCTATCGAACCGCGGGTGTTACGTCCCTCAGGGGAATAACCTGCACCGTCCTCTGCCTGAGAATCAGCGGTAAACAAGTCTGCAGATGAATCTGCATCAGCCGCATGTTTTCCGAGGGAATGAACCCTGTCGGAGAAGCGGGGGCTGCAGAGGAAGAGCCAGCAGACGAGGAGCAGGGCAATGAGGATTCCGGTGATGACATGACCGAAAAGATTGTTGCTCCAGAGCACTATCTGCTCGCCGCACTGCCCGCCGAGCCCTCCGCCGAAAGCATTGGGAATACCCGCGAGGTTGCCTGCAAAAGCAAGCAGCAGGGATGCCACCAATGTGCCGCTGAGGGCGAGCAGAGTGGTTTTAAGCAGAGAATAATGCCAACGGTTTCCGACAAGCCGGACACTCACTGCAAAGAGAATGACGAGCAGGGCGAAACTGCCGAGGCCGAACAATTCGCACACGAGCAGATGCCCGGTCTTGTAACCCAGTTTGCCGGCGGCGTTGCCCACTTCGGTGGAGCTCTCCATCATAGAAGGATCGCGGAGAAGGCTCATGTCCTGCTGCCAGTGGAAAAGATAGGAAATCCCGGCAATCAGGATGAAAAGGCACAATACACCGACGGCAAGGCCTGCGATGAGCCTTGCATTGCCGCGTTCCTTTTCGTCCCAGTTCCTCCAGAAAGCTATGTAGTCGACGAATTTCCTCATTTCTTCTTGTTTTTCTTATTGTACCGGAAATTGTTCCGGTTCTTTCCTCCGTTCTGGGGTTTTATGCCCAGAGTGGGCCGTGAGAAACTTACATCCTGCGAAAGGCCCTTCAGGCTGAGCCCTTCCGGCACCTTCAGACGGTAATCCGACAGCTTTTCTATATCCGCGAAGATGGTCTCGTCTGCCACGCTGTCTTTGTTCCAGATGAGATATTGCGTGCGCATATACGAGGCCAGGGAACGGATCATCGCCGTTTTTACCTCTCCCTCGGGCTCGTCGCAAAGCAGATTGATTATTTTTTCGATATTGCGTCCGTAGTGTGTCGCCTTTATCTTGGATCCCTTCATGGGCAGCGGCACAGGTTTGGTCTCGAATTCTTCTTTCACGGGGCAGGGGAAAGGAGAATCGATGTCGAGGTCGAATCCGGCTATTATGTAAAGCTGGTCCCAAAGTTTCTGCTCCCACTGCTCCTGCGTCTTTACACCGGGGTTGAGCAGTTCCATGGTTTTCACTACGGATGCCGCCTGCTCGCTGCGCTTGGCCTTGTCGGGGATTTCCTTGAGGTGCTCGACCATCTTGAGCACATTGCGTCCGTATTCCGTGATCTGGAGCTTCTCCCGCTCCGTATTGTATTCAAGTTTGATGAAATCTTCACTCATAAAATAAACATGACTTTCGTTCGTAATAGGCAAAGATAGTAAAACTATCCCGACAAAAATACAATGCCGATCACAATCTTGGAAAGATATTTGTATTATCTTTGCAAGATAAGATTACGAAGATGAGATTTTTACGTTACTTCATGATATCCGCCCTGGTTGTTGCCTCGTCGACTTTTGTTTCCTGCCATCATGGCGGAGATGACGACGAAACCAAGGAGTACTTGAACGGAACCCTTTCTATCAACGTTCCCAAATATCTTCAATGCGGTGATGTGGTGCATATAGAACCGACAGGCGTCTACAGGAATGACGAGTCCGACACCATGTTGTGTTGCAGTTGGACCAATCCTTTCACCAACAAGACCGATACGATACGCCTCGAAAGCGATCCTGCCGCCAAGGGCAAGGATTTCGATTTCGAGGTTTCAGCAGATTCTCTTTCGACTTTCACGATTATTGTTTCGGTCTGGGCCGACGGATATTACACCAAGACCACTTCGGCCACTTTTACTGTCGTGGATCCCACTCTGGGCACCGGTTCGCTCAAGGGGTACGATTTTCTCGGCGCGGTGTCGAAGATGACTGATGAGCGCGACGGCAGCGAATACTATTATTGCAATGCAGCCGGCAAGGACTGGCTGATCCAGAATCTTGCCTGGAACGGCTCTGGGATATCATACGTTGATGCTGAAGCTCTGGACCATATTTTCGGTCGTTTTTACACTTGGGACGAAGCCGTTTCCGCATGCCCGGCCGGATGGCATCTTCCCTCTTCTGCCGACTTTACCGCCATAGCCGGAGAGGAAGGCGCCGGAAACCTGATGGTGAATGCCAGCTTCAACGGAACTACCATGTGGGAGTTCTGGCCCGCTGTCAAAATCACCAACGGCAGCCGGTTCTCAGCCATTCCCGTCGGATATGTTTCCGTGGAGGGTGACGGCAAATCGTTCATCGGGATGAACAGTTATGCGTTGTTCTGGACATCCGACAGCTCGGAGAAAATGGCGGTCGCACGCTATATCTATGTCGACAAACCTGTGCTGTATGCCGGAGAATTCGACAAGGCCGGCATTTGTGCATCGGTTCGTTGTGTTAGGTAATTTTAATTTAAGATACATTATGAAAAAAACTCTCGTTTGGATTGGCATCATCGCCATCGTAGTCCTTTGGGGCATTTCCGCATATAACGGACTTGTGAACAAAGATGAAGCTGTTACCGCTGCCTGGAGCCAGGTTGAGAACAACTATCAGCGCCGCGCAGACCTCATCCCCAATCTCGTCGCCACGGTCAAGGGTTATGCCGAGCATGAAAAGGGTACACTCGAGGCTGTCGTGAACGCCCGCGCCGCTGCGACTCAGGAGAGCGGAGGCGATCTCAGTTAGGAAGATGTGGCTGCTTATCAGAAGGCTCAGGGCGAGGTCAGTTCCGCTCTCAACCGCCTGCTTATGGTAGTGGAGAATTACCCCGAACTCAAGGCCAACGAGAACTTCCTCGACCTCCAGGCCCAGCTTGAAGGCACCGAAAACCGCATTGCAGAGGCCCGCAGGGCATTCAACGAAACAGCGAAGGAATACAATACCTCCATCCGCCGTTTCCCTGCAAACCTTCTTGCGGGTGTGTTCGGCTTCTCGGCAAAAGGTTATTTCGAGGCTGACGAAGCTGCCAAGACCGCTCCCAAGGTAGAATTCTGATGTCTTTCGGAAGAAAGATACTTTCATTGATACTTCTCGTCGTCCCGGCATTCGCTTACGGGGCGGCGCTTCGGGATTATATCCCTTCCGCTCCCGAGCCGCAGGTGCTCGTGAATGATTTCGCCAACGCTTTTACTCAGTACCAGACGGATTCGCTGGAGAGGGTGCTCGTAGATTTTGACGAGCGCACGTCCAATCAACTCTGCGTTGTCACGCTCACCGATCTCCACGGTTACGATGTGGCCGAATTCGCCCTCGCCCTTGCGAATTCCTGGGGGATAGGCAGCAGCCGGAACAACGGCATGTTGATTCTCCTCAAGACCCGTAACGGGGGCTATGTGGACGTGACCATACAAGTCGGACGCGGCCTGGAAGGAGCCATCCCGGACGCCTATGCCGCCAGGATCATCCGCAATATCATGGGGCCGCACCTCCGTCAGGATGAATACTGGCCCGCGGTCACAAAGGCCTGCACAGAGCTTATGGCTCTTGCCGAAGGCGAAATCAGCGAACCCCGCGATGACGACGACAGCGGAATCGAGGCCGCCATCTTCATGGGCATATTCTTTCTGATCATCTTCGCGCTTATAATTTATGTCGCTTCCAAAGACGATAATCACCGCGGCGGCGGTGGATTCCGCGGGCCTACCATAATCTTCGGTCCCGGCGGCAGTTCGTCGGGAAGCAACTGGACAGGTGGCGGTTTCGGCGGCGGC
>ERZ842401.6105-NODE-6105-length-13012-cov-17.756348_pt1 | contig 13012 bp, 12 predicted proteins | sample MGYA00521270_ERZ842401 | MGnify/ENA primary metagenome ERZ842401 (study PRJEB31892, sample SAMEA3878208) | bioreactor metagenome | biome: Moose rumen | place: Sweden | collected 2011-10 | study: EMG produced TPA metagenomics assembly of the PRJEB12797 data set... | reverse complement strand
GGTCAAGTTTCATCTCTTGCAGCAAAATGCCGTCGGTCATAATCTTGATTTTGGTCGTGCTGTCGGTTTTGTCCTCAAAGCGCATTTTGTAGCCGACAACGCCGGGGAACGTCGTGCCGAGTTGCTTTGCAATAAACTCGCTCACACTCAGCGCGGCGATTCTGCGCGGCTGCGTAACGGCAATCATTCCGTTTTCGCTGTAGCCAGCCTCGTGCAAAATCACAGGCAGTTGCGTCGTCTTGCCGCTTCCCGTTGGAGATTGCACCACGATAACTTGGTTTTGCTTGAGCGTTTCAAGAATACGCTCTTTTTGTTCATACACTGGTAATGCTTTGTAATCTAATGCCATAAAACAGTTCCTTTTGTATCGTTCATTAAGTTCATACGCTTTTCAAGATACGAAGCCCATTTCTCATCGCCCTCTCGTTTGAGCGTTTTGATGAGGTCGGGATTGAGGGTCTTCAAAATATAATCGCCGTCGCGGTCGATATACGTCGTGATAAGCACGGGATTCACCGCCTCGATTTCGCATTTTTCGTAACACTGCGTTTCCTCATTGTATTTCTTCACGAACTTGACTTGAATAAAAAAGCCGTCGCCCGTATAATCGCGCGCTGTTTCGGGGGCGGCAAACTGCGGGTCGCGCCGCTGTCCGCTAATCGTGTTGCCCAGCGCATACATAATCATCTTGTCGGTTTTCTCCGTTTGCAGATTGCCCACGATGTCCCAGACTTTCGCAACGTGCGGGTGATTTGCCCACACAATGTCTGCGCCCGCTTCATTCAAGAGCTTGTAATAATACGCACGCTGGCTAGGCATAACCGAACGCACATATTCAGGCTCTGCGCAATGCACCGACACCACGAACAAATCGCACGGGTGTTCCGCTCTCAAGCCCGCAAGTTTTTTGATAAACCCTGCGCGCGCCTCTTCCGTCGGGCTTACATAATCGATGAACGACGAGCCTTTGAAGCTGTTGAGCACCTCCGTAACCGCCACAAACAGCACCGTCCAGCCGTCCTTTTCGATGACTTGGTAGGTCAGCGGTGCGTCTGCGCTCGGTTTTACGCCTGCACTGTAAATAGCGCGCTCGCTGTCTTTCGTCTCGGCTTCCCTGCGCTTAAAATACGAATAGGTCGCCTTCATTCCGTCTACGCCTTGGTCGTTGGTGTGGTTGTTTGCGAGCGAAAATACATTAAATCCCGTCTTTATCGCCTCTTCCACATATTCGCTTTTCATATTGAACGTGGGATAACTCTGCCAATCCTTTTCGTCGTACACGGGGGCTTCAATGTTCGCAAACGCAAAATCCGCGCCCGAAACGTATTGCTTCACGCCCTCCCAAATCGCAGAAAACGGCTTCTTCATCGAAAAGTTTTCGTCGTGCGCCATAATATCGCCCGCAAATACTGTGTTCAATACCAAATCCGCTGGCACTGGCTCAGCCTGTTTTTCAATTTCTTCTTCTGTCGTTTCTTCAACAGCTGTTTCTGATTGTTTCTCTGTTTCTGAATCAGTCTTTTCCTGTGATTTCTGCTGTTCGACAGTCTGCGTCCGTTCTGTCTGTTGTAAATCAGGCTCTGGCTGTGGAGAAACAGGCTGTGCCTGTTTAGTGGCGCAGGAAAAAAGAAAAAGCGAAAGCGAGAGCAAAAAAATAAAACGAAATTTCATTACATTCATCAAAAAAATCCTTGTATTTTTATTTTTTGGGGATTTCGTACGCATTGAGCGTGTAGCGCGTCCATTTGCGGCACAGCGGCACAAAATCATTTTGCGTCTTCAAAAAATATTCCAACGCCCGCTTATAATCGCCCGAAAAATAATAACATTCGCCAATGTAAAACTCGGCGCGTCGGCTGGCGTTTTCCTCGCGGTTCGCACTCAAAAACTGAACGAGTTCCTCGGCGGCTTTTTTGTAATCGGCATTCAAAAACGTGCGCTTCAAAATTATCTGCAAAAGATAATCGTCGCCCGTCGCGCCCTCTTCCCTGTCTTTTGCAAACACATACGGCGAAAGTCCTTTTTCAACCGTCTTCGGCGCAAGCGGAAACATATTCTTGACCGATTCCGCCGCAGAGTCGGACTGGTTCGGCGTGCGAATCGATTTTTTCATATACGGTAGCGGCTGTTCGCGAAGGGAGCCTGCAACATACAATTTCTCCGCCTCGCTTTCTGGTTCGATGAGCGTTTCTGTTTTTTCCGACTCGGGAAGCACACACGCAATCACCGTGGCATTCACAGACGGCACGACCACGCGGTACAATTTGCCCGCCGTTCGCGCAATCACCGCATAAAAATACTCCGCCGTTTTGTCTTCAATGCGGTCGGTAAAAGAGCGCGTCGAGGCTTCCACCTCTGCCCGCTCTGCCAGCGCGGCAAGGTCTTGAGAAACGGCAATCGGGTCGTTCGCGCGAAAAATCGCAATCGAAGTAACACCGTCTTGCACATTCAAATCCCACGTTACAAGGATTTCATTTTCGTTTTTTGCCGTTGCCGTAACGTTTGAGGCAATCGGTCGGCTCTGAGAAAACGCAGGCGAGAGTAAAAAGCAGTGCACCAAAAGCAGTGCAGACAACAAAAAAAGCGCCGTTTTGAAATTTCTTTTCATATCATAATTATAATGCAATCCCGTTTTATTGCAAGACAGAAAACGCACCTTTCCACGCGGCAAAAGCGCATACACACGAAGAAACAGCAACATACAAACGCATTGCCGAAGAATATTTAACAAGGGGCTTAAGCCCCTTGCTGCAACAAAAGTATGTATGAGCTAACGATTATCGAGTCAAGGTGAAGCACAAGCAAAAAAATCCTTTTCTGTGAATTTTTTAACACGAGGAAACGACAAAAATTTTTTTCACCCCGTTTCCTCAAGGAAAAATGCTCCTTTTTTTCTGGGGAGCGCGTTTCCTTTAGGAAATCGTCTTCCCTTAAAATAGGATTGATGTTTCCTCGAGGAAATTGCGTTCTCTTAAAATAGGATTGACGTTTCCTCAAGGAAATTGCGTTCTTTTTTTCTGGGAAAGGCGTTTCCTCAAGGATTTTTCCCAAAACAAATCTTGCATAATTTTTATTTTGTATTTATCATACTTTCATATTTTATTTTTGAGAGGGTTTTTCTATGTTCATTGAAAAAGGCTTCAATTCTCACACAAAAACGATGACGCTGGCGACGAAAGTGAGAGCGCTGGCAACGCAGTACGAAAAGTACGCCGAGCAAATCGCAGACGAGAAATTCGATGCGAACATCAAAGAGGCGCTTTCGCGTGCAGAGCAGATTATCGCGGATTCTAACGCGAGCAAGGCGCTTTCTACGCTCGACGCGACGGACGCAAAGCGCGACAGCATTTTCCGCGCGCTCGGCACGCTGCTCAAGGCGCTCTGTTCGGTGCCAATTGCCGCCGACAACGAGAACGCAAAGCCGCTGCTCGACATCTACAACAAGTACGGTATGGCAACGATTTCTAAAAGCTACAGCGAGGAATCAGGCGACATTTTGAGTTTGCTCGGCGATATGAGCGCGGAAAAAACGGCGGCGCTCACTGCAAAACTCTACGGCGTAAAGGAAACGCTCGCGGCTCTCAAGGCTGCACAGGCGGAGTTTGACGCGGCAAGCAACGCATACACCGAGGCAAACAAAGACAACAGGGGCAAAAAGAGCGCAAGCGAGCAGAAAAAAGAGCTGAATGTCTTTTTTAACGACAAAATCATTCGCTACGTCAATTTTATGATTGATATGGGCGAAACAAAGTTCGTGGATTTTGCCAAAGCTATCAATTTTGAGATTGCCAAAACGAACGACTGACCTCACCCCCCCTCTCCTAGAAGGCGAGGGGCTTTTTTTGGGCGCACTCCCCTTTCTGCATAAGAGAGGGGCTTTTTTTGTCTTTTTGGGCGGGAAAAGTCAAAAAATGACGGGCGGAGGTCAGAAAAAGAGCGTTGAAAAGGGCTTAGGGGCGGCTTTATAATGGCAGTATGAAAAGCATACTATGGAACAACGGCTGGAAGTTTTGGAAAGATACGGATTCGTTTGCGCTCGTGTGGAATATCAGCGACAAGGCGCACGATGTGGAGTTGCCGCACGACGCGATGATAAGCGAAAAGGCGCAAGCGAACAGCGTGAACGGCGCAAATACGGGGTTTCGCGACGCGGAATGTTACACTTATGTCAAAATTTTTGAGTGTCCGAACGACTGGGCGGCAAAAACGACGCGCGTGGTGTTTGAGGGCGTGTATATGAATGCGTTTGTGTATCTTAACGGGCAATTCGTGGCAAAATCGCCGTCGGGATACGCAACGTTCAGCGCGGATTTAACGCCGTTTTTGCGCTTCGGCTCTCAGAATGAACTGCGCGTTTTGCTTCGCGCGGGGGCAATGCCAAACAGCCGCTGGTATAGCGGTGCGGGGATTTATCGCGATGTGTATTTGCTACAGGGCGAGAAATGCCACATTGCAGAGAACGGGGTAAAAATCGTTACGGAGAGCGCGGGCGAGATTTCGGTGATTCGCGCAGAAATGACGGTGGAAAACAAAAGCGATTCGGCGCAGGAATTGCAGGTTTCCGCGGCGATTCGGTTCAAAAACGACACTGTTTCGACTGAAAACACGGTGATTTTTGTGCGCGCAGGCGAAAAACGCACGGTTTTTCAGCGCATTGCGATAGAAAACGCACGGCTTTGGAGCGATACTGAGCCGAATTTGTATGATATGCGCGTGATTTTGCAAAAAATCGGTGAAAACGGGGGCGAAATCATCGACGAGGCAGAGGAGCGGTTCGGGATTCGCACCGTTTTTGCAGACGCAAAGCGAGGGCTTTTGGTGAACGGCACGGCTGTCAAGCTCCGCGGCGCGTGTGTGCACCACGACAGCGGCATTTTGGGCGCGGCGACATACGAGGACGCGGAATTCCGACGTGTCAAAATCCTCAAAAGCGCTGGGTTCAACGCAATCCGCTCGGCTCATCAGCCGATTTCGCAGGCAATGCTTCGCGCGTGCGACGAACTCGGCGTTTTTGTGATAGACGAGTTTTCGGATATGTGGAACCGAATGAAATCGAATTACGATTACGGTCTTTTCTTTGAAGAATGGTGGCAGACGGACGCAGCGGCGATGGTCAACAAGGATTTTAATCACCCGTCGGTCATTTTGTATTCAATCGGCAACGAAATCCCCGAAATCGGCACGAACGGCGGCAGTGAATACGCGCACCGTATCGCAGATTTTGTGCGCTCGCTCGATGCTTCTCGGCTCACGACGGCGGGGATTAACGGCGTGTTTGCCGCAAGCGACGCAATCGGCAAGATTATCGCAGATGTGATGAGCGGCGAGGCGCAATCGGACGGCGGCGGCGGGAATGTCAACGATTTTATGACGGTGATGGATTCTCATATCGACAAAATCGTGGTGCACCCCGAGATTTCGGCTCGATTGGACAAGGCGTGCGCCGCGCTCGATGTTGCTGGCTATAATTATATGACGGCGCGCTACGAATTGGACGCAAAAACGCGCAAAAATCGCGTCATTGTTGGCTCGGAGACGTATCCGCCCGACATCGCACGGAATTGGCGCGAGGTGCTTAAATTCCCAAGCGTCATCGGCGACTTTACGTGGACGGGCTGGGATTATATAGGAGAAGCGGGAGTGGGAATTCCTGCGTACACGGCGGGCGAAGGCGGATTTGGCGCACGCTTTCCCGCACAGCTTGCCTATTGCGGCGACATCGACCTTTTGGGTAATCGCCGCCCGATGAGTTTTTTGCGCGAAATCGTCTTCGGGCTTAGGTCTGCCCCGTACATCGCGGTGCAAAATCCGCGTCATTTCGGGGAAACGCTCCTTAAAACGCCGTGGATTTTAAGCCACACCGAGCGCAGTTTTAGTTATGCCGATTGTGTTGGGAAAAAGGCGATTGTGGAGGTGTTTTCAGCGGGTGATGAAACGGAATTGTTTGTAAACGGGAAATCGCAGGGCAAAAAGCAAGCGGGTGAAGCGGCGGATTATCGGGTTTTGTACGAAATCACGGTGGAATCAGGCGAGCTTTGCGCAGTGAGCTACCAAAACGGCAGCATTATCGGAAAAGATGTGCTGTATTCAAGCCACGGCGCAAAACAGATTGTCGTTTGCACAGAGGAACAGACCAAAACGGATACTTTGGTGTTTGTGAATATTGAATTGCACGATGCGGCAGGCAATCTTGAAACAGACGATGACCGCGAGCTTTCGATTCAGGTAAGCGGCGGCGCAAAACTCATTGCGTTCGGTTCGGCTGACCCCAAAACCGCGTATAGCTACACCGCAAGCACGACAAAAACGTTTTTCGGCAAAGCCCTTGCGGTGCTCAAGCGAACGGCGGATTCAGGAGCAGCGGCACCCAGTGCAATTACGGTGAGCGCACACGGACTCCCCCTCACGCACATCACGCTGTAAAATCCGATTGCAATAAAAAACAAGGGCTTTTTCACCCTTGTTTTTGTTGTCGTAAAAATCAGAAATCAAACAGGTCGCTCATACCGTACAGCGCGCCTTTTTTCAGCGTTCCGCTGTTCACGCCCGAAACAAGCCGTTCCAGCGCACGAACTGCACCCGACGCAAAACCTTCGCGGCTTCGTGCCCGATGGGTAAGCTCAATCGTGTCTGCGGCACTGTCAAAAAACACGGTATGCGTGCCCGGAACACTGCCCGCCCGCGTGCTCGAAACGTGAAGTTCGTTCGGCTGCGGTTTTTCGTGGAATGCGTCTGTAACCAGCGCCGTTTTTTTGGGATTCGCTTTCATAATCCGCGCGGCGATTTCAAGCGCAGTTCCGCTCGGGCTGTCTGCCTTTTGATTGTGGTGCATTTCCCACACTGCCGTGTCGTATTCGTCAAAATCCTTGATAAGAGCCGCCGCCTCCGACACAATGCGATAAAAAACGTTCACGCCGATAGAAAAATTGGCGCTGTGCATAATAACGCCATCGCAGCGAGCGGCAAGGTCTTTCACATAATCCGCCTTGTCTGCCCAGCCCGTCGTGCCCACAACAATGGGAATCCCCATCGGAAGCAAAGCCTCAATGTTTGTCATCACGGCACTCGGGTGGCTGAACTCAATTATGCCGTCCACGCCGCTTGAGGCAATCGCACTCGAAACAGCCGCGCCATCGCCCTTTGCCACCAAAACGTCCGCATCAGAGGCGGCAACGTCCACGGTCAATGCAACCGTGTGTCCTGCTTTTTCCGCCACAGAGCGAATGATGTGCCCCATTTTTCCGTATCCAACAAGTGCAATTCTCATTTTCGTTCTCCAGTCTTTTTACTCAAAATACGCCTTGTGCAACGTCTTTATCACCGTGTCGCAATCGCTGTCACCCACAATCATACTGATATTCACTTTGCTTGCGCCTTGGCTAATCATTTCCACATTCACGCCCGCATCGTTGAGCGCAGAAAAGCCTTTTGCAAGGATTTCGCTGGAGCGCGAAACATCGCAAATCGTGGTAACAATAGATTTCCCAGTCTGCACATTCACGTCAGCAACGCGCTGGAGGTCTTGCAACAGCCCCGACAAATCCGCCTTTGTATTCACCGTCAGCGATACCGAAACTTCGCTGGTGGCAATCACGTCAATGCTGATGTTCCATTTTAAGAATTGATTGAAAATATGCGCCAAAAAGCCCGCCGCGCCAAGCATTCGCGTAGAAACGATGTCGATAAGCGTTACATGCTTGACCGCCGTAATCGCCGTAACGCTCGGACGCACGCCCGTGTGCTTTTCCACGATAATAGAACCAGCGCTTTTTATGTTGTAGCTGTTTTTCACGCGCACGGGAACGCCGACTTTTCTGCACGGAACCATACTTCGCGGGTGCAACACCTGCGCGCCGAACATCGCAAGTTCCTGCGCTTCCTCGTAAGTAACCTCGCTCACCGTTCTGGCTTTTGGGCACACACGCGGGTCGGTCGTCATAATGCCGTCCACGTCTTTCCACGTCTGGATTTCGTCTGCGCCCAAAGCCGCCCCCAGCATCGTCGCCGTAAGGTCGCTGCCGCCGCGTCCGAGCGTGGTAATCGTGCCGTTTTTGTCTTTGGCAATAAAGCCCGTTACAATCGGAATGGCATCGTCAGAACCGTCTTTATAGGAAGAAAGTGCGCGCGGAATCGTGTCCCACACTTCGTCCAGAAGCTCCGCCTGCATAAAATTGCTGTCGCTCACAAAACCCGCGTCCCACGCATCATAAAACCGCGCCTGCACGCCCTGCTTTGCAAGATACGCCACCATCATTCTCACACTCAACCGCTCGCCAAAACTCACCAGATAATCGCGGGTGCGCTTGGTCAACTCACGGAGCATAGAAATGCCCGTCAACAGCGTTTTAAGCTCACCGAGCAAATCGCTCAATGCGGGCACTTCAATACCGAGTTCCCGCGCCGTGTCATAGTGCAGATTTTCGATTTTTGCAACGTCCACCGTGCCGCGCACCGCTTCTTCCGCCGCATCAAGCAAATGGTCTGTCGTATCGCCCATTGCCGAAAGCACAACAATCGGGCGGCTTTCCTTATACGCCCCAATAATCGACGCAACGTGGCGAATTCGCTCTGCATTTGCCACAGACGAACCGCCGAACTTCATAACAATCATAATCAATCCTCTTCGCTAAAATTTATGCAATCAATATATCAATTATTGCATATTTATGCAACTAAGGATTTACCGCCATCCAACATTCAATGCCGTGAACAATATCTTCGTCCACGTCGTGCTCGATTCGGCAGGCATTTTCTTCCGCTTGGTCAAACGGAACGCCAGTGATTTTTTGCAGGAATTTCGTAAGCAAAACGTGCCGCCCGTAAATCATTTTAGCTTTTTCAAGCCCTGTCGGTGTCAAAATCAGCTCGCCCGTTTCTGCAAATTCCACAAATCCGCCGTCCCGCAAAATCCCCATAGCGCGACTGACGCTCGGTTTAGACACATTCAATTTGCGAGCAACGTCAATGGAGCGCGCAGAGCCGTTTTGCTCTTGAATCATCAAAATCGCTTCAAGATAATTTTCGCCTGATTCGTACATTTTTTCGTCCTTGATTCCTTAAAAATATGCTACAGCAAACAAGTTCGCACTGACAATCTTTTTTCAGCATACATTCTGTAACAATTCCATTTTTTTATTATATCACAGATTATTTTGGAAAAAAATATTCTTTTTCTCAATTACGTCCGCCGCAAACGCCTTTTTATGCTTTGTCCGCGTCGTCCAATTCGGGCGTGTAGAGCGAAAATCCGCAGCGCCCGTTTGCTTTGGTGCGGTAAAGCGCGCGGTCGGCGTGGGAATACATCTCGGTGGAATACCCCTCGTCCGAAAACGAAATGCCCACACTGACCGACAATTTGGGGAATCCCTGCGACTCGGGATTTTTGAGCGTTTCATTCATCTCCGTAATTTTCATTCCCAAAAACGTCCCCTCGCTTTCCGCAACTCCCTGCAAAATCAGCGCGAACTCATCGCCACCGATTCGGAACGCCTTGCCGTTTTTGCCCGCCAGTTCCTTGAGCAGTTCCGAAACGTGCTTGAGCGCAATATCGCCGATTTCGTGCCCAAAGCAATCGTTAATCTGCTTGAAATTGTCCACGTCCACAATCAAAAACGCAATCGCATCGGTCACGCCCTTGTAAAACGCGCAAAGCTGCTCAAACATCGTCCTGTTCAAAAGCCCCGTAATCGCGTCGTAAGAAGCCTGCCGCTGCAATTCCTTTCGCACCGTCGTGTTCATCTGATACATTTTGTTATACGTTTCGGCAAGATACGTCAGTTCTGCGCCCGCCGCAACGTTTCTGAGCGGTTTGGAATTTTTGATTGACACCACATAAAACTGAAGCGGACGAAGCACAAAAAACGCGATAAAACCGACCGAAAGCGCAATCAAAACGATGATAAAAAATGACAACAAGCATTGCTGCACCAGCGCGCGATAAAAAATCTTTTTGTTGGAAATGCGGCGCTGTTGTGTCTGCAAAAAAACAGCGTTCGCGGCGGTTATCAGTTTTGTGTTTACAAATTTTTTTAGCTCGGCATATTCGTGCCCAAACAAAATGGCATACGCCGCGTCTTCCAGCTCCACATCGCTCATCGAAATCTCGTCGCCCGAAAGCACGCACGCGCGCAGTTCCTCGCTCATCATACTTTCGTCGATTCCCGCAATTTCGCAGGCAAGACGCAGGCTTTTTAGCTCGCGTTCTTCCATACGCCTTTCATATTCAAAGATTTCCGCAAGCATTATGCTTGCCCGCGTATCAATGCCGCCGAATCGGGCGCGCAGGTCGTCTTCGGCAGTTTTTTGCGAAAGCATTTCGTGTTTTTCCTGAAAATACAGACGGACACAAGAAAAATCGAGGGTAAGAATATATTGGCGGGCATAATCGGTCATAGCGTCGAAACTTTGCTTTAAGTCCTGCAAATCTTTTTGCGCAAAAACATAATTTTCACTGTCGGTCAACAGATTTTCGTATTTTTGATACACGGTATTCAATCCAATCATTTCTGCAAAAAACAAAAACAGCCCGACACACAAAAAAGCAAAGCACATCGAATGGATTTTGATATGATTTTTATTTTTTTCATCATTTTACCCGTTTCATATTATACCGCGCAATTTGTCATAAAGCAAAATTTTTATCCCCAAAAAAATCAGGGAACACTATCGAAAGTATGATTTATTCACAAAGATTCTCGGGTCAAAGCGCGATAATGGCATAAAACGTCGAACGAGATGCTGAATCAAGTTCGCCAATGACAACGGCACGCCGTCAAGCCGTATCGTAACAGCATATTTTTGTAAAATCCCACACAATCAATCAAATAAAACGCGCCAATCAGTAGCAGAAGCGGCGGCAAAGCACATTTCGATTTGTGCTTTCGTTGTTTTTTCGTTCGCTGTTTCGGGGAGTTCGTTCCGCGCAAAATACGCCGCGCCGAGCGTTTCGCTGTTTTGGGCAAAAGAGCCGCCGAGATTTTTGCACAGATAAAACAGTTTAACCACTTCATACGGATAGGGCGGTTCATTGTGCTTACTGCGGCTTTGCACGGCAATCAATTTTTCAACCGAAACGGAGATGCCCGCTTCCTCTTTTGCCTCTTTGACCGTGTTTTCTGTAGGCGACATATTGAACTCGCACCACCCGCCCGGCAACGCCCATTTTCCCGACTTTTCTTTGACGAGCAGGATTTTTTCCTCCTCAAACACCGCCGCGCGCGTATCAATTTTTGGCGTTTGATAGCCCGAATCCGCGCAAAAAAGGTGCTTCACCGTTTCTATCGGCAGCTGAGTTTTTGCCGCCATCATCTCGGCAGAAATCTCACGAATCCGCGCATATCGCTCTTTGTCAAACACGTCGCGCCCATAAAACAGCCCCGCCTGCGCAATACTTTGCAGTTCCGCCGCCCACGCAATCCATTTATCCTCCCAGTTCATTCTCTTTCCTCCTTTCACACAGAAATCACGCACGGCTCATCATATAAATTGATGTCGTCAGGATAAGTGAATTCGCCCTCTGCCAGCCCTAAAATCGGGTGTCCCGACGGCTTTCGCGGCGAACCTTCGCTATTCTCGCGCTGATTCAAAATCAAATCCAGAAAATCCGACACCTGACTTAAATACTGCTCAGGCACAGAGCGCAATTTCATCACAACTGTTTCATAACTCATTCTCTTTCCTCCTAAGGCTCAGCGCCTTGTAAAAAAGATATTTTTATTATAACTAAAGCGTTCTTTCTGTGCAATCTCACCGCGTTTTTGTTCGTTCGGATTTCCGAATGGCTCGTTTCATTTCGGCGAAAGGCGTTCGGATTTCCGAATGGCTCGTTTCACTTCGGCGCACGGCGTTCGGATTTTTGAATGGCTCGTTTCATTTCGGCAAAAGGCGTTCGGATTTTTGAATGACTCATTGCACAAAGAAGAGGAAAATAGTATATTTTGAATCATCTTTTTTAGTAACAGGAGATTGTTTATGAAATTTGACAGTAATTTCAAAGTTGCGGCGCTCGCGGATTTTGCGCGGTCAACCGTGAATGTGTGCAGAGCGAGCAAGCTCACCGAAGCAAATTTTGTGTCGCTGGTGGACAGAACGGACAAGTTGGAAAAAGAGCTGACTTTTTCGATTAAAAAAGACAAAATTTCGTCCACGCTCGAAAAAGCAGACGGAGAGCGCGATGTGTGTATTCGCACGATAAGCGCGCTCATTCAGGCGGCAGTGCTGCACCCCGACGCAAAGATTCGAGAAGCAGGCACGGCGGCAAAGGCGGTGTTCGATAAATACGGCGTGAAAATAACGCGCGCAAAATACGAAGAGGAATCAACGTATGTGCGTTCGCTGCTGACGGATTTTTCTGCCATTGCCGCACCCGTTAAGGCGATTTCTGGTCTGAACGAAACGATTTTGAGCTTGAAGGGCGCAGAAGAAGTTTTCGAGGCGGAATATGCCGCGTATGCAAAAGCGCTTTCAAACGCAAGCAAAAGCGCAACGGCAATAAAAAAGGAGCTGGTTCTTCTTTTGAACTCCGGGCTTTTGCCGTACATCGACGCGGTTTCGCTCGTGAACGACGCATATAAGCCGCTCCAAAGCGAAATCGAAACGATTTTATCGCGCTTATAGTTCCGCGCGCTACCTCCCCTCCTTTTACGGAGTAAGGCACACAAAAAAAGGCTGGTCGGTTTGAAATACTCCCGACCAGCTTTTTTTCAAGAGATTATTTATCTTCGTAATGACCTTTGCACTGAATTATCTCAATTTGCCCGTCATGCACTTTATAAACAAGACGATTTTTGTCATCAATACGGCGACTCCAGCACCCCTCTTTATTCTTGAGCGGTTCAGGCTTTCCGATACCTGAAAAATTGTTTCGGTCAATATCGCGCAAAAGCTCGTTAATTTTCTTCAATGTCTTTTTATCTTGCATTTGCCAATACAAATATTCCGCCCAGCCAGATTCTGTGAATGTGAGTTTGCTCATTTTTCAAGAGCCTCAAGTTCTTCAAACGATTTCACAACG
>ERZ842401.6104-NODE-6104-length-13014-cov-8.267690_pt1 | contig 13014 bp, 10 predicted proteins | sample MGYA00521270_ERZ842401 | MGnify/ENA primary metagenome ERZ842401 (study PRJEB31892, sample SAMEA3878208) | bioreactor metagenome | biome: Moose rumen | place: Sweden | collected 2011-10 | study: EMG produced TPA metagenomics assembly of the PRJEB12797 data set... | reverse complement strand
GGTAAATGCGCGTTTAACGATGACCTGTACTACAAGGTGATGAGGGCCGTGAAGGACGGCATCGACGGACTGGTCATCGGTTCGCCCGTCTATTACGGAGGCCCTAACGGCTCGCTCTGTGCCTTGCTCGACAGGCTTTTCTATTCCCTTGGCCCCGACTTGCAGTATAAGCCAGGGGCCAGCGTCGTGGTTTGTCGTCGTGGAGGGGCCACGGCTGCTTTCGACCGTCTGAACAAGTATTTCACAATGATGAACATGCCACTGGTCAGCTCGCAGTACTGGAACATGGTCTATGGCCAGACTCCAGGACAGGCAGCACAGGACGAAGAGGGGCTACAGACGATGCGAACACTCGGGCACAATATGGCTTGGCTGCTCAGGAAATTGAGTACTGGCAACGGAAATATCCCTGAGAAGGAACAGCGGGTTTGGACTAACTTCATCAGATAGTCGTAATTCTTGCTTAATACCACTTCAGCCCATGCTCCTTGCAATAGTCGATGGCGGGCTGGTAGCCTTGGAAGGTGGACTTGTGAATCCACTTCAATCCCTTGCGCTCATCTTTGGGGACGCCTGTGCCTGTCATCAGAAACCAGCCGGTAGCGAACTGGGCTTGGGCATCGCCGCCGTTAGCGGCTAACTCGTACCAAAAGACACACTCTTCCAAGTCCTTTTCCACACCGTCACCATTCCAATAGGCGGCACCAAGGTTCTTCTGACTCAGAATGTGCCCTTGAAAAGCTGCCTCACGAAACCAGAGGAAGGCCTTGTGGTGATCCTGCTCGACACCGTGGCCGAGGTAATAGGCATTGGCCACGTTGACCTGTGACTGCATGTCGCCTTTCTCGGCAGCCTTCATGTACCATTCAAAGGCTTGCACTGCATCTGCTTCTACGCCCTTACCATAGTAATAGCACTCGCCAACGTTGAAACATCCATAGACATCATCAAGCAAAGCAGCTTTCATATACCAACCGAAGGCCACCTCTAGGTTGACCTTCACACCAGTACCACGCTCATAGCAGACCCCCAGGTTATTCATCGCCTTTGTATCACCTTGGTATGCTTTTTCGCGGTAATCGTCAGCCTTGTTACGTTCCTTTGACATCTTATATCTTATAGTTTGATGCAAAGTTAATTATTTTAGACGAATTCTGAACCGTTTTTCTTCTTTTTTAACGTGAGTTCGATGTAAGTGGAAAAGGTACGAATTCTTTCGCATAAACAGGAATGTTTTCAACTGGCTTTTCGGACTGATCCACAAAATCCGCTGCCCCAAAATGTTCCATCAATGTTCCATCAAAATTTGATATGCTGAAAATCAAAAATCCCCGCAAACGTGCATTTGCAGGGATTTTTGGGAGGGTGCCCGGACGGACTCGGTTCCTGTTGGTTGAAACCTTTTTTTATAAAACGTGCTGATATTCAATGATTTGCAATTTTACTCCGCTTGATATGCGATGCATTAAATTGCGTTAAATTTCAACCTTTTGAGAAAATCAGTATCAACTTTTCAAATATTATTTGTACCTTTGCACCATTAATTATCGGCCCGCCCTCCCGGGTTTTGTATTCCTGGAATTGGCCATTGACAGAGGTGAACCGTGGACTTCAGAAACACAGTGTGCGGAGAAGTCTGTTTTTCAGAATTCAAGGTGCCGATAATTGATGTATTGTGACTATTTTCTTTTTTCGGCACTGTAACCGTAAAAAAGAGAATTATGGCAAAGTTATTTTTGAGAACAACAAGAAAGAGTGGTATAGCCAAGCTATACACAAGGGTGCAGCGTAATGGTTTGAACATGATTGTATGCACAGGTGTGAGTGTGAACATTAAAGAGTGGCAGAAGGCAGAAAAGAGTCTAACTGCCATGTCTAAGTTTGAAAACACTGAGGAAGGTAAGAAAGTGCATGAGCAGACACAAGAGGTCTTGCAGATTATCGACAAACTATTTGTTGACGGAAAGATCCTATCAGTCAAAGACAAGACCGTTATTGACCAGGCAATCAAGAGAGTAGTCAATGTTGAATCTCAGCTACAGAAACATGTCAACACAGACAATGTGGAAGTGGCAATCCTTAATGCGTTCCCACTATTCCTTTATGAGTATTTCAAATAAGTTAACGCCAAAGTTGTCTCCTCGCTCTCTCATCTTCAGCATCTTTCTGATAACTTATGACATAATGTCTTATTTTGTATTTGATAGCATAGACTTTCGGGTTCGTAATGCCTTCAAGACATGACAACAAGCTTGACCATTTGGCAGCTTCTATATCACCAAATGTTGTATTCTCGCCATAAAAGCTAATACCAGAGCGGAGATTTAGCCAATCAATATGGGAAAAATCATCAGGAGCCTCAATATAGTCTATATAATCACTGATAAACAGGTTATATAAATCATTAAAGATACCTCTCGTTATTAAAACGATTTGTTCTACATATTGTTCATCTCCAAGTCCCTTTTTAAATTGATTTCTCAAAAAAATCCTTGCCTTCTTTGTCCCTGTTCCATTCTTTATGTTCATAAATAAAACATTTTCCCATTTGTCTTCTCGGTAAATGCGATATTTAGAATCAGATCGGAAATATTTAAGGACCTCTTCTACAGCTTGCTCAATTCCCTCCACTTTCCATATATGAGACAAATTAGAATCAGGCTCTTTCTTGTCATCAGCAACTGATTTGATATAATCAACTAAGAAATGAGGATTATTCTGCAAAATCAATAATAGTCCTTTCAACTCATAATCAAAGTATTTATTGAGTTTTACTTGTTGAAGATATGTATCCTGTATCACCACCGTAGAACTACAAGCATCAAATATAAGCTCAGAGTCATGATTATATAATTGAATTCCTTTTCCCTTTTTGTTTAATGAGAGGACATGAATTAAAATATCATTTATGAAACATGAGTCAATGTCTCTCAATTTCTTCAAATTTGAGAGGATTATTGTAGTTCCCGTCGAACACCCACTAATTGCGTCCAATAGTATTGCCAAATCTTCTTTTGTCAGGAATGCAACTGGAACGAATTCAAAGTATTTAATAATCCATTCTGACTTCATGTCAAAATCAGCAGATTGAATAACCGCCAAAATTCTTTTTGCTTTTATAGCAGAATTTAAATGATTGGCAAATAGGGCAATCGAAAGAAAATCTTGGAAATTGTACTGGATAATTCTTTTGAGAAAATAACATCCCAAATTAAAATTGCTCTCAAATGCCAAACTGACAATATAATTTAAGGAATTCTTTATGCTATGAATATCCTCTACACTTTTATTGTTGGATAATGAAGCATATTTAGCCAAAAAAGAATCATAACCTTGTTTCGTTTTATAAACAAAATTCTTCTTGAGTTCTAATAGCTTATATTTGTGATATGCATCAATATCTCTGTAATCGCATTGATCCTTGTCCCTTAGTCTATCCCATGTCAAAAGTACGTAGAACTTGTATGCCTTACATCTATATTTCATATAATAGAAATCATAATCTTTTTGGGGCATACCATTCCTCTTTGCCCATCCAATGTATTTCTGAACACAAAGACAATCTTCAAAAGATTTTGAATTCAAATGTTTCTTTATTATTTCAAGAGTGTAGGGAATATCATATTGGGGTAGTTTATTATCCCTTCCCCATGAGGATGATGTGTAGTTCTTAAGTAACCAAGCAAATCTGTCAGATGAATAGTTGTTTTCAATTGCAGACCAGACTCTTTCCCTTATTTTGAGTATAGACTTTAATGCTGGTACAGGATATTGATATAAACTATATGAATTCCTTTCAATAGCAGGACCGGAATAATTTGTGCTAAACGCCAAGAAGAGTTTTGCAATATACCACATGATTTGTTGACATAACGCATCCCCTTTTTCGACTTGCTCTATTACATAACAGAGCAATTCCGACTGACGATAATGAGAAAAATCTGTGTCATTGTGACGGTACATAAATTGCTCGTTGATGTGACGTACTAAGTTTGGAGCAGAAGATGGCTTCCTTCGAACATACTCAAATGCCAGTTCAATTGCACTTCTCAATTCTTTTCCCACAAAAATGAAGAGTTTACTCGACAAATCAAGGATATCTGCATTGGTATTTAAAATGAAATGGCTTTCATCTTTCTCAAAAGAGAATTCTTGTGTAGAACAAGATGGCATAGAATAAATGGATTCGCTAATATATGCGAGTGTTTCATCCATTAAATAAAGCCAGAAGTCAGACAGGAGTAAGAACCTTGTTTTAGGATCTTGAACAGAGTTGTAGTAGGAAAGCAAGTCAGGAAATACGGCTTTTTCAATATTCTCAGGCCCATAGGTGTTATTGACAGGAATAATACAATCCCTAAACCTCTGATACCGCGCAGAATAGAAATACTTAAACAGAGTTTCAAGAGATAGCACTTTTTCTTTTATGAATGCCAAATAAAAAATATACATACATAAGTTCTGTTCGCTAATCTTTGCATATGTATTTTGTGGCAAATCAACAATTTCATGTCTATTTAGTACATCAATACACTCTGTAAACTCTGACTGGCTAATTCCAAATGAATTAATAATCATTTCAAACTCCTCATTTCCCTCATATTTCAAGGGAGAGAAAAATGCTATTATGCCAGCACATTTTTTGAGGGCTTTCTTATCTTCGTATTGGATGCAATCAATTATATTCCCATAATATGCATCAAATAATGCAGAAATATCATTTAGAGATTGTAGATTCTGTTTCTCTATTGCAAGTTTGCCTGCCATCATGGCTATTCTGGGATTTCCTTTTGAAATATTGCTAATCTTATCAAGATACTTTTTATTTTCAATCTTGAAACCTAATCTGACTATTTCAGAGACCTGTTCTGAGTTCATAGGATTAACTTGCAATTCAAAACAATCATGAGGATAGCACATTAACCTTGCTTGTTCGAGCGCATAATCTCTAACAGTCATAACAATCTTCAGTTTCCCTTTTCTTATTGAGGAATAAAAGCCAACAATAGAATTAAAACTACTTATTCTATTTATGTCATCCACAAAAATAATATTGTCGTCATTCAAATCAATATTGCATGTAAGATCTGTTAGCAACTCCCCTCCTTTATACGAGATACAATATACATGAAACGTCGGATTCTCTTTACTATATTCTGATATCGCCTGAATTGCAAGTTTTGTTTTTCCGACACCAGGAGCACCATGTAAAAGAATGAAATCTTTCTCTTCAAGTGCTTTTTTTGTATCTCTTATCTCCTGTTCACGATAAAGGAAAACATTTGATAAAGGTGCGGCAATAGCTCCTGAGGCATTGTCATACTCTTGAACAAAAGAATCAATCGATACGATTTGTCCTGTATCTACATGAATTCCCAAGCATCTGAATACAAGATCCTTATGATGAACATAGAGTTCTCTTGCCAAACGGCCTCCATCATAGATTAGACAAGGCGTATGTGTTTCCTCCACATACTTTTGGATGGCAATAGTCTCTTCTTTGTTCAATTTGTAATTTGCAAATAAGATGATGCTATTTAATTTTGATTTCTCAATACCTTTTTCTGTTAGACATTTTTCAAAATCATCAATAAGTTTCTTCTCCTTTTTAGTCTCATTAGTGGAGTATTCTACCATAATATACTTTCCATCATGCGTAAGAATGAAAGTATCAGGAGTACCCTTTGTTGTTTTTTGCTTACCATATTGACTTCCGGTACATACAAATGCACTATAATCCCGATTCTTACTTATCATAAATAAATCGCCCAACTCCTGAAAAGCAGCTTGGTTCATTACCCTAATGGCATTTTCTACTTCTTGCAAACTCATAACCAGTCTTTTCCTGCAAAAATACGCAATATTTATGAAATATACGCCTATTTAAGTCATTTTCTAATAAAAAAGAACAAAAACAAGATATTATCTGATATTTTTTGTATATTTGCAGCAAAATAATCATTTATTTATGTCGAATAATCAACAGAATATGATGCTAAACAGGCTGAAAGCTGCCTTAGCAGAACAAGGGAAGACCAATCGCTGGTTGTCAGAACAACTTGGCAAGTCAGAGAACACCGTTTCTAGATGGTGCGCCAATAAGGTGCAACCCTCTATCACACAATTGAATGAGATAGCAACTATTCTGGATGTGGATGTAAGAACTTTAATAACACCTACAAAATAGATATAAGATGACACATAATAATTTTGATTTTATAAAAGCAGCATACGACAATCTTTATTCTGCCTTTATGAGACACGATCGAAAGGCCATAGAGTATTATTGCTACAATTGCGAGAAACTTGGAATCGATCAATTTCATGAAAAAGCTAACAAGGAGGCAGAGCGCATGTACTCATCTATAGGGGTTAGGACTATTCCTGTGCTATGCTCATTAGAAGTAATGCCAGATAATGTTTTGATGGTCTATGCTCAGGCATGCATGAATGTTCTTTTTAACGAACAGTTACATAATATCATGTATAATTGCCAATATGCCTATCAGACACTTGTACGACCCAAGCAGTATAAAGATTGTGATGTCTTGTATTCCCAGAACAATAACCAATTAACTGTTGGTGATTTCCTAAAGGTACTTAAATATGCGATTTCTATTGCAGAGATTATTAAACCTGAGGACAAAAGGTTTTCCAATGCTAGTGCATCCATATTAGCATTACAATCGTTATACCACCTGTTTAGCAATAGTTCAAAAACGGAATTAACAAATCATACACTTCATGTTGCCACAGATTTCCTAGCATCAAACGTGAAAGATTCTCTCACTGATATAAACGCGAAACGAAATGTTGCAGTTTCTGCTTTAATGGCGAATCTGGCGATAGATTTCTTGGTTAGAGAATAAAAAGGAATAATTATATTTATGAGATATTTAGGAAGTAAAGAAACATTGACAGATTCTATTAGGGCACTCCTTCAGAATCACAATCTGCTTCAAGGAAATCTAGTTTTCTTTGATGCCTTTTGTGGTATGGGGTCTGTAGCGGATAGCATGAAATCGATATATAGTCATATTATAATTAATGACTCTTTGAAATGCTCTACGATTTTCACAAGAGGAAGATTGTATGCGAACAGTTGTACGTTTGAAAGGCTTGGTTTCGATCCCTTCATTTTCTTCAATGAGAATAATAATACATTTCATGGATTCATTTACCAGAACTATTCTTTAGGAGGTTCTGAGCGTATGTACTTTTCAGAAGAAAATGCAGCTCGTATAGACTATTTCAGAATGCAAATTGAGAACTGGAAAGAGCAAGCCCAAATTACAGAAGAAGAATATGTATATCTTCTGGCATGTTTGTTGGAATCGGTTTCTGATGTTTCTAATACGGCTGGAGTCTACGGCGCATTTCTTAAACATTGGGATAAACGTGCTTTAAAGCCTATTGTTTTCAGTAAAATTGATTCCAATGAAGGACAATGTGATATTGTTGAGAGCCAGAATGACAAAATTGAGAATATAATTACAGATATAGAATGTGATATTTTGTATCTTGACCCTCCATATACTCAAAATCAATATGGGACTCAGTATCATCTTTTGGAAACTTTGATACTAAACGACAACCCTCCAATTAGTAGAGTAACGGGATCTCGTCCGACAACACCGATGCGATCAAATTGGTCGAAGATGTATCATGCCCACATCCTTTTCGAGAAGGTCGTGGCAGAAACAAAAGCATCACATATTGTCCTTAGTTATAACAATGACGGCTTTATGTCAAAGGACTACATTGAGAAGACCCTTAAACGGTTAGGTATTGAAGAAACGTATGACTGTGTTACCATCGATTACAAGAAATATAACAATACGAAATGTCAGGGTGCTGACGGCCACCAGGAATACTTATTCTACATACAGAAGAAACCTGCTAATGAGGTGATTGTTCAATCTCCCCTTAACTATACAGGCAGTAAGACAAAGATGGTTCCTATCATCAAGGAATATTTGCCGCAAGAGCCGTTATATACATTTATAGATGCTTTTGGAGGTGGATTCAATGTTGGTATCAATATTCAGGCTGAACGTATTATTTACAACGACATCAATCCGTTTGTTGAGGAACTTATACAGTCATTTCGTTTAGATACGTATGAGTATCTGACTTATGTGTATAAGTTAATTCAGAAATATGAATTAGCTCCAAACAGCACTGAAGGTTATTTGGCATTAAGGAATAAATTTAATAGCACGCCGATACCTAAGAGAGACCCACGTATGCTGTATACTCTTATATTATATGGGTTCCAACAGCAAATACGCTTCAATACTAATCATGGTTTCAATAACCCCATAGGTTCTCGTTGGTTCAACGAATGTTTGCTTTCCAAGTTCATTACCTTCGCAAGGTGTTCCAAATCAAAGAATGTTGAATACTTAAATGTGTCTTTTGAAAGATTGATTGACCTGATAACTCCAGACACATTCGTATATGCCGACCCTCCTTATCGCTCAACTTTGGGCGTTTACAATGATGGGAAACGAGGTTTTGAAGGTTGGACGATAGAACATGAGCAGCGTCTATGCTTGTTCTTGGACCAAATTCATCAACGTGAAGCCAAATTCATGTTGTCATACGTTATACAGGTTGAGGACTTTTACAATGCAGATGTCGCAAATTGGGCCGAAAGAAACGGTTATCACGTTATAGACATCAAGGTTCCTCAAGGAAGATATAATAATCGTCGTGAAGTGTTAATAACAAATTATTGATATATTATGAAGGCTAAAATTACGTATAAACCCAACGGCCAGAAAATGAAAAATCTGTTTTCTAATTTACTGAAATCAGATGTGTTAAAGGATATTTGCATACTTACAACCAATCAAGAGGAATATGAGGTAATAATAGACAATTCAAATAAGGGTGTTAATATAGGACGCCTTGTATTCGTTGAATACAAAGGTACCAAACACTATGTGACATTGTCTGAAGATAAAGCAGAGGGCAGAAATTCTACACTTCAGAGTGCCCCCACGGTATTAAATATGTTTATTGCAGACAAATCCCGTAAGAAGACTCTGAATTTTTACTTTGTAGAACATACGGGAAATTTGTTCACAAATTACCTTCAGTTTGGATATAAATTATTAATGACTGTTGGCTATAAGTTCTTGAATATCTCTAGAGTAAAAAATGCAAATGTGGCTAAATTTGCAGATCGGACACCTTTTTCTTCATTAGACGAATTAATCAATTGTAGAAATAAGACAAAGAAGAGGAATGCATCGAACAATTCGTCATATATTACTAAATCTGCAGATTCCGTACAGATATATGCTAAAACTTATGGCGCGAGTAAATATGAATCAACATTATTTGCTATATCTTCATTTATTCTAACTGACAGGCCAGTCGAGCTATACACAATAATTGAGGGCAATCTTAAACATCTACCGAAATCATCTCTTGCTTCAATTGCCCAATACAAGAAGACCTATCCACATCTTAAATTTGAGATACATAATACAACTCTTAAATTTGATAGAATAAAAGCAGGAGAAAAACCAAATTCAATCAAACTACGAGATGCATGCTATACTTATAATCTACTTGACCGTATAGGTCCAAAGAAATGTGCGTTATGTGGATGCGAAATACCTGAAATAATTCAGGGTGCTCACATTTGGCCTGTAGCAGAAATCAAAAAGGCATCTTTGACTGACGAAGAAAAATTTGAACATGCTACAAGTGGTCATAATGGATTATGGCTATGCCAAAATCACCATAAGCTGTTTGACACAAATATTCTTCTTATTGATGACCAAGGACAAGTAAAGCTCACTAATCATATATTAGACTCTAATAAAAAGTTTATTATTTCTGTCACGAAACAAGACAAAATACAAGAATTGGTTTTATCACCAGAATTTTTACAGTATGTTGTAAATAGAAACAAAGGATTGGATATTACACATGTGCAGTCGATTCTTTAGTAAATCATGTTATATCCGTATTACATATCCACAGATAAATCTTTCACACTTTATCAGGGTGATTCTTTTGAGGTTTTACACAATATCAAGGACTCTTTTGATATGATATTTGCCGACCCTCCCTATTTCCTTTCAACTGGTAACGGCAAGGTAAATGTGAATGGCCAATATATTAAGTTTGATAAAGGCCAATGGGATCGGGTTCGTCCAAGAGACGAGAAGGACGCCTTCAATAGAAATTGGCTTGAACCATGTACTAAATTACTCAAACAGAATGGAACAATTTGGGTTTGTGGAACGTATCACAACATTTTCTCTGTAGAGAAATGTCTTGATGAACTAGGCTTCAAAATCATCAATATTGTAGTATGGCAGAAACCTGATCCTCCTGTAACCTTATCAGATAAGCGATTAAATTTCTGTGCTGAGTATTTAATATGGGCTACACGTAAAAGTTGTAAGGACTATACGTTTAATATGGATGCTCTAATGAAAATAAATGGTGGCGTTCAGATGCAAGATGTTTGGAAACTGTCAGCAGCAAGCGCATGGGAGAAACAAAATGGCAAACATCCAACACAAAAGCCACTTCGACTTTTATACAGAGCAATTTTGGCTTCAACAAATATAGGAGATAGAATTCTTGATCCTTTCGCTGGTAGTTCGACAACAGGTATTGCAGCAAACCTGATGGGCCGGCAATTTGTTGGAATAGACGAGAGCATGGATTTCCTTAATCTAAGCATAAAAAGAAAAGAACAGATAAATAATCCAATCCATTTCCTTGAAATGAAACAGAGGATGGAAGAGGATCCTGAACAAGTTATGGTTCTTGTCAATCATGCTCGTCCAGAATTAAAATCAAAGATGATGGAAACAGGTATCTGCTATGTGAGGATTGGAGATTCGAAAGGTTCTGTATTGGTTACTTATGGTTTTGAAAGAATGCAATATGTTTTACTCCACACAAATGGAGAAGACACTCACTTGTTCAGACTGAGGTCGAAAGGGACATTTAAAATCTGGTCAAAAGAAACGCTGGAAGGATATGGGTTTCATCCAGAACATTCCCCCTATTATGCAGTATTCCATTTTGACAATTCTCACGAGAAAAGTTTTCCAAAGACTCCCAATTTGAAAAACAAAATTAATACGTATCGTGCAAGAATACGTCCATTGGAGGATTTCTTCGACGAATAAATTTTAATGTGATATTATGGGCAAGACAGTAACAACATATTTGATAGACGGAGATCCGAAAGGGACTCAGTATGTGTTCATCAGCAATAAGATTTGCCAGATGTATGTGATTCCTCGTTCTAATCTTTCTATTCTGAATGAGCGACAGGAGTTGCAGACACCTGCTTTCTATATTTTGTTGGGCGAAGATGAAGCAACAAAGCCAAAGGCGTACATTGGTGAAACGGAGAATTTCCGTGAACGGGTGAAAGACCATGATAGCAAGAAAGCTTTTTGGCAAAAGGCGCTACTGTTCATCTCAAAGGATGCAGCCATGACAAAGGCTGATGTGCAATATTTGGAACATCGGGCAATCGTAGAGGCAAAGGTCTCCAATACTTTTGTACTGAATGAGAACAAGCAAACGCCAAAGGCTCCCAACCTTCCTGAATACAGGAAGGATGATATGGAGGGTTTCTTTGAAGATGTGAAGTTCCTTACTTCCTTTATTGGTTGCAGTATCTTTGATGTGGTAAAACCGAAGGAAGAACATCTGTTCTATACAAAGGGGCGTGGCTGTGATGCTAAAGGTTTCTATGATGCTAATGGATTCACTGTCTTAAAGGGTAGTATTATCGCAAAATCGTCTGTCCCATCGTTTACATGGAAAGAGAAACGTGAGAATCTTCTTAAAGACTATACTGTCAGCAAAGGTGACAAGTTGGAATTGGGGTCTGACAAAACTTTCTCAAGCCCCAGCACTGCTGCCGACTTCTGCATAGGCAGCAGCAAAAACGGTTGGCTCGTTTGGAAAGACAAAGATGGTCAGACATTAGATGCTGTGTATAGAAAGCAATTGGAATAAAATTTGTAACTTTGCAAACGAAATATGACAAAAGACGAAATAAGAGCATTGCTCAATGATTTAGAGAGTGATCGGGTTGAAAGAACTATTTCAACCACGAACACAGATAAGTTTGGACAGGCAATCTGTGCATTCGCTAATGATCTTCCTGACCATCGACAGCCTGGCTATTTGTTCTTGGGTGTGATGGACGATGGTAAAGTGAAAGGGCTGGATGTGACAGATGAGCTGCTGAAGAATGTGGCGGCAATACGCACAGATGGAAATATTCAGCCACAGCCATCAATGATGGTTGAAAAGGTGTCATTGGAAGAAGGAGATATCGTGATGGTGAGAGTAGAACCGTCCATTTTTCCTCCTGTCAGGTATAAAGGGCGTATTTGGATTAGAATTGGGCCTCGTAAGGGTGTAGCCAATGAGAACGATGAGCATATTCTGATGGAGAAACGTAGGGCAAATGTGACTTCGTTTGACTCGTCTCCCTGTCTGAATGCGACAATAGACGATTTGGATTTGCAGCAGTTCAAGCACTATTATCTACCCAACGCAATGACTGATGATGAGATTGAGGAAGACCGCAAGGAGGGACGAGGCATTAAGGTGCAATTGAGTTCGTTTGGATTCTATGATACTCGCTACGATTGTCCGACTAATGCAGGTATGTTGTTCTTCGCGAAGAATCTTCGTAGGTTTATTCCTGGCGCATACATTCAGTACGTTCGGTTTGCAGGGAGAGATCGAACAGGGGATATATTGATGGAACATGAGTTCAAGGCGAATCTGTGTACGACCTTAAAGGAACTGGAGACTTTTGTTGATACTACTATTGCCAATCGTCGCCCCATACCTGTAAGTTCGACACGCGAAGATACATTCGTGGATTATCCTGACTGGGCTACTCGTGAACTTCTGATGAATGCCTGCTTATGTAAACATTTACATAAGAAATGGTATGTAAAGTCTTGCATTATGTAAAGTCTGCTACTATTCATATTTACTTTTTTG
>ERZ842401.6102-NODE-6102-length-13018-cov-60.003009_pt1 | contig 13018 bp, 9 predicted proteins | sample MGYA00521270_ERZ842401 | MGnify/ENA primary metagenome ERZ842401 (study PRJEB31892, sample SAMEA3878208) | bioreactor metagenome | biome: Moose rumen | place: Sweden | collected 2011-10 | study: EMG produced TPA metagenomics assembly of the PRJEB12797 data set... | reverse complement strand
TATCCATCTGGGTGGCGGTCAGACCATCTTTGGTACCGGTGGTCTTGAAGTCCATATCGCCCAGGTGGTCCTCGTCGCCGAGGATGTCGCTCAATACAGCATATTTGTCCTCACCGGGATTCTTAATCAGACCCATGGCGATGCCCGAGACAGGCTTCTTCATGGGAACACCAGCGTCCATCAGGGCCAGCGTGCCGGCGCAGACGGTAGCCATTGACGAAGAACCGTTAGACTCCAGAATCTGAGAGACTACACGAACGGTGTAGGGGAAGTCAGCAGGAATCATGTCCTTCAGACCGCGCCATGCCAGGTGTCCGTGACCAATCTCACGACGGCCTACGCCGCGCTGAGCCTTGGCCTCACCTGTGCAGAACGGGGGGAAGTTGTAGTGCAGCAGGAAGCGCATGTAGCTCTTGTCCAGCACGTCGTCCACCAGCTTCTCGTCGAGTTTGGTACCCAGCGTTACGGTGGTCAGCGACTGCGTCTCACCACGGGTGAAAATAGAGCTTCCGTGAGGCATGGGCAGGGGAGAAACCTCGCACCAGATGGGACGAATCTCGTCGGTCTTACGACCATCGAGACGGATGCCCTCGTCGAGGATGCAACGGCGCATGGCGTCGCGCTCCACGTCGTGATAGTAACGGTCCATCATGGCGTACTTCTCTTCCAGTTCGTCCTCGCTGAGGTCAGCATGTTCTGTAGCATAGAGCTCCTTGAAGTCGGTCAGAATCTTCTCGAAGGCCTCAGCACGGGCGTGCTTCTCAAGAGCCTGCTTGGTAACGTCGTAGGCGGGCTGATAGAGCTCCTTATTCATGCGCTCGCGCAGCTCCTCGTCGTTGACCTCGTGGTCGTACTCGCGCTTCACGTCCTTGCCCAGCTCCTTGGAGAGCTCGGCCTGCAGCTCGCACATGGGCTTGATGGCAGCCATGGCAGCCTTCAGGGCACCCAGCAGGTCCTGCTCGGAGACTTCCTTCATCTCACCCTCAACCATCATGATGTTCTCAGCAGAGGCACCGACCATGATGTCCATGTCGGCCTCCTTCATCTGCTCAAAGGTGGGGTCGATGACGTACTCGCCATTGACACGGGCCACGCGAACCTCAGAAATGGGGCACTCAAAGGGAATATCTGAACATGCCAACGCAGCAGATGCGGCAAAACCTGCCAAGGCATCGGGCTGATCAACACCGTCGGCACTGAACAGCATGACGTTGACAAATACTTCTGCGTGATAGTTGGAGGGGAACAGCGGACGGAGCACACGGTCGACCAGACGGCTGGTCAGAATCTCATTGTCCGAGGCCTTACCCTCGCGCTTGGTGAAACCGCCGGGGAAGCGTCCTGCAGCGGCGTACTGCTCTCTGTAGTCTACCTGCAGAGGCATGAAATCGGTTCCGGGAACTGCATCTTTTGCGGCACAAACAGTAGCCAGCAGTACGGTGTTGTTCATGCGGAGCATCACGCTGCCGTCGGCCTGCTTTGCCACTTTCCCGGTTTCAATTGTGATGGTTCTTCCATCAGGCAACTGAATACTTTTCGTAATTACGTTCATCTTGTTTTAAAACATCTAAAAAATAAAAATATCTGTGCGTCTTGCGCAAAAAACGGCACAAAGGTACACATTATTATATAAAGAAAAGAATAATCACACCATAAATTATTGTTTTTTAGGAAATAAGGGGGCTAATTCCACAGGAGCCGTAGCGTCACGTAACCATGCACACTCTGTCTCGTTGAGATAGGGTGAGAGCCGTTCGTACACCGTTTGATGATAATTGTTGAGCCACTGTATTTCTTCGGACGAGAGCAGACGGGAAATGATAGGAGTCTTGTCGATAGGGCAGAGGGTCAGCGTCTCGAACTGCAAGAAACGACCAAAGGCTGTCTCCCGATAGGGCTGGATGAGCAGTGTGTTCTCTATCCGCACACCAAACTGGCCTTCGACATAGATACCCGGCTCGTCAGTGACCGTCATGCCGGCATGGAGAGGAGCAGGGCGGTACTCCATGCGAATCTGATGAGGCCCTTCATGGACGTTGAGGTAGGAGCCTACCCCATGGCCTGTACCGTGCAGGAAGTTAAGGCCCGCATTCCATAGGTCCTTACGGGCTATAGCGTCGAGCTGGGTACCAGAAGCACCATCAGGGAAACGAAGTAGCTGTAGTTGAATGTGACCCTTCAGAACCAAGGTGTAGACCTCGCGCTGCTGGTCGGTGAGTGGGCCAAGCGCTATGGTGCGCGTAATATCGGTGGTACCGTCTAAATACTGGGCACCACTGTCAAGCAGCAGCAAACCCTCGGGACGCAAGGGGACATCCGTCACAGGAGTAGGCTCATAGTGGACGATAGCACCGTGAGCACCATAGGCAGCAATGGTGTTAAAGGAAAGTCCACGATAAAGGGGGTCTGCAGCACGTAGGGCTGTCAGCTTGCGGTCGATGCTGATTTCTGTCTGTCCACCTGCTGCTACGGCAGGTCCCAGCCAGCAAAGAAACTTTACCATCGCCACACCGTCACGTAGCATGGCCTGACGGAATCCTGCTTGTTCGGCATCCGTCTTTACGGCTTTCATGGCAGGAACAGGCGAAGGTTCACGGACAATCTGCTGAGCCTTGATAGCTTGCATCAGGCCATAACTGACCTCGTCCGGATCGGCCAGGATGTTGTATTCCGGATAGTGAGCCAACGCATCACTGACAGACGAGTAGGAGGCTGTAGCTATCCCGTTGTCGATAAGTACTTCACGAGTCTCTGCCGTTAGCTTTTCTTCGTGGACAAAGAGGGTGGCCGTCTGTGTGGTGACAAGCAGGTAAGCTATGAAGACAGGGTTGCAATGAACATCTGCGCCCCGCAGATTGAGCGTCCAGGCAATATCGTCCAGTGAGGCCATTAACATACCGTCAGCATGCTGCTTACGCAAAGCCCGACGGATGCGGGCAAGCTTAGCGCTGGTGTCCTCGCCCGTGTACTCCAAAGGCTGCGGCACAATAGGAGCCATAGGAATGGAAGGACGCTTCGTCCAGATGCGCTGCAAGATATCGAGATTGGTGCGTAGCGTGATGCCCCCCTGCCGGCGCAGTTCGGCTTTCAGCTCCTCCACGCTGTTGGCCGTGGAAGTCATACCGTCAATGGCTACTTCTGTAGAGTCGTCGGGAGACTGAAGACGGGCGTCGGGAGACAGGAGTTGCTGTCCCAGCCATTCGGCAATGGTAGGCGTACCGTCCATCTTGAGCTTCTGCAACTGATACTCCGTACCCTTCAACTGTTCGGCAGCAGCAATGAAGTAGCGTGAGTCGGTCCATAGAGCAGCAGCCCAGAGCGTCACCACAGCAGTGCCTGCAGAGCCATTGAAACCACTAATCCACTCGCGCCCCTTCCAATGGTCGGCGGTATATTCCGAATTGTGGGGGTCGGTGGTCGGAAAGATAAAAGCGCCCAGATGTTCGCGTCTCATCTCCTCGCGCAAGAGGGCCAGTCGTTCGTCAATCGTCGTCATTATCGTTTTGCGTTTAGAGCATGCCTATGGCTCGCAGGAAGATGTCGTTCTGCTCATTGATAATGGAGAAGTATTCGTCCATGCTCCAGAGGTCGCGGGCTACCAGTGCTTTCATCTGAGCCCTCAGGTAGGGCAGGGTCCTTTGAATCTCTTCCTCATCTTTTGGCTTGATGTTCTGCTTCTCACCTTCGGCAAAGAGGTCGTCGATGACACTTTGAGGTATATCAAACCGTTGACGGAAATCGGCAAAGGACTTATACTGTTCCAACAAATCCTTACGATGCCGGTCGACATAGCGGAGATTGGTGTTGATGACCATACCCTTGGCCGACAGTTCCCGATGGAATCGGGTAAACTTGGTGGTGTCAAGGGGTACATATTCATCGGGCATAATACCTCCGCCACCATAAACCACCCGATGCTGCCTGAGGGTATAGTACTTCAACGAGTCGGCAAAATGGACACTGTCGGCACTCGTCAGTTCACCGCTCTTCAGACGGTTATAAACATCCATGGCATAGTCGCGACCGTTACCTTTCTCGTAGGGTTTCTGGATGCAACGTCCGGAAGGAGTATAATAATGTGCAATGGTCAGACGAATCATAGAACCGTCAGGCAGTTCAATGGGACGCTGGACAAGTCCCTTACCAAAGGTACGACGACCCACGATAATACCACGGTCGTGGTCCTGAATGGCACCAGAGACAATCTCTGCAGCTGAGGCGGTATAGCTGTCAACCAGTACAACGACCTTGCCCTTGGTAAAGAGTCCCCCACCCTTGGCCTTATACTCCGTGCGCTGGGCTTGGCGACCCTCGGTATAGACGATGAGCGCATCATCCTCCAGAAACTCGTTGGCTATCTGTACAGCAGCATGCAGGTAACCTCCTCCATTCTCTTGCAGGTCAAGGACGAGTGACTTCATGCCTTGCTTCTTCAGCACCTTCAGACGCTCACAGAACTCGTCGTGTGTGGTAGCACTAAAGCTGCCTATCCTGATATAGCCCACCTGAGGGCGAATCATATAGGCCGCATCGATGGACTTTACAGGAATCTTGTCACGGGTAACCTTGAACTGCAAGGTATCGGCAATGCCACGACGGACGATGCCCAAGCGCACCTTGGTACCCTTGGGGCCTCGTAGGCGGCGCATGATTTCCTCTTTCGACATCTTGACGCCGGCAATGATGGTGTCGTTGACCTTTACGATACGGTCGCCGGCCAGAATGCCAACCTTTTCCGAGGGGCCATTGGTGACGGGCTGGATAACCAGCAGGGTATCCTCAACCATATTAAACTGAACACCAATACCCTCGAAATTGCCTTGCAGGGGTTCGTTGGCCTGCTGCACCTCCTTAGCAGTCATATAACTGCTGTGCGGATCGAGCTTCTCTATCATACCCTTGATAGCATCCTCCACCAGTTTCTCTTCGTTGACACTGTCAACATAGAGGTTGTTGACAGCCATTTCGGCTATCTGAAGTTTGCGCAGAGGGGCCTCAGGTCCTACACGGACAGTCATCTGGGCATTTAAAGGTAAAAAAGTAAAAAGGTAAAAAGGTAAACAAAACACCCACCACCCTTTACACTTATTATATTTCCTCACTTCTGTTTTCATTGTCTTTACCATTTCTCTTTTTTACTTTTTTACCTTTCATCGTCTTCTTCTGGGCGGTCTTCCTCGATGACAAGGTTGTCAATGATGAAGTTCTGGCGCTCCATGGTGTTCTTGCCCATATAGTATTCCAGCAACTTTTGCACTTGGTCGTTTTTATGTAGCGTTACTTGCTCCAGACGGATATCAGGACCGATGAAGCCGGCAAACTCCTCAGGAGAAATCTCTCCAAGTCCCTTGAAACGCGTGATTTCCGGGTCTGGCCCCAACTCCTGAATGGCTTTGACACGCTCTTCGTCACTGTAGCAGTAGCGGGTGACGAAGTCGCCCTTCTTGCCGTCCTCGCGCATGGCCTTGTCGCGAATCTTGGTGCGACGGTTGCGCACGCGGAACAAAGGCGTCTGCAAGACGTAGACGTGGCCCTTTTTGATGAGCTCTGGGAAGAACTGCAGGAAGAAGGTGATGATGAGCAGGCGGATGTGCATGCCGTCGACATCGGCATCGGTAGCCACAATGACCTTATTATATCGCAGCGTGTCAAGCCCTTCCTCGATGTCGAGGGCAGCCTGCAGCAGGTTGAACTCCTCGTTCTCGTAGACCACCTTCTTGGTGAGCCCGAACGAGTTGAGAGGTTTTCCTCGCAACGAGAAGACGGCCTGCGTATTGACGTCACGGCTCTTGGTGATAGAGCCGCTGGCCGAGTCGCCCTCTGTGATAAAAATGCACGACTCCTCCTTGCGCTCGTTCTTGGCGTCGGAGAAGTGGATGCGACAATCGCGCAACTTACGGTTGTGCAGGTTTGCCTTCTTCGCACGCTCACGCGCCAGTTTTGTCACGCCGGCCATCGCCTTACGTTCGCGCTCGCTCTCCTTGACTTTGTTCTCAATGACCTCAGCCACGTCCTGATGGATGTGCAGGTAGTTGTCAACCTGCTGTTTGATGAAGTCGCCCACATATTTGTTAATCGTGTCGCCGTCAGGGGCCATCTGCGTGGAGCCCAGCTTAATCTTGGTCTGGCTCTCGAAGACAGGCTCCTCGACATTGATGGCAATAGCAGCCACCATACCTGTACGAATGTCGCCATACTCGTACTTGCCGAAAAACTCCTTGATAGTACGTGCAATGTGCTCCTTGAAAGCACTCTGGTGCGTACCGCCCTGCGTGGTGTTCTGGCCGTTGACAAACGAGTAGTACTCTTCGCCATACTGGTTAGCATGTGTGAATGCAACCTCTATGTCCTCGCCTTTCAAGTGAATAATAGGATACAGCGGGTCGTTGGTCATGCGGTCTTTCAGCAGGTCTTCCAATCCGTGGCGCGACAAGATGCGACGGTTGTTATACATGATGGTGAGGCCTGTGTTCAGATAGGTGTAATTGCGGAGCATGTTCTCCACAATGTCGTCGTGGAACGAGTAGTCCTTAAACAGCGTATTGTCCGGCTCGAAATAGATATAGGTGCCATTCTCGTCCTGTGTCTCTTCTGTCGTGTCCGACTGCTGGATGCCTCGCTCAAAAGCCACCCGGCGCACCTTGCCTTCACGATAGCTGGCCACCTCGAAGTGAGCACTCAACGCATTGACAGCCTTGACACCCACACCGTTCAGTCCTACTGACTTCTTGAAAGCCTTCGAGTCGTACTTACCACCCGTGTTCAGCACGCTGACGGCCTCAACGAGTTTTCCCTGAGGAATGCCTCGTCCGTAGTCACGGACGGAGACGCGCAGGTTGTCGTCGATGGTAATCTCAATGCGGTCGCCCGCCTTCATCTTAAACTCGTCTATCGAGTTGTCTATCACCTCCTTCAGCAGCACATAGATGCCGTCCTCAGGCAACGAGCCGTCGCCCAGGCGTCCGATATACATACCAGGACGGGTTCGTACATGCTCCATGTCCGAAAGGTGTCGGATGTTTTCGTCTGTGTAATCTACAGGTTGCTGGTTTTGTTCGTTGATAGTATTGTCTTCGTTCATAGGTTCTTTTTGTAACATCTTCTTCTCTTATGTTGTTCGTGTTCAAGGTATTGCCACTGGCTCTGCACCTTCTCGTTGGTCTCCATCTCAACATTGGTCTCGCCCCACTTGAAGCCGAACTTCTGGTACCAAGGGATGAGGTCGTAGAAGAGCAGCGCATTGGCACCCTTCTGCTGGTACTCGGGCAGGATGCCGATGAGCATCAGGTCCAGACACTCAGCCTTGTGGAACTTCAGTGCCTTCAGGCAGTGCCACCAGCCAAAGGGCCACAGGCGCCCGTTGCGGCACTTCTGCAGGGCCCGCGTCATGTTGGTAATCGAAATGCCGACACCTATCACCTCGTGGTTGGGCGTGTTCCAGTCTTCTATCAGGCAGAGCATATCCATGTCGAGCATAGGGAAGTACATCTTCAGGTACTCGTCAATCTGCGCCTGCGTCATCTGTGAGTAGCCATAGAGGTGGCCAAACGACTTGTTGACCACGTCGAGCACCTTGCGCCCATACTGCTCCTTGCCAAACACCTGGCTGCGCTTGGGATGCATGGGGTGCAGGTTGTAGCGCTTCATCACCATCTCGGCCACCTTACGGAACTTCTCCGGCATTCCCTCTTTGGGCACGATGAGCTTATATTCCACATAGTCGTTGTCCTTCGCCCAGCCCCCCAGCTGCTCCATGTGCTGCGGGTAGTAGTCGTAGTTATAGATGGTGGCCATCGTACCCAGCTGGTCGAAACCCTCGATGAGCATTCCTTCCGGATCCATATCGGTGAAGCCCAGGGGACCGACGATTTCGGTCATACCTTTGGAGCGTCCCCACTGCCCGACAGCATCGAACAAGGCACGGCTGACCTCCAGGTCGTCCACAAAGTCTATCCAGCCGAAGCGGACGGTGCTACGCTCCCAGCGATCATTGGCACGGTGGTTGATAATGCCCGCAATGCGTCCCACGACCTTGTTGTCCCGATAGGCCAGAAAATACTCGGCCTCACAAAACTCAAAGGCAGCATTCCTGTCCTTACGCAACGTATGCAGCTCGTCGCTATACAGGTTGGGGGCATCGTACTCGTTGCCACGATACAAGTCGTAGTGAAATTGGATGAAAGCGTCGAGCTCCTTCCTGGTTGTGACTTTCCGAATCTCTACTGATGACATGATGCTATGCGTTAATTATCTTGCAAAGATAGCGAAAAAGCGCGAAACACCCAAATCTTTAACGATTTTTACGCAAATCAGCAGTTTGTGCTGCCCATCCTGGGTCGTTGTGGCGAAGATGTAGGTGTCGCCGCCGTCCTTCAGCTTCAGCTTTTTTCGCAGCTCGTCGGCCGTCATCGGAAAGTTGCGAACAGCAATATTGGCCGATTTCAACGAAGACAACGTTGCCGTAAGTTCCTTCTTGTTCATCGACGAGACGGCCAGAACCTGGAAACGGCGACCTGGGAAACCGGCTACTTCCTGATGGGAAAGAAACAGGTGGGAGTTCTGTGCCACCTGCTGAATAGGGAATCTCTCCTCTAAGGCAGAATAACAACCGGCCTTCATCACCGATGCGTTAGGTTCATAGAGATAAAGGGAGCGCTCCGGGGTATTTTTCCCAGGCGTGGGAATGTTTTGTTCCCAGCGTGGGAATGTTTTATTCCCAGCCTGGGAATAATTTGTTCCTCGCATGGGGGCAAATTCGAAGCTACTGTCCCCGTTGACGCACACCACCCGGAGGCTTTCCGTCTCCTCCTGTCCGAGTACCAGCAACAGCTCCTTGCACTCGTTGTCGACGCTGACAATGTGGACCTCTGTGACATACTTCAGCGCCTCCACAGCTTGGTGCCAGTCGAGCATGGGCGAAAGCTTCAGAACCACCTTGTCTGCCTTCTCCATCAACTGGGGCAGCAGCTCCAAGACGTTGGGCGAGCAGTCTTCTATGCTGTAGGTACGACCTCCATGCTCGTTGCGGCGGGCTGGGTCGAGGAAGATGACAGAGGCATGAGGCAGCTTCGCTAAATAGGCCGCTGTGTCACAGCAGCAAACGGAACAAGCCAAATCCAACAAACGGAAGTTGTGCTCAGCCAAAGCACAGAGGTCAGGATTCTGTTCAACATAGATACGCTGGCTGAAACCTTGCGACATAAAGTAGAAATCGACACCCAAACCACCCGTCAAGTCCACAAACAGCTCATGGTCCAAACATTGACTGTCGACTATCCGGGCTTTGTAACGGGCCGTCTGCTCGGAGGAGCATTGCTCCATATTGAGGTGAGGTGGATAGACCACACCCTCGACAGCCGCCCACGTAGGCAGCTTCCGCCTGGCTGTCTGCCAGCCGGCTATCTGCTGCAAGGCTAAGGTCAGGTCTACCCCAGCCTCCTTTGTCCCCTGCAAGGCTACCTTCCGCACATCGCCGTCCTGGTGCCTACGGACAAAATTCCAAGTCTCCTCATTGATAAACATGCTGCAAAGATAGCAAAAAACATTTAATTCTTTTCGTATTTCAGTCATTTTCATTACCTTTGCACCGTATTAATACATTAAGGAACATGAAAATAGCTTTAATCGGCTACGGCAAGATGGGTAAGATGATAGAGCAGATAGCCCTCAGCCGTGGTCATGAGATTGTGAGTATTATCGACATCGACAACCAGCAGGACTTCGACAGCGAGGCGTTCCGCAGTGCTGATGTGGCGATAGAGTTTACGGCTCCGCAGGCTGCCTACGGCAACTACCTGAAGGCTTGGAAAGCCGGCGTGAAGGTTGTTTCGGGTTCGACGGGCTGGATGAAGGAGCACGGCGACGATGTGAAGAAAGCCTGTGAAGAGGGCAAGACGCTGTTCTGGGCGTCGAACTTCTCCATTGGCGTCGCTATCTTCTCGGCTGTCAACAAGTATCTGGCCAAAATTATGAACCAGTTCCCCCAGTACGACGTAGAGATGGAGGAGACGCACCACGTCCACAAGCTCGACCACCCCAGCGGTACGGCTATCACGCTGGCCGAGGGCATCCTGGAGAACATCGACCGCAAAGAGGCGTGGGCTGAGGACACCACCGATCCGAAGCTGCTGCGCATCGACCACATCCGTCGCGGTGAGGTGGCAGGTATCCATACCGTCCGCTACGACTCGGAGGCCGACATCATCACCATCACTCACGATGCCCATTCGCGTCAGGGCTTTGCCCTCGGTGCCGTGCTCGCTGCCGAGTACACCAAGGAGCATCAGGGCCTGCTCACCATTAGCGATATGTTTAAATTCTAGAATAACTAGAGAGACTAGAATAACTAGAAAGACTAGAAAAAGCTATGGAAAAAAGAGAAAAGAAAAAGCTGAATATGAAGGTACAGTGGGCCAAGTTCATTGGCGTCCTGGTGCTGTACCTGCTTTTCCTCTATTGGGTGAAGTCGTGGTGGGGACTGCTGGTTGTGCCTTTCATCTACGACGTGTACATCACGAAGAAAATCAAGTGGCAGTGGTGGAAGGATGCCGAAGGGCCTGTGAAGTTCGTCATGTCGTGGGTCGACGCCTTGGTATTCGCCTTGGTGGCCGTCTACTTCATCAACCTGTTCTTCTTCCAGAACTACGTCATTCCGTCGTCGTCACTGGAAAAGTCGCTGCTGACGGGCGACTACCTGTTTGTGTCGAAGGTGAGCTACGGCCCGCGCATCCCTGAGACGCCACTGACCATGCCCCTGACGCAGCACACGCTGCCCGTCTTCGAGTGCAAGTCGTACATCGAGTGGCCCCACTGGGACTACCGTCGTGTAAAGGGCTTGGGCAAAGTGGAGCTCAACGACATCGTGGTGTTCAACTATCCTGCCGGCGACACCATCTGCTCAGACCCCCGCTACCAGGCCTACGACTTCTATCAGATGTGCTACCAGATAGGCTATCAGATGTATCCCCAGCGTCCCAACCCCGACTCGCTGACACAGGAACAGCTGCCGCTATACTTCAACACAATCTATCAGGCTGGTCGGCAGGCTATTGTGCAGAACCAGGCGGAGTATGGTGTCATTGACACACGTCCCACAGACCGCCGCGAGAACTACGTGAAGCGCTGTGTAGGCCTGCCCGGTCAGACGTTGCAGATCAAGGACCGCATCATCTACATTGACGGCAAGGCAAACAAGGAGCCGGACAACGTGCAGTATACCTATTACGTCAAGCTGAAGCAGTCGCTGAGTGACGACCAGATGAAAGCGTTAGGCATCACGATGGAAGACCTGATGAGCCTCAACACACAGGGCTACATGCCACTGACCAACCATGCCGTCCAGGAACTGAAGAAGCGCACAGACATCATAGAGAGCATAGAGCTGAACACAGACGCCAACGACCTGGATATCTATCCGCTCAACGGCAACCTGCACTGGACGCGTGACAACTACGGTCCCATCTGGATTCCGAAAAAAGGCGAATCCATCGACCTGACGCTGAAGAACCTGCCCATCTACGAGCGGCCCATCCGTACCTACGAAGGCAACAAGCTGGAGGTCAGGGACGGCAAGATATACATCAACGACAAGGAGACAACCAAGTACACCTTCAAGCTGGACTACTACTGGATGCAGGGCGACAATCGCCACAACTCGCTCGACTCTCGCTACTGGGGCTTCGTGCCTGAAGACCATATCGTGGGCAAGCCCATCTTCATCTGGTGGAGCTCTGATCCCGACCGTCACGGTTTCTCAGGCATCCGATGGAACCGCCTGTTCCGCTTTGTCGACAATATAAAATAGACTTTATGACTGGTTGGCTGAAGTACGTTATCGCATTTGCATCGGCTTTCGCGCTGATGCTGGCTTTTCGTGCTTTGGCTTTCTCCGTCCACGGAGTAACGGGCGACGGTCTGGCCCCACTCTACAAAAGTGGAGACCGGTTGCTGATTAATCGCTGCAGCTATGGTTTGCGCATCGAAGGCAACGCTCTCCTACCCTATAGCCGTCTGATGCGCTGTCCTGTCAAGAAAGGCGACATCGTGGCCTTCAAGGTGCCCAGCGACTCGGTCACAGGGATATGTATTGCCCGTTGTACTGCTGTGCCTGGCGACACCATTCGCACCACCAACGGGCTGATGACCGTTCCAGGACTCAAGACCTGTGCCAAAAGCGACTACTACTGGTTGGAGGCACTGAACAAGCACAATCCGGCAGACTCTCGCCATCTGGGCTTCATCCCAGAGAGCCACATCATTGGACGCGTTGTGACGGTGCTCTATAATCGTAAAAACAAACTCCTGCAATGACGACAGCGATGCTACAGACCACCTACTTCGGTCCTGTGCAATGGTACCAGAAGCTGAACAGCTACGACCACTGCATGATAGAGCAGTACGACTCCTATCAGAAGCAGACCTATCGTAACCGCTGCATCATTGCCACCGCCAACGGTGTGCAGGCGCTGACCGTCCCTGTGTCCTGCGATTCGGTCGCAGGAACAGACAAGTGCCTTGTAAAAGACGTACGCATCAGCGACCACAACCAGTGGCGCCGCGTCCACTGGAATGCACTGCAAAGCGCTTACAGCGAGAGTCCTTTCTTTGACTACTATGCCGACGACTTCCGTCCTTTCTTCGAACAGAAATACGACTTTCTCATCGACTTCAACGAAGCCATCCGTCAGAAGGTGTGCGAACTTATCGACATACATCCGCAGGTGGAATATACGTCATCATTTCTCCCTCCACCCTCCACCCTCTGCCCTCCTATCAAAGACTTCCGCGATGTCATTCATGCCAAGCACCCACAACCGGACGCAGACTTCAAGCCTCGTCCCTACTGGCAAGTATTCCAGCACAAGCACGGCTTCCTGCCCAACCTAAGCATCCTCGACCTCTTGTTCTGCATGGGCCCCGAAACCATTTTCTTTATTAATTAATAAATCCAAAAAATCAAACCATTATGAAAAAAATCAGTTTAAAAGTGGCTGTTTGTCTCCTCGCAAGTTCATTCTTG
>ERZ842401.6101-NODE-6101-length-13019-cov-4.364702_pt1 | contig 13019 bp, 14 predicted proteins | sample MGYA00521270_ERZ842401 | MGnify/ENA primary metagenome ERZ842401 (study PRJEB31892, sample SAMEA3878208) | bioreactor metagenome | biome: Moose rumen | place: Sweden | collected 2011-10 | study: EMG produced TPA metagenomics assembly of the PRJEB12797 data set... | reverse complement strand
TCGAGGCTTCGACACGGATTCGAATTCCGTCCAGGGCGCTCATCTTCTCTTCGGTTCAATCCTGTGAGCTTCCGCTATCGATATTTCAGTGTCCTTCAGCCAGACCGATACAGTCATAAACGATGCGACACATCAGCGAATCATGCGTTGGATGCTCCGCAGCAAGATCCACAGGGCCACCGTCACCGAGACCCGCCTCGACTACGAGGGAAGTATCACCATAGACGAGGACCTTATGGAGGGATCCGGAATCTGGTCCGGGGAGAAGGTCCTGGTGGCCGATGTCGACAACGGCAACCGTTTCGAGACCTATGTGATACCCGGCAAGCGCGGATCCGGCATCATTGCACTCAACGGAGCTGCCGCACATCTTTCTAAGGTCGGCGACAAGGTCATCATCATGGGGTTCGAACTCACCGATGCACCTATCCATGCCAAGGTGATCCTCGTCGACGACAGTAACAGGGTCTCCAGGGAACTGGTGTACCGATGATCACCGTATACTCCGACGGCGGTTCCAGGGGCAATCCCGGCAAATCCGCCTATGCGATCGTAGTCGTGGAGGATGGAGAAGTGCTTCACGAGCATGCAGAGTTCCTTGGGATCCATACCAACAATTATGCTGAGTACAGGGGCCTCATCGCCGGAATTGCCAAGGTGCTTGACCTCAAAGGCACCGAAGCGGAATTCGTCATGGACTCCCAATTGGTCATAAGGCAGATGAACGGGGAATACAAGGTCAAGAACCCCGACATGAAGGTGCTGTACGACGATGCCAAGAACCTCTCTTCTATGATACCCAAGGTGAGATTCCGCAATGTCCGCAGATCGGAGGAGCTCATCCCGAGGGCGGATTTCCTTCTGAACGAAGAGATGGACAGACACTGATTAGTGAAAGTTCCCAAGTAAAAACGGTGAAAGTTCCCAGGTACAGCTGGGAGATTTCACTAAATACTTTGAATGATTATACACCTTCAGGGACATGAAATGAAGGTGAAAGGCTACATACCCAGGATCGTGGACAGAGAGATAGATCAACTGATCCACGCATACGGCGCTGTTTCCATAGAAGGGCCGAAATATTGCGGGAAAACTTGCACATCGACGACCCATGCATCGAGCCTCTTCGCCCTGGACGATCCGGGGGACGACTACATCAATTACAGGATCGCCTCCATGGATGTGTACAAGGCCCTTGAAGGTCAAAGTCCCCACCTAATAGACGAATGGCAGATGATACCTTCCATATGGGATGCCGTGAGGAAGGATGTTGATTCCAAGACTGGACCCGGGCATTACATCCTATGTGGTTCGTCCACACCTGAGACCCCCAAGAGGAACAGTCCCGATGACAAGAGGATCAAGGGCTATGTCCACAGCGGTTTCGGACGTATCACGACCGTGCACATGCGCACCATGTCTCTCATGGAGAGCGGTGACTCCGATTGCAGGATCAAACTGAAGGACATGTTCGATCACAACATCCCCATCACGAAAGGCGATAGGAACGAGCTCGGACACATCATCGACCTCATCATGAGCGGAGGATGGCCGGGCAATCTGGGTATGGATATGGAATACCGCATCAGGGCCGTATCACATTACCCCAACGAGATCTGTGTGAAAGATCTTCCCCGCGTGGATGACAGCAAATCCCCGTTGAGGATGATGATGCTCCTCCGCTCGCTAGCGCGCAACGAGAGCACCCTGGCCAGTGCGACCACCATATCCAGGGACATCAAGGAATTCGATGACGAGAAGGTCTCCGACGATTCCGTCAGAGATTATCTGGCGGTACTCGAAAGGATGAACCTCATCGAGGATCAGCCGGCCTTCAATCCCAACCTCAGATCATCGGTACGTGTGGGGAAGAGCCCTAAGAGACACCTGACCGATCCTGCACTGTCCATCGCAGCGATGGGCTGGAGCAAGGAGATGCTGATAAGCGACCTGAACACACTCGGCTTCATGTTCGAGGCCATGTGCGAGCGCGACCTCCAGATATATTCGAACTCTCTGGGCGGGAAGCTGTACCACTATCGTGACGGGAAGGGCCGGGAGATAGATGCCGTGGTGGAACTCCCGGACAGGAGATGGGGCGCGTTCGAGATCAAACTCGGATCAAACCAGATAGACGAGGCTGCCGAGAACCTGGTCAAGATAGATGAGATGATCAGGAACGATGAGAACGGCCGTCCCCCGGAGTTCCTCTGCGTGATATGCGGTCTCGAAGGCGCGACATATCAGCGCGAGGACGGAGTCTATGTGGTACCGATAACATCACTGGGATGCTGACTGCATCTTCGCTACCAGCTCGCCGATCCTGACGAGCTGCTGCTCGCCGGTGGCCATGTCCCTGAGCGTGACGGAATCCTCTTCAAGTTCTTTCGCACCGACGATCACAGCATACTTCGCCCTGACCGATGAGGCGTACTTCATCGCCTTGGCCATCTTGCGTCCCATGATGTCTATGTCCGAGGATATCCCCGCGGAACGGAGCATCGCGACAATCTCAGCTGATTTCAACCTGACATCGTCGGATACAGGTACCACATAAGCGCCGATCCCTTTGGGCTCGTACACCTGGCCTTCCTTCTCGATCGCCAATAGGATCCTGTCGAATCCTATAGCGAATCCCGTTGAAAACACCTTCTCCCCTCCGAACAGCTCGGACAGGGTGTATGATCCCCCTCCGCAGATCTGTTTCTCCGCACCGAGTGCGGGGGCCTCTGCCTCGAAGACCATTCCCGTGTAGTAGTCCAATCCGCGGACCACTCCGAGGTCGATGTCGAAGTTGTCCACGCCCATGGCATGCATATACGATGTGACCTGCCTGAGATAATCTCCTGCCTCTCCGGGCACCTTGGACAGCACCTCGATGCCTCCGACGGTCTCGGTGAGTGTGAATATGGAATCGATCGTATCGGAATCGACGTTCATATCCTCCAGAAGAGGACGGGCCTCGTCGTAGAGCTTCTTGTCCAGCTTCTGCAGGACCTCCGCGGTCCTCTCCTTGGGGACCCCGGCATCGGCTATGGCCTGCCTGAGGACACCGATATGACCGATGTGGATCTTGTAATCCTTCAGACCCAGCTCCTTGATCATAGCCGCTGCCATACAGATCACTTCGGCATCCGTCTCCGGTGTCGCGGAGCCTATGAGCTCCGCTCCGAACTGGAAGAACTCCCTGTACCTTCCGCTCTGCGGCCTCTCGTACCTGAAGCACTGTCCGAAGTAGAATATCTTGATCGGTTTGGGGTCGTTGCTCATGCCGTTGACGAACATCCTGATTGCGGGTGCGGTCATCTCCGGACGGAGAGCGATGTCCCTGTCCCCCTTGTCCTTGAATGCGTAGAGCTCCTTCAGGACGTTTGGTCCGGACCTGAGGATGAAGAGCTCCGCATCCTCGAAGATCGGCGTCTCTATCTCCCTGAAACCGAACGTCTGCGCGGTATGTCTGAGCCTGTTCTCATAGAACCTGCGTTTCTCCATCTCATCGGGAAGGAAATCCCTTGTACCGCGCGGACACTGAATCATGTGCTGAGGATTATTGGTGCTGTATAAAAACAATTACGCGCCCGTTCAGATACATATGACGCCCGTATGCCACTCATTCAGGAGGACCACGTCTGAATGCTAATCTTGGCATATCTGCATATCAAGAAAATTAGCCGTAAAAATTGTAAATTTTACAAAAAGTTAATCGTAAAAAATGTAAAAATCACAAAAAGTTCGTCGTAAAAATTGCTAAATATCTATTCGCCGTCCCTATTTCATGGACTTCGAGAGGAAGATCTTTGCACAGATGCAGCAATGGAAGGATTCCGGGATGAACAGGAAGAAGGCCCTTCTCATCAAAGGTCTGCGCCAGGTCGGGAAGACGTACATCGTCAAGGAATTCGCCAAAAGGAACTATGAGAATGTCGTCTACATAGATTTCAGGGCCGAGAGGAGCATCCGTTCAGCATTCGCCGATGATTTCGATATCGACACCATCATCCTGGGAATCTCGGCACACAAGAACGTCCCCTTCGTTCCCGGGAAGACGGTCATCATCTTCGACGAGGTCCAGGACTGCGTCGATGCCAGGTCGTCCGTGAAATACTTCGTAGAGGACGGAAGGTACGACATAATAGAGACAGGATCCCTCCTCGGGATATCCGGATATAACCGCAATGTCGGCCGCGGGATACCTGTAGGTTTCGAGCACATACTCACCATGGTCCCCATGGACTTCGAGGAGTTCCTCTGGGCCAAAGGAGTGGATGATGCGATCCTGTCGGCAGTGAGACAGTCCTTCGAGGGCAGGAAGAAGATCAATGGCGCGATAGAATCCGCCATGATCCGCCATCTCCGCGAATATATCTGCGTCGGAGGGATGCCGGAAGCGGTCTCGACATTCCTTCAGAACCGCAACTACAACGATGTCCTAGCAATTCAGCGCAACATGTTGGCACAACATCGCGACGACTTCGGGAAATACATAGACAAGGACGGGAATGTCCAGACGGATCTGAAGCTGAAACTGCTCATAAGCACCGTGTTCGACTCCATACCCGCACAGCTGGCGAAGGAATACAAGAAGTTCCAATACTCCTCCCTCGGACAGAATGCTAGATCCGACCGGTACAGAGGGGCGATACAATGGCTCGTGGAGGCCGGATTGGTGACTCCCAGCCATAACCTGAAACTGTTGGCCACACCCTTGGAAGGGAACAAGGACCCGGATGCATTCAAGATGTTCATGTCGGATTCTGGACTGTTCGTTTCAATGCTCGACGACGGGGCCGCCGGGAGCATCCTCGACGGGAATCTCGGCATCTCCAAGGGAGCGATATACGAGCAGATGGCGGCGGATTTCCTGCACAAGATGGGCAGGCCGCTATACTATTATCGCAGGGACAAGGACCTTGCAATAGATTTCATAACCATGTATGAAGGCAGACCGGCCCTGCTGGAGGTCAAATCAAAGGATGGCCGTGCAAAAGCCGCAAGGACCATCTTGGACAGGAAAGAAGTCTATGGAGTCGACAGATGCATCAAGGTCACGGAATCCAAACTGGGAGAATCGGATAATGTGCTGACGGTGCCTCAGTACATGATGTATCTCCTGAAGGATCTTCGAGGATCTCTCTGAAACACTCCGAGATGTTGTTATATCCAGGAACCGATGGATGTCACGAAATGAACGATATCCGCGTCATAGCCGATCAACTGCAGATGTGGATCTCACCGTCAGGAGAGGTCAGGTATTACGTGAACGACTGGTACGAAAGAGTGAGGGATGTCATAGAAGTCTATGTGAAAGAAGAATGGGGTGCCCCTGCATTGGACAGCATCAGGAGGGCAAAGGTGTGGTTCGACTCCGATGGCGGGATCCATGTGGACCGTCTGAAGGACGACCTCACATGCGAAATCATCAAGAGCAACGTCCTTCGCTCACTGTTCCCTTACGGATGAAGCCGTTCATTCATTCTTCTTGATGTAGATCTTGTCGATGTTCTCGATATTGGCCATCCTGATGATCTCAGGATCGGCGATGCCTTTCACTATGTCCGAGCGCAGTCTCGGATAATTGGGCATGGACAGGGATTCGTACTGTCCTGTCTCCTTCAGCCTGGTTATGATCCCTTTCTTGTCCTGAGGTAGCTCTGCCTTCCTTTCGTGACGGATCAGGAGCTTGCCTTGCGTCCCTCTCAATGACATATATCCTTTGGAATCCGAAAATGCGACGATCTCGGCCCTCAAGGCATCCTGCTCGGCATCCAGTAACTCGATCCGGTTCCTGAGGGCCTGCTTCTTCTCCTCCAATTCCAGATACCTGTCGGCGAGTTCGGTCCCCTTGTCGGGGCCGGTGACCCTGGTGGAGAGCTCATGGAGGAAACGGGGACACCTGGATTGATAGGGGCATGAAGCACATTGTCCTGTCTCCCTCGGCAAGGGATTCTTGGATGCCTTGATCTCATCGATGATGGAGGACAGTGATCTTGCGGCATCATTGCACTGTTCTCTGTATGCAGTGAGTTCCGTGGAGATGCTCGGCACCAGGAACACCCATCTCATGACGATCTCCCTCGCATCGAGGTTGTCCATGGCCCAAAGGGCGGATGCCTTCATTCCCAGATCGTCCCTGAGTTCCTCCTTCGAAGAGACTTCCGTGTCGGTGACATATTTCGTCAGATAAGCGGTCGTACCGCGTCTGCCGACCTCCTGTATGGAGATTGAGATCTCGTTCCCTCCGGGAAGCGGTAACGTCCCCTCCATATCCGATGCCACGATATCCACGGAACCGAATCTAGTGGATTGGTACACGAAATTGCGTATGCACTTCTCCCCGATGTGTATGTATTGGAGCGGATCCTCCTTGAGGGGATTGTACACCTTGACATAATTGACATCCCAGTTCTTCCAGAAGGCCTCGAGGACCTTCTCGTCCTTGAGGCGGTTGCCCATGATCCTCTGCTTGGAGAATTCGCGGATGGTGTCATCCACGGACCGCTTGAGACAATCCTCCAGAGTTACTTTGTCCGGGAAGGCATCGGTGCTGTCCAGCTTGTATGCGTAAGGGCATCTGCGGAAGGATTCCAGATCGGAGAAGGTAATGGTCGCCATCACTATCGGATTGACGAGGATGTAAATGACAGTATCCTTTGGGAAGCTCTCAAAGTACGACCCATACGCTCTTACGATTGTTACCATCGTTCCTGAGGTAACCTTCCTTCTTCAGCGATACGACCGCCCTCTTCACGGCGGAAAGATTCATGCCCGTCTCCTCGGACACATCAGAGAGTTTCGCTCCAGGGTTGTTCTCGAGAACCTCCAGTACGGCCCTGCGGTCGCTGTCCAGTTCGGTCCTGTCCTTCTCGGTGTACTTCCTCAGCTTGACGAACCTCGGCGTGAAAGCGAACGGGATCGTTACCTTCACACCGCTCTCGGTGATATGGAACGCTTCCCTTCCGTACTTCCTGACGATGGTCGGTACGCCGTGTCCAGTCTGCTCTATCTTCCTCAGTCTGGCGAATATCCTGAACAGCCCGGGATTGATCGGGCGGCTGTCACCAAGATAGAAATCCTCGTCGGACATCGGGAACGGTATCCTCCCGTAGGAGATGATCTCCATCCTGTCGTCGAATATCAGGACGGACGGCGGTATGTACTGCCTCCAGGCGTTGTGGACACATGCGTTTACCCATACCTCCCTGAATGCATCCGCATCAAAAAGAGGTTTCTCAGTTCTCTCCAATGTGCTGGTATCGACACGGGTCTCCTGATAGCCCATGACCCTGTCGCTGATGTCCTCCATGGACTTGAGGAGACTGCGGTCCTTGAAATCCTCCCTGGCGGTGATCCTGGTCCTGTCTGTTCCGTCGAATTCGACTATCTGCATGGGCATTGAGTTCTGATCAGACAGCAGATAGGCGGTGAGATTGAAATCCCCACGGTCGTCCAGCATATCCAGGCTCTTGAAGAATCTGCCTTCGTTGCGGGGATGTCCGCCATGGGCGGCCAAGGATGCGAAGAGTTGATCGAACGTCAGTTCCTGTATATCGGAGACTGTACCCTTCAAGGGATCCAATCCGCGCGTCAGAACGATTTGTGACAGGACATCCGGATCAGCACTCTCGTTCGAGGTCACGTTGCGTATGTAGTACTTCTCCTTGTACGAATACGGGACGGAATGGCCGATCACCCTGATCTCTAAGTATTTCTTCCCATCCGAGGATGTGTGGACCGACATCTCCGGTATTATCCTTGGGACGATGTCCGTTCTAATCGCGTTGCTCATCTTCTCCAGGGTGGAGTCCCCCACATCCATTCCGATGACATCACCATTGTCGCCGACACCGATGTATAACATACCGTGGTGGCACCTGTTCAGCATGGCCGAAAGACCAAGAATGCCCTTCTCCAATTGACCGACGCTCTCCTTGAACTCGATGTCCTCAGACTCCTTCCCAAGATTGTCCATATCGTAACCCCATTCTTTCTGAACAGGGCCTGGATATCTATTGGTTCGCTATTAGTTCACGATTGGTTCGCTATTGGTTCGGGAATGGTTCACAAAATTAAGAACGATCCATGAACCGATGTAGACGATTAGAGCGATGGATGAAAAAGGGGCATGAAGCCCCCGTGTTTTCAGAGTTTATCCGAGACGATGTCATCCTGGATCTCGTCCCTGTCCTTCTCCGCCTGGGATGTGATCTCGGACATCTCCTCGACGGTCGGTATGGGTCCGAGGATGTCGTCGGGGTTGCCTACAGCCTTCCTTATTGAATCCGTATCGGACACTTCCCTGTCAGGGATGTTCTTTGCGGCCCCCATGTATTCGGACACGCCTTCGATCATCTTGGTGACCTCTATCGGGAAGAAGATCTTGGAAGATTCTCCCTCTCCGACCTTCTGCAGGGTCTGCATAGAGAGCACGGACATGGCCTTGGAATCCATGGATGCGGCACCTACCGCCATGATCCTCAGCTTCTGGGCCTCTCCCTGTCCTTCAAGGATCGTTGCCAGCCTCTTTCCTTCGGCCTCGAGGATCATCGACTGTCTCAGACCCTCTGCCTCCAGGATACGGGATCTCTTCTTTCCTTCGGCATCGAGGATGGCGGCTCTCTTCTGTCCGTCCGCTTCAAGGATCGCGGCACGCCTCTTCCTCTCGGCGGAGGTCTGCTCCTCCATGGCGTCCTTGACCTTCCTTGCCGGATTCACCTCTCTGATCTCCACGGCCTCGATCTTCACACCCCACTTGTCGGTGTTCTCATCCAGGATGTCCCTCAGGGACACGTTGATCTTCTCCCTTGAGGAGAGAATCTCGTCAAGTTCCATGTCTCCGATGATGGACCTGAGGGTGGTCTGCGCCAGGTTCACCGTTGCGAACCTGTAGTCGGTGACCTCGAAGAAGGCGTTCTTCGGGTCGGTTACCTTGATGTAGATGACGGCATCCACATCCACCGGGGAGTTGTCCTTGGTGATGACCTCCTGCTTGGGAACATCCAACACCTCAGTACGGAGGTCCATCTTCACTACTTCGTTAATCAACGGGAACACTACATTCAATCCCTGGTTCAGGACCCTTACGAACTTCCCCAGCCTCATGTATATGGCCTGCTCGTATGGCCTGACTATCTTGATACCGCTGGCAGCGATCAACACTACGACCGCTATCACCACTATCGTGAGTATCATGACTATCTCCATTGTTCTCACTTCCTGCGAACGTGGACGTGAACTCCCTCACTGCTCTCGACCACTACTTCCGTTCCTGTCTCCAAAGGCTCGTCGGATGTTGCTGACCATACATCGGTGCCTATCTTGACCTTACCCTTCATGCTGTCATTCTCCGTTGCAACAGTGACCTTCCCCTCCCTGCCGACAAGCGATTCCATCACCGTCGTCGCCGGAGGTTCAGGCTTCGCCAAATGCTGATAAACCTTCAGTGTCACAATGGTCACCGGGACGGCCACCACCAGTGCGATGACCGGGGACCATACGCTCATCAGAACATCAGGTAGCACTAATCCCACCACGCCCAGGACGAGAAGGACCATGCCGGGTATTATGAGGAATCCTCCGGGAGAGAACACCTCGTATATCAGGCAGAACGCACCTACCACGAGTATTATGCAGGAGATCGTGAACGGATCCATGATAAGGGTATATGCGTGCGTGATAAAAGATACTTGTTCAGGATCGTATCAGAACACCGAATCGTTCGCTTCGTCCTGGTGGGCATCGTAGTACGGTTCGGCGTAATCCGGATCCTCCAGCATAAGGTATGCCAACGATATCGAAGGAAAGTGCGCCTTGATAACCCTGTTGGCGTTGACCAGCATGGCCTGGAGATGCTTGTCCGTAAGGAATCTGGTTATGCTCCCTTCGCAGTAACGTTCCACCAGATCCATGATCTGGTATGCCGAGTTGACAAGGTTATCGGAGAACTCCCCGCAGCCGTACTTCTGTGCGGAACGCTCCACCGGTGGCCTCAATACTTCAACGAACTTCTCCTTGTCCTTGCTGTAGGTATGCAGGGTGGTAAGGCATCCTCTGATGCCTCCGAGTTCCTTCACCACTTCCCTGAGGACCTGCTCCCTTGTTGTTGCTACGTATACGGCGTTGACGAAGTCCTTCTCCACGTTCTCGTAATAGAACTCCCTGGTGCCGAGGGCCTCGAAGAACTTCTTCACGAACCCTTTGTTCACATCCTCCATGTAACGGAGGTTGCTGACCCTGGTGAATCTGAAAAGGTCGTAGAAGGGAACTGCATCCCTTCCGTAGTACGCTTCGATGTTGGCCAGCATCCTGCGGTTCAGTTCTGGGTCGTGGTCAGGATTGAGGATGATACGTTTTCCATATCTGACGAAACCGTATCTATCGGTGGGGACATAGGTTACAGGATCATCCGGATTGGTGACATACCAGATATTGTCATAACGGGGGTCGTCGGGAGGGATCATTCCTTCCCCTTTCTCGTAGTATCCGCATAACGGTGTCTCGAAACCGAAGACGTACAGATCATCCTGTACGAGATCTATGTCCCCTATCCTCTCCCTGACGGCGTCCTCTGCGATGGCATCGCAGAGATATTTTCCTAGAAGATTGGAACCTGCCGCGGTACGGCTGTAGCCGGTGACGAGGATCTTGGTCCTTCCCTTGATATCGTATTTCTCCAAGAACTCCCTGAGTGCATCCAACCCCTGGTCGCGGGAGAGTGCGAAACCTGTGTGCTCTCCCTCCCTGCCGATCATGACGTTGGCGGCGAATTCCACAGTATAATGGGCGCCGTTGAGGACAAGGAAGATGAGTGTGCAATCGTCGAGCTTCTTGGAACCTATTGCGACATCGGTGGTCTCTATAGTAGGATCGGAATCGTACACATCGTTCACGTACACGTGTTCGCAGCCGATGTCCCTCAGGAGAAGTTTGATGGAACGGGATCTGGTGTGCCTCCCCTCCACCACTGTGCTTGCAGCTAGTTCAAAATTCAGAGCAGTCATCATCAGCTTGGGATTCCTCTCGGTGGAAGGTCTGTCGAAATAGACATCGCCGTAGTACATGCCGAGGTCGCTGTTCTCCTCTTCGAACCAGTTGAATTCCCTGAAGAAGTACCTCTCTATCCCTTGGGTGTTCTTCTCCTCGGTGTACTCTATCTTCAATGCGAAGTCGTTCAGCGTCTGAAAGATTATCTCCGGCCTCCCTTCGAATATGCTGCCGGAGAGACTGAAGTTGATGATGTCCCTGAATGTCAGCTTGCATTCGAGGGTGTGGTAATCGGATACCGTACGGAATGTTACGATATTGTTCTCGGCATCGGTGATCGGTGCTTCGGACCAAGTGCAGTCATCGCCGATATAGACGATCTTGGCCAGTCTTGGAACGGTCTCGTCGCCGGTCAGGGGTTTGAGCTTTCCGCTCAGGTACTTCACGGCGAAATCGCCGATATGGTTGCCTATGTCGTCCAGTTCGGTGATGTGGACGTTGGCGGTGTTGTCGAAGGCGTTGGATGCAACCTCTGCGGCGGCAGATACGGATTCCATGACCTTGGGAAAAATCTCCTTCGGATTGAGATCCTTGGGGATGAGCTTCTTCGGGTTGATACCCTTGGGGATGAGGTCCTTCGGCTTCACGTCTTAGAGTAGAGGATTTGCGTATTTAACGAAAATGACTGGGGACGGATTCGGACGATTCCCATCAGATGAATATCACTATCTGGTCCAGATTCTTTTGCTCATTCTTGCTGATGAATCTGAAACCGTTGCTCTCGTAATATCCTCTGAGCTCGTCATCACAATCTATACGGACCAGTCTGCAACCCACCAGTTCGTTGGATCTTTTGAAGATCTTCAAAGCGTCCTTCATCATCTGTGCACCCAGACCTTTCGGGGCCGAATCATCCCTGCACAACTGTCCTAGGAGATATGATTGGGATACGGAAGTATCAGCATCAACATTCATCCGGTCCCTGGTCCTCCTGGACACCGGTGCATCTGCGGGGACCCTCAGGCATTTCATCCCCAGTGAATAATAACCAAGCGGCCTTCCTGATTCCGAATCCACAACGATGTATGTCCTTGTCAGATCTTTCTTCTCCATAGGTACCGCTTTGTTACGGATGAAATCCTCCATGTCTGGATTGATGCTGCACCTGATACTGCTCAGCAAACTGTTGATCTCTTCCTCTTCAAAATTCCCGATGAGATTCTTCAGTTTGTGTGTGCTGTATGAGATCGGCACATCATTCTTTGACATGATATCCCCATTTCTTGAATGCGGCAACGGTCTCTGCTTCATCTTCCACGGGGTCGTGAGCACCTTCTATGACCAGTCTTCCCCGGGCATCCGCCTCATCGAGCGCAGCCTCTAGGTTAGCTACAGCTTCCGGCGTGTTCAATAACAGGTCCTCGAAGAAACTCTGTGTGGCCATATTCTCACCTTGATCGTTCTATCAGGTTCTTGTTTATAAAATCTGGGTCCGCACGTACCATTCATCCCATCATCAGGGATAGAACGCCTGTCAAAAACGATGTTGGAATTAAGATGCCGATGCTTATGCAATTATTTCAAAAGTAATATTTCGGGGTCAGTCAGAACTAGGATCCGAATCCTTTCCATTATCCGGGGCCGGAGCCTCGTTCCCATCGGAATCCGTGAATAGGAACTTCTTCTTGGAGAGGAAATCGGACCTCTTGCTTTGGTATTCCCTGAGAGCGGCAACAATCCAGTCAGTACGGTTGGCGAAATCACCTGAGGTCTCGACATCCTTGTCGATGAAATCCAATATGCTAGGCGGTATCTTAACAGAGGTAGGGACTGTTCTGTTCTTGCGCTCCATATTACGTTAGACTCTGTTCGGATACTTTTAATCGGGTATTTCAAATGAAATACTATTTATCAATAGGGAGCATTCTGACCATTATGAAAAAGGGGCAGCCAGACAGAGGATTTGTCGAACTTGCTGGTATTTTACTACCAAAAATTGGTAATCGCATAGCCGCGGCGCTCCGCGATGGTTCCCAGGA
>ERZ842401.6098-NODE-6098-length-13034-cov-3.610602_pt1 | contig 13034 bp, 10 predicted proteins | sample MGYA00521270_ERZ842401 | MGnify/ENA primary metagenome ERZ842401 (study PRJEB31892, sample SAMEA3878208) | bioreactor metagenome | biome: Moose rumen | place: Sweden | collected 2011-10 | study: EMG produced TPA metagenomics assembly of the PRJEB12797 data set... | reverse complement strand
AGCGGTATACTCGGCAAGCCTATATTTGAGAAAGTGTAGGTGACCGCTATGTTTAAGGATAAAAAATTCAAAAACAAAATGACGACATTCCTCATCGTGATAGCTGCCTATGTGGTGGTGGAGGCGATACTTCTTTCGGGGAATATGTCGTCGCTTTTACAGGGGCTTTTGGTGCCTCTGTGTACTTATTCGCTCTGCGCCATTGGACTGAACCTGTGTGTGGGATATCTGGGTGAGCTTTCACTCGGACACGCGGGCTTTATGTGTATCGGCGCTTTTTCGGGAGCCTTTTTCTCCGTGGTGACTGCGGATACCATCACAAATGAAGCCTTAAGGTTCTTTTTAGCGCTTCTGATCGGGACTGCCTGCGCGGCGGTATTCGGATTTCTGATCGCTATCCCGGTGCTTCGTTTGAACGGAGACTATCTGGCCATAGTGACGCTTGCTTTTGGCGAGATAATTAAAAATGTCATAAACGTACTGTATGTGGGAAAGGATGAGAACGGCTGGCATGTGTCCATCACGAGCCAGGCTGATCTGGGACTCTCCGCAGACGGGATCACATATATAAACGGTGCCCAGGGTATCACCGGCACCCCTCATGATTCGAACTTCACCATAGGCGTGGTGCTGGTTCTTATCGCTCTTTTTGTGGTATATAATTTTACCGACTCACGTACAGGCCGGGCGCTCATGTCCATCAGGGACAATCAGATCGCAGCCGAGTCGGTGGGTATAAATGTTAAAAAATACAAGCTTTTGGGCTTTACTGTGTCCACAGCCATAGCCGGTGCCGCAGGCGTACTTTACGCACACAATCTTTCGACCCTTACGGCTCTGCCTAAAAACTTCGGCTACAATATGTCCATTATGATACTGGTATTTGTGGTGCTCGGAGGCATAGGCAGCTTCAGGGGATCGGTGATAGCGGCCTGCATACTGACGCTTTTGCCGGAGCTTTTGCGCGGCCTTTCCGACTATCGTATGCTTATCTACGCTATCGTGCTTATCGCCATGATGCTGTTTAACTGGGCGCCCGGCGCCATCTACTGGCGTGACCGGGTCATGGCAAAATTCAAGAAGAAAGAGAGGGAGGTATAGTATGTCATTACTTACTGTAAAAAACATCGGTATTTCCTTCGGCGGTCTTCGCGCGGTGGATAAGTTTTCGCTTGAGATAGAGCAGGGACAGCTATATGGTCTCATCGGACCGAACGGCGCCGGAAAGACCACTGTCTTTAATATGCTGACCGGAGTGTACAAGCCCACAGACGGCTCCATCATGCTCGACGGCGTGGATATCACAGGGAAAAGCAATATCGAGATCAATCAGGCGGGTATAGCCCGTACCTTTCAGAACATCCGTCTGTTTAAGGAGCTTTCGGTTCTCGACAATGTTAAGATAGGCCTGCACAATGATTTTGTATATTCCACCTTTGACGGGATATTCAGGACGCCTAAGTACAGAAAGGTGGAGCATGAGATGGACGAGAGGGCCATGGAGCTTTTATCCGTCTTTGACCTGCAGGAGGAGGCAGAGGTGCTTTCTGCAAACCTGCCCTATGGTAAGCAGAGAAAGCTGGAGATAGCGAGGGCGCTTGCCACATCGCCAAAGCTTCTGCTTTTGGATGAGCCTGCTGCCGGTATGAATCCAAAGGAGACAGATGAGCTCATGTCCACGATCAGGTTTGTCAGGGATGAGTTTGATATGACCATCCTTTTGATAGAGCATGATATGAAGCTGGTGTCCGGTATCTGCGAGAGGCTTACCGTATTAAATTTCGGAGAGGTCTTATCCAGCGGCGCCACCTCGGAGGTCTTGAACGATCCCGAGGTCATAAAGGCATATATAGGTGAGTAGTTGAGGTTTTTCGTATGTCCATGTTAGAAGTTAAAGATATAGAGGTTTACTATGGGGTCATCCAGGCCATAAAGGGCATCTCCTTTAACGTAAATGAGGGCGAGGTCATAGCGCTGATAGGTGCCAACGGGGCCGGCAAGACCACCACGCTGCAGACTGTCACGGGTATGCTTTCTCCCAAGAGCGGAGAGGTGGTTTTCGAGGGCGTGGATATCACAAAGATCCCCGGGCATAAGATCGTCTCCATGGGTATGGCCCATGTGCCGGAGGGGAGGCGTGTCTTTTCGCAGCTTTCGGTGCTTGAGAACCTTAAGCTCGGAGCGTACACGAGGACGGATAAGACCGAGGTGGAGGAGTCGCTTCGTTCGGTATATCAGAGCTTCCCGAGACTGGAGGAAAGAAAGAACCAGGCGGCGGGGACGCTTTCGGGAGGTGAGCAGCAGATGCTCGCCATGGGTCGTGCTCTCATGTCAAAGCCGAAGCTTATCTGTATGGACGAGCCATCCATGGGGCTTTCACCCATCCTGGTGGATGAGATATTCAAGATCATCAGGGATATTTCTGCCGGAGGTACCACGGTGCTCCTCGTAGAGCAGAACGCGAAAAAGGCTCTTTCCATCGCGGACCGCGCTTATGTACTTGAGACAGGCAGCATAGTGCTTGAGGGCAAGGCTTCCGAGCTTTTGAATAACGAGGAGATAAAAAAGGCATATCTGGGAGAATGATAGGTTTTTATTGTATTGCTGAAATTTAGACAGGGGGATTTATGATGGAAAATAACGTGATCACTATCGCCAGGGGCTATGGCTCAGGCGGCAGACAGCTGGGACTAAAGCTCGCCGACAAGCTGGGGGTACACTGCTATGACAGGGAGCTTATCAGACGCGCCTCCGAGGAGAGCGGCATCAGTGAGGCGCTCTTTGGAGAGAATGACGAAAAGATTAAAAAGTCACCGCTTTTTGGTATAGTAAAAAAGCATTACAAGGGACAGCTTCTGCCTCCCCGTGATGCCGATTTCACATCAGACGAAAATCTTTTTAATTATCAGGCCAAGGTCATAAAGGAACTGGCAGAGACCGAGAGCTGCATCATCATAGGCCGCTGCGCCGACTATGTGCTAAAGGACTATGACAATGTGATAAAGCTTTATTTTTATGCGCCCTTTGATGACTGCATAAAGCGTGTCATCGAGACCTACGGCGGCAACGAGGCTGAGGCGACAAAAAAGATACACCAGCATGACAAGTACAGAGCAGAGTACTACCGGTACTATACGGGCAGGGACTGGAACGATGCGACAAACTATGATTTCTGCTTAAACACCTCGTCCATGTCCTATGACAAGCTCATAGATATCGTGACAAACTACATAGAGACCAGTAAAAAGTGATACGGGGGATTTTTAGGTTGCCTTTTAGGGTATAAAAAACTATAATTGATTTTGTAGTTATTATTTCGGTTTATACCGGAGAAATGGGGGACAGTTAAATGAAAGTTTTTACTACTGACAAGATCAGAAACGTTGCATTACTTGGACATGCCGGCTGCGGCAAGACCTCACTCGTGGAGTCCATGGCATTTTTAGCAGGGCTTACGAACCGTGCCGGAAAGGTTGCGGATGGCAATACCATCAGCGACTTTGACGGGCAGGAGATCAAGCGTGGGATGTCCATAGCCACATCCATGATCCCTATTCCTTGGGACGATTACAAGATCAATATTTTAGATACACCAGGCTCACTGGATTTCGTAGGTGAGGTGGCAGAGGCTCTTACGGTTGCGGACGCAGCCATCATCGTGGTATCAGGTAAAAACGGAGTGGAGAGCGGCACGAAGCGTGCATTTGAGGCATGTGAAAAGTATCACCTGCCCTGCATGGTATTTGTGACCGAGATGGATATAGATGATGCTTCATACCGTCAGGTAGTGGAGGATCTGCAGGCGCTGTACGGTAAAAAGATAGCACCCTTCCATCTTCCTGTCCGTGAAAACGGCGAGTTTATCGGCTATGTAAATGTCATCCAGCAGAGAGCAAAGCGCTGGACTGCTGACGGCAATATCGAAAAGATGGATGTACCCGATTACTCACAGGAGTATCTGGGCACTTACCGCGAGGCACTGATAGAGTCTGTGGCCGAGACCTCCGAGGAGTTTATGGATCGTTACTTCGGCGGCGAGGAGTTTTCCGATGATGAGATCAGGTCCACACTCCGTGTCAATGTGGCAGAGGGCAGCATCATCCCCGTGCTCATGGGCTCAAATGTATTAAACCGCGGTATGTACACACTTATGGTAGATATCGTAAAGTACCTGCCGAGCCCCGATATGAGAGAGTGTACAGGCATCAATCCCATGTCCAATGAGACCTTTGAGGCTAATTACGACTTTGCTAAGCCGAAGAGTGCATACGTATGGAAGACCATCGTAGATCCCTTCGTAGGAAAGTACTCACTGATAAAGGTTAATTCCGGAGTGCTTAAGACAGATGATCTTATGTACAACCATCACAAGGAAAATGAGGAAAAGATCGGAAAGATATATATACTGACAGGAAAGAATGCCGAGGAGGTAAAGGAGCTTCACGCCGGAGATATCGGAGCTCTCTCAAAGCTTCAAAAGGTTGCCACCACGGACAGTCTTTCCACAAAGTCGAGCCCTATCGTATACTTAAGGAGCAGTATACCTACTCCCTATACATACCTGCGCTATAAGGTTCCTAACAAGGCAGATGTGGACAAGGCAGCATCCTCACTCCAGAAGCTGGCAGCCGAGGATCTGACTCTCCGCTATGAGAATGACGCTGAAAACCATCAGACACTTTTATACGGTATCAGCGAGCAGCACCTTGAGATCATAAAGGATAAGCTTAAAGACAGGTACAAGATCGACATTGAGCTGGACCGTCCGAAGGTAGCCTATAAGGAGACCATCAAGGGTAAGTCTGATGTGGAGTATAAATACAAAAAGCAGACCGGCGGACATGGTCAGTACGGTCATGTAAAGATGCAGTTTGAGCCCACCGGCAATTATGACGAGGCATATGAATTTACTGAAAATGTAGTGGGCGGTACCGTACCTAAGAATTACTTCCCGGCAGTGGAAAAGGGTATAGTGGAAGCAGTATCAAAGGGACCTTTGGCTGCATATCCCGTAGTGGGTGTTCATGCAAACCTCTATGACGGTTCATATCACCCAGTGGATTCTTCGGAAATGGCATTTAAGACCGCTGCTGCCCAGGCATTTAAAAAGGGCATGCTCGAGGCTCAGCCCATCCTCTTAGAGCCTATAGCAAACCTTCGGACAGTGGTTCCTGATGACAAGACGGGAGATGCCATGGGAGAGCTTAATAAGCGTCATGCCAAGGTCATGGGCATGAATCCCATAGAGGGAGGCAAGCAGGAGGTACTCGCAGAGATACCTTATGCGGAGCTCTATGGATATGGCACAGCCCTTCGTTCCCTTACAGGAGGAGCAGGAGATTTCTCCTATGAATTCTTAAAGTACCAGCAGGCACCCTCAGATGTCCAGGAAAAGGAGATCGAGCGCAGAGCCTCAAAGCTGGATAACGGAGAAGAATAATTTTAGATTTTTTATCGGCGGTCCTGATGGATCGCCGTTTTTTTGTGTCTGTAAAGAGCTTTTGGAGTCTCACAATCTTGAACTTCCTCTGTCCCGGATCGTGAAGTGTTAAATACATTTTTATTGTATTGATCCGTATTCATCCAGATAATTAAGGTGTGCTTCTTTCACCGTCTCAATCCTTCCTCTGGCTATGGGAATGACGGGGCTAACCTCGGATAGTCTGATGCCGGCATTGGTGATCGCAGAGGAATCCATCAAAAAGTTTTTGGAAATAAACTTGACAAAGCCTTACATCATGATATAATTAGTTTAATTTAACGCACACTTTAAATCAAACTAAAAACAAGGTTTGCCGAGGTGGTTATGAATTATATTAAAAGAGAACTTGAAAGAAAGTTCCTGGCTATGAATGAAGTGTTTAAAGCTGTTATGGTAACCGGAGCCAGACAAGTAGGAAAATCCACAATGCTTAAAAAGTTGGCAGAAACGGAGGAAAGAACCTATGTCAGTCTGGATAATTCAAGAGATCGGGAACTTGCAAAAAGCGATCCGACTCTTTTTTTCCAGTTATACAAACCACCGATTCTGATAGATGAGGCTCAAAAAGCTCCTGAACTATTTGAGCATATAAAAATGCTATGCGATGAATCCGAGCAAACCGGATTATTCTGGCTTACAGGATCAGAAAGCAAAAAGCTCCTGAAGGAGGCGAGGGATTCCCTTGCAGGCAGAATTTGTATATTGAGAATGTATAGCTTGTCCCAGCGAGAGAAAGAAGGAAAGTGTGATATTGGGGATATGGGATATTCCTATAGTGCATTACTGGGAAGATCCGGGATGTTTTCTGAAAATAATATTATTGAGGTATATAGGCATATTTGGGAGGGCGGAATGCCTGGAACTGTTGGGATGCCTGCCGAGCAGCGAATGGAATACTACGAATCCTACATCGAGACATATCTCATGCGGGATGCTGTAGATGATAACGGCATCAGTGATACAGAGGGATTTAGAAAAGTGCTGAGAGCCTGTGCTTCTTTTGCTGGAAATCTCGTCAATTATTCCGATATTGCTTTGGCCGGAAACGTATCTGTGCCAACGGCGAAAGAATGGATAAAAGTACTTCAGACAATGGGGATTGTTTATTTTCTTGAACCGTACTCGAACAATGAATTAAAGCGTTTGATAAAAACTCCCAAATTATACTTTTGTGACACAGGCCTGTGCGCTTATCTTTCCATGTGGACAAGTATGGAAACGTTAATGAATGGAGCAGCCAGCGGACACTATTTTGAAAACTATGTTATGAATGAGTTTTTGAGAATGTATGCGTGTTCGAAGAATAAAGCAAATATGACATTCTATAGGGATACTAATCAAAAGGAGATCGATATAGTTTTGGAGGAGAATGGAATCCTTCATCCATTTGAAATAAAAAAGAGCGGTAATCCTGAAAAGAAAGCCATCAGTTCCTTTAAGCTGCTTGAAAAAAGCTCTCAAAAAATTGGGGAAGGCGGGGTGATATGTATGGCTTTGCGACCTTTCCCACTGGACGAAAGAAATAATATTATTCCGTGCAATATAATATGATGGTTTCAAAGAATCTGATATTAGGATATACGCTAATATTTGTATTGGGAGGTTTTATTATGAAAACTGTACCGCGATATCTTAAAATAATTCATATAACAAAAGATACTTGCAAAAGTCATACGACTTTTTGTATAATTATTGCAAAAGTCATACGACTTTTGGAAGGATTATGTATAGAGAGATCATTAAGGATTTAAAAAAATGGAAGGATAAGTCAAGAAGAAAACCTCTGTTATTGACTGGTGTACGGCAGTGTGGAAAGACATATATAGTTGATGATTTTGCAAAGGAGAATTTTGACAGCTATGTCTATGTAAATTTTGAAAGCGAAGAGGGTATATCGGCTATTTTTGATTATAATTTTGACGTACATAGAATAATAAGTGAATTAGAGATCCGATTCAAAACAAAAATAATACCGGGGAAAACTCTTTTGTTTTTGGATGAAATACAAGAGTGTCCCAGGGCAATTACAGCATTAAAGTATTTTTGCGAAAACCTAAAAGAACTGCACGTGGTTTGTGCAGGCTCACTTCTTGGTGTGGCACTTAAAGAACAAAACATTTCTTTCCCTGTAGGAAAAGTAAATAGACTTAAGCTCTATCCCATGAATTTCAAGGAATTTGTAATCGCAAATGGTAGAGAAGATTTGATAGATGTTTTTCAACACTGGCCTATTGACAGAGCTATTCCGGAATTATATTCCGTACCAATGAAAAAGCTTCTAAAAGAATACTATATAGTGGGGGGAATGCCCGAAGCGGTTAAGGCATGGATCGAAGCAAAGGACATAAGCGAAGTGGAAGAGGTACAGAATGAGATAATAAACGATTATGCCGACGACTTTTCGAAACATGCCCCGGCAGAAGAGGTTTTAAAGATCAGATGGATCTGGGATTCGGTCCCGGTGCAGCTGGCTAAAGATAATAATAAATTTGTTTTTTCTCATGTCAAAGAGGGAAAACGATCGGCAGATTTAGAAGCTGCACTGCATTGGCTTGAGGATGCGGGACTTATAATAAAAACAGAACTTGTAAAAAAACCGGAGATTCCACTTAATGGTTTTGTAAATAAGACATTTTTCAAGGTGTATATGTCTGATATAGGATTGCTTAGAGCAAAATCAGGTGTTTCGGCTCATACAATACAAAATGAATCTGATCTGTATATCAGGTATAAAGGTGCTTTTGCGGAGAATTATGTTTTAAATGAGCTGATCGCGAATGGTAAGTCTCCTTATTTCTGGCGTTCAGGTAATTCGGCTGAGGTGGATTTTTTATATGAGTCAAAGGGAGAACTTGTACCTGTGGAAGTAAAGTCGGCGGATAACACACAAGCAAAAAGTTATAAGCAGTTTTGTCAGAGGTATTCTCCAAAGGTCGGGGTTAAGCTGTCAGAAAAGAATATTGCTCAAAACTTGTGTATAAAAACAATGACTTATAATATTCCGCTATACCTGGCATGGAATATAGATCAATACTGTGAAAAGTAGAAGGAACGATCAAAACCGGTTCTTTATTCGAAAAAACTGATAAATGAGAATACTCAAAAATTGATAGTCTGGTGTAAGGATGGGCTGATAACCTGATCTTCTTCCCATTGCGCTAAAAATTATTTTGTGGTAGGATATACAGGGTTTTTTGACCCTCTAATTATATAATTACGGTTTGGAGGAAAATATAATGGCGACACCATACAATCACAAGAGTATAGAAAAAAAGTGGAAAAAAATCTGGGAGGAGAAGCCCATAAATACCCCGGAGGGCAAGGAGAAGTATTACTGCCTGGATATGTTCCCGTATCCCAGCGGCAACGGTCTGCATGTGGGACATTGGAGAGGCTATGTGATCTCGGATGTGTGGTCACGCTATCAGATCATGCAGAATAAATACGTGATCCACCCCATGGGCTGGGATGCATTCGGACTTCCCGCGGAGAACTACGCCATAAAGATGGGCGTACACCCTGCCAAGTCCACAGAGGAAAATGTAAATAATATACGTCGTCAGATCAAGCAGATCGCAGCGGTCTATGACTGGGATATGGAGGTAAATACCACCGATCCGAATTTTTACAAGTGGACCCAGTGGATATTTGTCCAGATGTTTAAAAAGGGTCTTGCCTATGAAAAGGAAATGCCCATAAACTGGTGCCCCAGTTGTAAGACAGGTCTGGCAAACGAAGAGGTGGTAAACGGCAAGTGTGAACGCTGCGGCGCAGATGTTACCAAAAAGAACTTAAAGCAGTGGATGCTTAAGATCACAGAGTATGCAGACCGACTGCTTTCTGATCTGGATAAGCTGGACTGGCCGGAAAAGGTCAAAAAGATGCAGACGGACTGGATCGGAAAGTCCTACGGTGCAGAGGTGGATTTTGCCATTGATGGCAGAGATGATAAGATCACGGTATATACTACCCGTCCCGATACGCTCTACGGTGCTACCTTTATGGTGCTGGCTCCCGAGCATGAGCTGGCAAAGGGTCTTGCCAATGATGAGACCAGGCAGGCGGTTGAAGATTACATCTACCAGACTTCATTGAAGTCCTCTGTGGACAGGCTTCAGGACAAGGAAAAGACCGGTGTATTCACCGGAAGCTATGCCATCAATCCCTTAAACGGCGCCAAGATCCCTATCTGGCTTTCCGACTATGTACTTGCGGATTACGGTACAGGTGCCATCATGTGTGTGCCTGCCCATGATGACCGTGACTTTGAATTTGCAAAAAAATTTGACATACCCATAATTCAGGTCATAGCAAAGGACGGGGTGGAGATCCCCGATATGCAGGAGGCTTATACTGATGCCGTTGGCACCATGATAAACTCCGGTGACTGGAACGGCATGGAGTCGGCAGTGCTTAAAAAAGAAGCGCCCCATATGATAGAAAAAGCCGGTTTGGGAAAGGCAACAGTAAACTACAAGCTGAGGGACTGGGTATTCTCCCGCCAGAGATACTGGGGTGAGCCCATACCCATCGTACACTGTGACGACTGCGGCTGCGTACCCGTACCAGAGGAGGAGCTGCCTCTGCTTTTACCTGATGTAGAGAGCTACGAGCCCACAGGTACAGGCGAGAGCCCTCTGGCAGCCATAGATGAGTGGGTAAACTGCAAGTGTCCGAAGTGCGGCAAGCCCGCAAAGCGTGAGACCAATACCATGCCACAGTGGGCAGGCTCGTCCTGGTACTTCCTCCGCTATGTGGACAATAAAAACGACAAGGAGCTCGTAAGCAAGGAAAAGGCAGACAAGTATCTGCCTGTGGATATGTATATCGGCGGCGTGGAGCATGCTGTGCTGCATCTTCTCTATGCCCGTTTCTACACAAAGTTTTTATATGATATCGGAGTGGTGGACTTTGAAGAGCCCTTCACAAAGCTTTTCAACCAGGGCATGATCACCGGAAAGAACGGCATCAAGATGTCAAAATCCAAGGGCAATGTGGTATCCCCTGACGATCTGGTGGAGGACTACGGCTGTGATTCGCTGCGTCTGTATGAGCTTTTCGTGGGACCGCCCGAGCTCGACTCTGAATGGGATGACAGGGGTATCGACGGAGTATACCGCTTCCTCGCAAAGCTCTGGAGACTGGTGGATGAAAACAAGGATAAGGATGTGGAGGCGTCTAAGGAGCTGCTCCGTGAGAGACATAAGCTGATCTACGATATCACCACACGACTGGAGAGCTTTAGTCTGAATACCGTAGTGTCCGGATTTATGGAGCACTGCAACAATCTCTCTACGATGGGGCGGGAAAATGGTGTGGACAAGGAGACACTTTCCACCTTTGCTGTGCTCTTAGCTCCCTTTGCACCGCATATCGCCGAGGAGCTCTACGAGGTGCTCGGACATGAGGGATCCGTATTTAAGGCAGGATGGCCCGTATATGACGAGAGTCTCATGGAGACTGACGAGATAGAGATAGCGGTACAGGTAAACGGCAAGATGCGCGGCACGATCTCAGTGGCAAAGGACTGTGACAAGGATACAGCCATCGCCACTGCAAAGGAGATGCTTAAAGATAAGCTTTCAGGGAATATAGTCAAGGAAATATATGTGCCGGGCAAGATAGTAAACATTGTTGCGAAGTGAGGTAAATATGAGTAAGATACAGATGACCACTCCGCTTGTGGAGATGGATGGAGACGAGATGACCAGGATCCTCTGGCAGTATATCAAGGAGGATCTGATCGAGCCCTTTGTGGAGCTAAAGACCGAATACTATGATCTGGGACTCGATCACAGGAACGAGACCGATGATCAGGTGACCATAGACTCCGCTGAGGCTACAAAGAAGTATGGCGTGGCAGTAAAGTGCGCGACCATCACTCCAAATGCAGCCCGTGTAGAGGAGTATAATCTAAAGGAGATGTGGAAGTCTCCGAATGGTACGATAAGGGCCATATTAGATGGTACTGTTTTCCGCGCACCCATCATCGTAAAGGGTATCGAGCCCTGCGTGAGAAACTGGAAGAAGCCCATCACCATCGCCCGTCACGCATATGGTGATGTGTACAAGGCATCCGAGATGAAGATCCCCGAGGCAGGAAAGGTTGAGCTTGTCTACACCAAGGCAGACGGCAGCGAGGATAGAGTGCTGGTGCATGAGTTTACAGGTGCCGGCGTGGTACAGGGACAGCACAATATCTGCTCATCGATAGAGAGCTTTGCCAGAAGCTGCTTCAACTTTGCCCTGGATAGCAAGCAGAGTCTCTGGTTTGCTTCAAAGGATACGATCAGCAAGCAGTATGATCATACATTTAAGGATATCTTTGAGGAGATATTTGAGAAAGAGTACAAGGATAAATTCGACGCGGCAGGCATCGAGTATTTCTACACCCTTATTGATGATGCAGTTGCCCGGGTGATGAAATCCGAGGGCGGCTTTATCTGGGCATGCAAAAACTATGATGGTGATGTAATGAGCGATATGCTCTCATCCGCGTTTGGATCACTTGCGATGATGACCTCTGTCCTCGTATCGCCCCAGGGCTATTATGAGTACGAGGCTGCTCACGGCACTGTGCAGCGCCATTACTACAAGCACTTAAAAGGTGAGGAGACCTCCACAAACTCTGTTGCCACCATCTTTGCGTGGACTGGGGCACTCAGAAAACGCGGAGAGCTGGATGGAAATGCTGACCTTATGAAGTTTGCGGATGATCTCGAGGCTGCCTGCATAAAGACTATCGAGGACGGCAAGATGACCGGCGACCTCGCTCGCATCACCACCCTCGAAAATCCCACCGTACTAAACAGCCGCGATTTTATCAAGGCAATCAGAGAAACTTATGAAACAATGTGATATACAATCTGTATGATATATCAGAATATTTTATAGAAAGGAGAAGGAGATATGGCAGAGAAGAACGCAAAGCCCGGCACAGGCGGAGAGAGATATGTACCCTACGATGAGAGGACAGGTGGAGAGTCAGTCGTATATTTCACGAGGGATCTTAGCCCGGAGGGACTGGCAAAGATCTATGACAAGATTAGCGGCGTGCTCTCCGGCAAGGTGGCTGTAAAGCTGCACACAGGTGAGCAGAATGGTCCGAACATCCTGCCGAGGGAGTGGGTAAAGCACCTCTTTGCCACAAAGCTTCCGAAGGAGGCAGTGATCGTAGAGACAAACACTTACTACGAGGGTGACCGTTATACCACTGAGCAGCACAGGGAGACCTTGAAGGTCAATGGCTGGACATTTGCTCCGGTGGATATCATGGACGCCGACGGCACCACCACACTTCCTGTAGAGGGTGGTAAGTGGTTTGACGAGATGTATGTGGGAAAGACACTTCCCGACTATGATTCATTTTTGGCTCTGACACATTTCAAGGGTCACGAGATGGGCGGCTTCGGCGGCTCCAATAAAAATATCGGTATCGGCTGCGCTGACGGTCGTATCGGAAAGAAGATGATCCACACTGCAGAGGGTTCGGATAATATGTGGAGCATCGCCGAGGAGGAGCTGATGGAGCGCATCTCCGAGAGCACCAAGG
>ERZ842401.6097-NODE-6097-length-13034-cov-3.849680_pt1 | contig 13034 bp, 8 predicted proteins | sample MGYA00521270_ERZ842401 | MGnify/ENA primary metagenome ERZ842401 (study PRJEB31892, sample SAMEA3878208) | bioreactor metagenome | biome: Moose rumen | place: Sweden | collected 2011-10 | study: EMG produced TPA metagenomics assembly of the PRJEB12797 data set... | reverse complement strand
CAAGTGTGACTGGAGTTCAGACGTGTGCTCTTCCGATCTCCATAGGTTTTAAAATCCTCCAGCAGCTTGCGTTCTGCCGGATAGCCAATTTCGCTCGTTTCCTGTTCCTCTATAATGGTGGCATCGGCAATAGTGCCGTCCGCAATGTTTACGACGACCACAATCGGACCATTCCGCCCGGCGCCCTGACCTGTGAATGCCCCGTCAGAATAGAGTGGTGCGCTTTCTTTTTTTGCACAGCCAGAAAGAATCATAAGGCTTGCCAGCGCGGTGAACATGATAGTAGAAAAAATATGTTTCATAGATGACCTCGGTTACTCTTTGCTTACTTACAATGATACACCGTTTTTCAAAAATATGCCATATTGAGCGCAATGGATGCGTGCGATTGATAAAAAATGCATTTTTGTTCAATTTTTGCTAATTTTGTTGACTTTTTGAACAAATATAATACTAATTTTGAACATTATGAGGGGTTACATGGCTAGAGTGTATCTTGGACTGACCGGCGACATCATTCATCCCGGTATCATCAACATCATAAACGAGGGCGCAAAATACGGCGACGTTGTGGTGGGGCTTCTGACCGACAAGGCAATCGTGAACCACAAGCGGCTTCCGTATCTGACCTACGAGCAGCGCAAGGCTGTTGTTGAGAACATAAAGAATGTGACCGAGGTCATTCCGCAGGAGGACTGGAGCTATGTGCCGAATATCCGCCGTCTCAAGCCGGAATTTATGATTCACGGCGACGATTGGAAGACGAACTATCTTTCTAAAATCCGTGATGAGGTTTTTGAGGCAATGAAGGAATGGGGCGGCACGGTCATAGAGATTCCCTATACAAAGGGAATAAACTCAAGCTCGCTTGCCGAGAATGCTTCTGCCATTGGAACAACTCCGGACGTACGCCGTGCAACGTTGCGACGCCTTATTTCCGCAAAAAAAATCGTACGTATTATGGAAGCTCATTCCGGCTTGAGCGGACTTATTGTTGAAAATACACAGGTTATGAAAGACGACGGACTTCATCAGTTTGACGGAATGTGGTCTTCCTCTCTTACTGATTCCACAAGCAAAGGTAAGCCGGATATTGAGGCCGTTGACCTTACGACTCGTCTTCAGAGCCTTACTGACATTCTTGAATGTACGACAAAGCCGATTATTTATGACGGCGATACAGGCGGAATTCCAGAGCACTTTGTATTTACAGTCAGAACATTGGAAAGAAACGGTGTTTCTGCTGTAATTATCGAAGACAAGAAAGGCCTTAAGAAGAATTCTCTGTTCGGTACGGAAGCAAAGCAGGTTCTTGCGACAGAAGAAGAATTCTGTGAGAAGATTGCTGCCGGAAAAAAAGCACAGGTTACCAAAGATTTCATGATTATTGCCCGAATTGAAGAAATCATTGCTGGTTATTCTGTTGATGAGGCTTTGAACAAGGCATTTGCCGCTGTCCGGGCTGGGGCTGACGGAGTTATGATTCACTCTAAGGATAAGAGCGGGGAAGACATCAAGGAATTCTGCCAGAGATTCAGAAAAGAGTATTCTGGCATTCCTTTGGTTCTTGTTCCTACTACATACAATCAGTTTACGGAAGATGAGCTTGCTGAATGGGGGGCAAACATCATAATTTATGCAAACCACATGCTCCGTTCAAGCTATCCTGCGATGCAGCGTGTTGCAGAAAAAATCCTTAAAGCTGAGCGCAGCCTTGAGGTTAATGATGATTGTATGCCAATCAAGCAGATTCTGGAATTGATTCCAGGTACCAAATGAATGAACCCCGCCGCAAGCAGCGGGGGATCGTTCGTTCTCATAAGGTATTGCAGTCGGATTTAATACCCCTTTATTTGACCTAAAGGTCGGGGTATTAAACCCTCCGCACGAATAAGCATAAATAGGAGAAAATATTTTGATTCGACCGTCTTATTTTTATGATTTGTGTTTGAAAAATGGAACTGATTTTTTTGCCGGTGTACCGGACTCTCTTTTGAAAAATTTCTGTGCATATGTAACGGACAATGCGCCTCATGAAAAGCACATCATCTCTGCAAATGAAGGCAGCGCGACGGGTCTTGCCTGCGGCTATCATTTTGCGACTGGTAAAATTCCGCTCATCTATATGCAGAATTCCGGCGAAGGAAACATGGTGAATCCTCTCATGTCTCTTGCTGACCCGGACGTTTATTCTGTTCCGATGCTGATAGTAATCGGCTGGCGCGGAGAACCGGGAGTTCATGATGAACCACAGCATGTAAAACAGGGAAAGGTTACTTGTGCCTTGCTTGAGGCAATGCAGGTTCCGTATGAAGTTTTGAGCGAAAACGAAGCTGACCTTCCTGCTCAATTTGAAAAGGCTTACAAATACATCCGCGAGAACAATGCACAGTACGCGTTCGTAATCCGCAAGGGAACTTTTGACGACTACAAGCTCGTGAACAATGTTCCTGTTGAAGGAAAAATGAGCCGCGAGGAAGCGATTGAGAAAATCATGCTTGGTGCAGATGAGCGTACAGCCTTTGTGTCAACAACAGGTATGGCAAGCCGGGAGCTTTACGAGCTTCGTGAGAAGCACGGTATGGGGCACGAGCGGGACTTCCTTACTGTAGGCGGAATGGGGCATGCAAGCCAGATTGCGCTTTCAATCGCCCTTCAGAAAAAGGACCGCAGCATTTTCTGTATCGACGGAGACGGAGCAACAATCATGCAGATGGGCGGACTTGCAACAATAGGTACAAGAAATCCTTCAAATATGGTACACTTTGTTCTGAATAACGGAGCGCATGATTCTGTTGGAGGACAGCCAACTGTAGGCCGTGAGATAGACTTGTGTGCGATTGCTGCCGGCTGCGGATATGACAATGTTGTCCGCGTCGAAACTCCGGAGGAGCTGGATGCTGTGCTTCATGACGACGAAACAAAGGAAAAACTTACTTTTGTTGAAGTCATGGTTACAAAAGGCGCCAGAAAAGATTTGGGCCGTCCAAAGTCAACTCCTGTAGAAAACAAAGTTGCTTTGATGGCATTTTTGAATAAATAAGCAGGGAAGAGCTGGGGTTTTAGGGGAAGAAAACCCCGGCTTTGAAGTAGAGGGAGTGTCTTCCCATAAGGAATGAAAAATTATGATACGACAGGCTGTTATTGTTGCGGGCGGACTTGGTAGCCGCTTTGGAGACAGAACTAAACTCATGCCGAAAGGTTTTATTGAAATTGACGGTATTCCTATGGTGGAGCGTTCTGTAAAAAAATTGATTGAAGCTGGAATCGAAGAAATCATCATCGGTACTGGTCATTGTTCTGAATATTACGATGAACTTGCAAAAAAATATCATGTAATAAAAACTGTCCGCAATGACAATTATGCAAACACAAGCAGCATGGGAACACTTGAAGTGTGCGTTCCGTACATTAAAGGTGATTTTATTCTTCTTGAAAGCGATTTGATTTATGATGCTGTCGGTCTTTCCGTTCTTCAGAATGAAAGCCGCTCAAACGTAATTCTTGCAAGCGGCAAGTCAAACAGTCATGATGAAGTATATCTTGCAGCTGACGGAAATGGCGTTCTCTGCGAGGTAAGTAAAAACAAGGAAATCATTCCAAATCCTGCCGGAGAGCTTGTAGGAATCACGAAAATTTCTAAGTCATGCCTTGAAAAGATGATGGCTTATTACAAGTCAAGCGCTGACCTCATCAAACTTGACTATGAGTCCGCACTCAAGCAGGTAAGCCTGTCCGGAGAACCTGTGTACGTTCACAAAGTTGAGTATTATGCCTGGACGGAAATTGATGATGAATCAATGCTGGAGCGCGCACTTACGCAGATTTATCCGCGAATCAAGGAAAATGAGGAGGTTCATTCAATCCGCAGGGAAGTTCTTTTGAACCCGGGCCCGGCAACAACAACTGACAGCGTAAAATATGCACAGGTTCAGAGCGACATCTGTCCCCGTGAATATGAATTCGGCGACCTGATGGAATGGTGCGCCACAGAGCTTACCCGATTTGTTGCTGATCCCGCTGAATACACGACTGTAATGTTCGGCTGTTCTGGAACAGGCGCAGACGAAGCCATGGTTTCTTCTGTAGTTCCTGAAGACGGAAAACTCCTCATCATTGACAACGGTTCCTACGGAAACCGCATGGCAAAGATTGCTGCCGTACACAAGCTTGATTTTGACGTATTTGAAAGCTCTACTTATGAGCCGATTGACCTTGCAAAGCTTGAGGAGGCCGTAAAATCAAAGAAATATACTCACCTTGCCGGCGTATACCATGAGACGACTACAGGCTTGCTTAACCCAATCAAGGAAATATGTGCAATTGCAAAAAAATACGGCCTTACGACAATTTTTGACGCAGTTTCTGCGTATGCCGGAATTCCTATGGATTTGAATGACATCGGGGTTGATTTCATTTCCTCTACTTCAAACAAGAACATTCAGGGTATGGCGGGCGTAGGATTCGTAATCTGCCGCAGAAAGGCTCTTGAGGCGACAAAAGATATTCCTGTACGAAATTTCTATCTGAATCTTTGGGCTCAGTACGAATATTTCCAGAAAACGCATCAGACCCGCTTTACTCCTCCGGTACAGACTTTCTATGCCCTTCGCCAGGCTATCATTGAAACTCAGGTGGAAACGGTAGAAAAGAGGGCGGAGCGCTACATTGCATGCTGGAAGATTCTTGTTGAGACTGTAAAGAAACTCGGCCTTGAAATGCTTGTAAAGGAAGAAAACCAGAGCCACTTAATTACGGCTATTCTTGAGCCAAAAAGTCCCAGATACAGTTTTGAGGCTCTTCATGATTTTGCAAAGAAGTACCAGTTTACCATCTATCCTGGAAAACTCGGCAACATCAATACGTTCCGCATTGCAAATATCGGCGACATTCAGCCGTCTGAGATGAAGGCTTTCTGTGAAAAACTTGAGGAATTCATGAAGGATATTCTGTAGGAACAAAAAACGCTTCTTGCAGGAATATGATGCGGCGTGCATTTGCTTGCACGCCGTATTTTTTTTGTTTCATAGTTTATATAAAAATGCTATAGTAGATTCATGTCTGAAAAAATAAAAAACATTCTTCTGGAAGTGTGCGCCAATCTTTTTTTTATCGGTGCCTTGCTTTTTTTATTCGTGAATCCCTGGGCTGACAAAAATTATCCAATGCAGAAGCATTGGAACGTGTTCTTTGTGCTGTCTGCGGACACGTCCGGGCATGATTCTGGAACCGGGCTTTCCATTTTTCTTGGCTTCGTGCTGCCGTCCGTCATCCTGTTCCTTGTTTTTACGGCATTCCGCATTTTTATATGGAAGAAAAAAGGACTGACGCTTCCGGCGGGCAAATACCTCTGCGCGGCGGCTATGCTGTTCGCGCTTTCGCTTGCAGTGACGGCATTCTCAAAGCAGGGCTGGAGGTACGTGCAAATCAGCCGCGCTGTAAAGGCAGCTCCCGCAGATTCAGAATTCTACCGCGCGCATTTTGTGGATACCTCAGAAGTCTCGCTTACTGCGCCGCAAAAAAAGCGCAATCTTGTGTATATTTTTATGGAGTCGATGGAAAATTCCTACGCCGATTACGATAACGGCGGCGTTATGCCTGTGAATCTTATTCCAGAGCTTACCGCGCTTTGCAATGAAGGCGTGAATTTTGGCGCTTCGCAGGGGCTTGGCGGCGGCGAAAACCTTGAGGGCACTTCGTGGACGTCTGCGGGACTGCTTTCTAAGACGATGGGCGTTCCCTATTTTATGCCGTTCTCAAAAAATGCGGACGGCTCTCAGGGATGCCTTGACAACACAAGGTCGCTGTACGATTTTCTTTCTGACCAGGGCTACCGCAATGTGTTTGCTATGGGCTCTGAGAAACAGTTTGAGAACCGCGACCTTATCCTTGAGCGCCATGGCGTTGAGGTGCATGACATAGGCTATTATAAGGCTAGCGGCATGATTCCCGCGGACTATCAGGTGTTCTGGGGCTTTGAGGATCAGAAACTGTACGAGGTTTCAAAAAAGGAGCTGGAAGCCTTGGGCGAGCGATTTCTTGCAGACGGCGCGCCGTTCTCTTTTTCGTTGCTTACGGTTGACACTCATTTTCCGTCGGGCTTTAAATGCGCGCTCTGCATGACGGAGCATTCCAGCCAGATTGAGAACGTCATTTCGTGCGCGGACCGTCAGGTTGCCGCGTTCATACGATGGATTCAGTCTACGACCTGGGGGCGCGATACGGTAATCGTCATCACTGGCGACCACAATTATCTTGACGCGCCGCTGAATAATTTCATGCGTGAGCATGGGGCTGCGCATTCATGGGCGGAATTGCAGGCTCGGCGGCATTTTTTCAATCTGTTCATCAATGCGGCAAAGGAACCGCCTGCGGCACTGGGCAGAAGTCGCGCGTTCTCCTCGTTTGACATGATGCCGTCTGTTCTGGAGGCGCTTGGCTTTACGTTTGATACGGACGGAATTGCGCTGGGGCGCTCCCTGTTTTCTGAGGAGCCGACCCTTATAGAGCGTTTTGGAGTTCAGAGCGTCGAGGCGGAGACCATGCGGCGCACCGTACAGTACGAGCGCTTAAAATGAACTGTTTCTGACGGTTCCGCTAAAGGGGGCGGGCAGAAACGCTTATTCCTTGGGTTTTGGCATGCTACGTGCGCGGGCGGTCGCCTCCTTCGTCAAATCCTTTATGACCTCGCTTGCAATAATCAGTCCTACCACGGAAGGAACGAATGCCGTGCTTCCGGGAATGTCCCTGCGCTCCGTGCATTTGTGTTGCGCTCCCGGTGGGCAGATGCAGTGGCTTCGGCAGCTTATCGCCATGTCCTCGATGGGGCGGAGCGGCTTTTCCTTTGAGTACACAACCTTAACGTTTTTTATTCCGCGCTTCTTGCATTCCTGACGCATGACGCGGGCAAGAGGGCAGACCGAGGTTTCTGCTATGTCCGCTACCTCAAACATCGCGGGATTCAGCTTGTTTCCCGCGCCCATGCTTGAGATAATCCGTGTTCCCGCTTCCTTCGCCTGAAGAATCAGCTGGATTTTTGCAGTTACGGTGTCCACGGCATCAATCACATAATCATATTTTGTAAAATCAAATTGATTGCGGGTTTCTGGTAGATAGAAGCATTTAAATCCGTTCACTTCGGCATCAGGGTTTATGTCAAGAATCCGCTCCTTCATTACGTCAACCTTGTATTTTCCGATGGTTTTTCTTGTTGCGATAATCTGTCTGTTCAGATTTGTAAGGCATACCTTGTCGTCGTCGATGATGTCGATGTGGCAAATTCCGCTGCGTACGAGCGCCTCAACGGCAAAGCCTCCTACGCCTCCCACTCCGAATACCGCGACATGAGCGTGGTTCAGGATGTCCATCGCTTCTTTTCCGACTAATAGCTCTGTTCTCGAAAATTGATTCAGCATGGTGCTGTATTCTACCCTGAAGTCCCCTCCCGAATCAATCTGCGCCGTTATAGTAAAAAATTATAGCTGTTTCTTGAGAATTCTTTTTCTTTAATGGTGAATCAATGGTAGAATCAGCAGGGGGGCGACCAGCATGAAAAAAAAAGACGTTTTCGCTTTTGTTCTATAAGATAAAGCAGCTCTTTGGCTTTGAGACGCACAGCCGCTACATGAAGAATTATTTTGACATGTCAAATGCGCGCTCGGGCGTAATGGTTTCGTCCATTATCATCGTGCTTGAGCTGTGGATAGGGAATGCACTCCTATCATTGCCAACGAGTACCGCCTGTAATTACAGTTTTGAGTACACGAACGAGCAGAATGTTTTTGTCTTGTTGATGAACGAGGTTTCAATGCGTTCCTCAAACATGGCAATTTTTGGCGCTTTTACGCCGCCAATTCCGTACAGAATCCAGTTGTCGCCATCCTTGAACAAAAGGATTATGGAAACCATGTTGTTCTTCTTTACGCAGGTGATTCCCTTGTGGCGAAGCGACTGGTCATTCGTCATGACGTACAGAAGGTAGTCGTCAGTCTTTTCTATCGTTATAGGTGTTTTTGTAACGCCGAATGGTCCTATGTCTATGCTGGCGTCAATCAGCTTGGTATGCTCGTCCAGCATTTTCTGCGAGTCGATGACGGCAGTTTCATACAAGTCAAAATAGCGCTCATGGTGCACTGACCAGTAGGGGATGCCCGCATAGCCTTCAACGTCCTCCAGCACGGCGGACAGGCGTTCTGCAAGGTCCTCGTTTCCGCTGACCGGCTTAACCTGAATGATTTCCGCAAGATAGTTTGGCGCATGGTCTTTTACAAGGTCAACCAGCTTTTGCACGCCGGGATTCTGGCTTTCAATTGCCATATTTTTTGCCTTGTCGATGCTTTTTATAAGAACCTCACCGTTCTGTACCGTGGCCGCATCAGTTTCCGTCAGTTTTGAATTGAATGGAAGCGCCGTCGCAAGGAACGGAAGCATCGTCAAAAAAGAAATGAGCAGTATTTTTCGTATCATCATGGTATAAATATAGTCAGAAATTGATTTTCTTTCAATCGCCGCAGTGATATAATGAGCATACTATGATTTCTAAAAAAATACAGTCAATTATTGAAAGTCCGTCGAACGGCGTAATCCGCAAGATGTTTGAGGAAGGCATTCTCCTTAAGAAAAAGTTCGGAGAAAAGAACGTGTACGATTTCAGTCTTGGAAATCCTGATTTAGATCCGCCTGATGAGGTTCTTGATGCCATTGAGGAAGTTGCAAAGGATAGAAGCCACATGTGCCACGGCTACATGCCTAACGCCGGCTATGCAGAGGTTCGCGAGGCGATGGCAAAAAAAACGCAGCAGGAGCAGGGCGTTCCGGTTTCCTTTGACAGTGTCGTCATGGCTGTTGGCGCGGCGGCGGCGCTCAACTGTGTCATAAAATCATTGGTTGATGAGGGGGACGAGGTTCTTGCTCCCTGCCCGTATTTTGCCGAATACAACCATTACGCGCGCAATCATGGCGCTAAGATTGTGCCTGTTCCCACTAACGAGGACTTTTCGCTTAGCATTCAGAATATACGCGCCGCGCTGAGCGAAAAAACTGCGGCTATCATCATCAATTCGCCGAACAATCCGACCGGCCGCATTTATTCAAAGGAAGACATAGCCGCGCTTGCAGAGGCGCTTACCGAGCATGGAAATAAAACGGGGCGCTTTCCGTATATCATCTGTGATGAGCCATACCGTGCCATCGTCTACGATGGAGCGACCGTTGCCCCTGTGTTTCCGGTATACAAGAACAGCGTAATCGTAACATCCTTCGCAAAAAATCTGAGCGTTCCCGGCGAGCGCATTGGCTATATTGCCGTCAATCCCGCTGCCGAGGATGCCGCTTTGCTCGTAAGCGCGTGCGTGCTTTGCACCCGCGTGCTTGGTTTTGTCAACGCGCCGGCATTCTTTCAGAAGGTCATTGCAAAAAGCTGGAATGCCAGCTGCGATTATTCCGCATACGAGCGGCGCTGCAAAAAAATCATGGCGGTTATGGACTATGCAGGTCTTACCTACGCAAAACCTCAAGGAGCGTTCTATCTGTTCGTAAAGGTTCCAGACGGGTGGAACGGCGATGATATGGCGTTCTGCGACCACCTCAAGAAATTCAATATCCTGTGCGCCCCGGGAAGCGGTTTTGCCGGAAAGGGCTGGTTCCGCATTTCCTACTGCGTCTCAGAGGAAACGATTGAGAATTCCAAGGAAGCCTTCAAAAAGGCCGTGGAAAGACGATGAGGATTCTTATGATTTCGGCAGAGGCGGCACCGTTTGCAAAAACCGGCGGTCTTGCCGATGCCGTAAGCGCACTCAGCAAGGCGTTGTGCCGGCTTGGGCATGACGTTAAGGTGCTGCTTCCGCGCTATTATCAGATTGACCGCTCCCGGCTTACCCTATGCAAAAAAAACGTTCTCGTAAGCACCGGCTGGTCTGAAATTCCGGTGCATTTTTACTGTCGTCCGGGAACTTTCGGCGATGATGCTGACTATTATTTCGTCGATTATGAGCGGTTGTTCGGGCGGACTGGAATCTATGGAAACGACTTTGAAGGCGACTTCCGCGACAATCCTCTTCGTTTTTCTATGCTGTGCCGGAGCGCCTTTGCGTTATGCCGCGCGCTCGGCTGGTCGCCGGACGTGTTCCATTCCCACGACTGGTCTGTAGCCCTTGTCCCGGTGCTGTTGTCTCATTTTGAGCGTGCGGCGTTCCCGGCGGCGGTAAGCGTGCTTTCAATTCACAACATGGGTTATCAGGGGCGCTTTCCGGGCGGTGCGTTTCCGCTTCTAGGCTTGCATGAGGAGCTTAGGTCACGGGCGCGGCTTGACTTTTTGGGCGGAATCAATTTTTTGCAGGCAGGAATCATTGCCGCCGACAAAATCTGCACTGTTTCTGCCCGCTATGCCGTGGAGATTCAGACGGAGGGCGGAGGCTTTGGGCTTGACGGTCTCATGCGGATTGTGAGCCATAATCTTCATGGCATTGTAAATGGCGTGGACACCGAACTCTGGAATCCTTCGAAGGATACGTATCTTCCCGCGCGTTTTTCGTCCCAGGATATGAGCGGTAAGGCGGTCTGCAAGGCTGTCCTGCAAAAGCGGTTCGACCTTCCGCAGAATGAAGACGTTCCTGTGGTGTGCCTGATAAGCCGCCTTGCCGACCAAAAAGGAATTTCCGAGCTGTTTGCGCCCAATTACGGTGCCCTGTACCGCCTTTGCACAGAGCTGAACGCGCAGTTCATCGTCATAGGAAGCGGTGAGCGCTGGTGTCAGGACGAGCTTCGTTCGCTTTCCTCGCGGCTTCCGAATCTTGCATGCTATATCGGCTATGATGAGGAACTGAGCCATCTTGCGGAAGCTGGTGCGGACTATTTTTTGATGCCGTCAAAATATGAGCCGTGCGGACTGAACCAGATGTATTCCATGCTGTACGGCACGCTTCCTGTAGTTCACGCTACCGGCGGTCTTATGGACACGGTCTTTCAGTATGATGAGGGAGCGCAGACTGGCACGGGATTTTTGTTCTATGACTTAACGCCGGACGCGATTTTTAATACCGTGCGCTGGGCGCTTACGCTGTTCCCTCAGAAGAAAAAGCTTTTTGCAATGCGCCGCCGCGCCATGGAGCAGGATTTCAGCTGGAAAAAAGCTGCCGAAGCCTATTGTTCGGTGTATGAGGATGCCTTGAGCCGAAGAAACGGCTAGCCACTAGTACGAGAACCGCTGCTGATCCTTCGTAAGGTACCAGTCTGCAAGCACCATGGAACGGTCGCTGTTGTACCAGCTTATGCTTCCGTCGTTGTTCAGAATGACGACGCGCGACGCATTCTTGCTGATTTTTACCGGAAGGCTTGCCGAGCGGCGGAATGCGAACGTCTTCTTGTCGTTCAGGTTGCAGGAACGGATGGTGTCCTTTCCTATGTTCGTGTACAAAAGCGGGTATTTTAGATAGGTGAATGCATCCGGATCCTCGTCATTGAAGCGCAGGATGGTCGTCGTCTGCTTTGAATTGATGTTGAATTTGAACACCGTCGTCTTTTTTACCTGTCCTTCCGTCGTGATGTTAATTCCGTAGATATCGTTTCCGTGCACGGAGAGCGCGAACGCGACGTTTCCGTTCAGATTCATCGGTGCTGTCTCTCGCGTCGCAATATCAACGCAGAGCAGGGCGGATTTTGGATTCGTCGCATACGATTTTGCGACGTACAGTTTGCCGTCGCCACCGAACACTGCGTCCTGAAGACCTGCTCCCGCGTAGACCTCCGCAAACGCTCCGCTTTCCATATTGTACGTGCATACGGACGAGTTGCTTTCCATCTCAATAATGGTGCTGCCAAAAAGTCGTACAGACTGAAGTGAGTTTTTTGGCGTAAAGAGCGTCGTCAGCTCCGGCTTTGAGTAATCGTACAGTTGCACCGGCTCCCGGCTTCCCTTTGACCATAGGATTACCTTGTCGCCACAGGCAATGAGCTGCGTCTGTCCTGGATTGTCTCCCAATCGGTTCACGTTCTCCGTGTCATAGGACGACTTGTATAGCGCATTTTTTGTAAGAAAGTAGAATTCCTCGCCCACGGGGAACATGTCAAGAATCTTGTCGTAGCTGTTCTCTGTCATCAGCGGAATGACGGCTTCCTCTGTTTCCGGCTCCGCGTCAAGCTTGTACAGCGCGCCAGACTTTGACCCGAGCATGATGGAGTTCCCGAGCTTTGTTCCGCACTGAATGATTTCATTGCCGCGCGGTCCCCGCAGTTTTTTTACGATGCGTGGTGTTGACACTCCCTGATTTTCCTGATTCTCAAGCATCTGGAGCGTGTAGTTTCCGCGTCCGTCGTTCTCAAGATAGTATAAATTCTCGTCGTTCTTTGAGCAGAGGATAATCGGATTCTGCACCTTTACTGTCCGGATTATCTTGCCCGAAAGCGCATGGCAGACGTACAGCATGTCGTCTGTAGTTCCTGCAAGATACAGCAAGTTATTAAAAAGAACGGTCTGATTCAAGCCCTGCACGGTGCTGAATTTTTTCTTCAGCCGTCCGGTCGTCAGATTATAGTAGGAAAGATTTCCCGCCGGAGAATACATTGCCGCCGTTTTCTCGCTGTCGCTCGTCTTTACGTAGTTTACGATTCCAGTGGAATCCAGCACCTTGTTGATGACAGCACCTGTCTGCGCATTGATGAACACAGCTCCGTCAACGGTTGCGGTGCCTGCAATAAGGTATGTTCCCTTTTCTGAGTAGGAAAGCGAGGTTATTGAGTCCGAAAAGCGGCGTGAGGCAAATTTTCGGGAGAGAGTATCCCAGTTCCAGACGGAAACGCGGTTTATGCTTCCGCCGTTCGTCTCGTAGATTGCGATTTCCTTTCCGTTTGGAGAGACAGCCGCAAGCTTTATCTCCAAATCGGTAATCTGGTAATGCTCGCCCTGCTCATCCTCAGTCCATTTTACGATAAAGCCGTCCTTTCCTGTGCTGAAAAATGACTGTTCCAGCGCGAACGGCTGGCTTCCTGGTACGACCGCAGAAACAGCCTCGTAGTGAAGATCGGAAGAGCACACGTCT
>ERZ842401.6096-NODE-6096-length-13036-cov-4.279023_pt1 | contig 13036 bp, 12 predicted proteins | sample MGYA00521270_ERZ842401 | MGnify/ENA primary metagenome ERZ842401 (study PRJEB31892, sample SAMEA3878208) | bioreactor metagenome | biome: Moose rumen | place: Sweden | collected 2011-10 | study: EMG produced TPA metagenomics assembly of the PRJEB12797 data set... | reverse complement strand
CCCGAACTTCAGGACGGAGCAAAAATTTACGAGTTACGCGCAAAACAAGGACGAGTCGACCGTAAACAGATGGCCGCGTTTTATGGTATTGCCTCATTGCTGAAGGACTTTACTCCGGAGTTTGCTGAAGGCTGCTGGGACATGAAGGGTAATGTTCTCAGGCTGGAACTTGGTGAAGGTCAGTCGTTCTCTGCAGGAAAAGTTCACGTGCAGTCTAATATCACTGAAGTTGAGGGAAATTACCTTTTTGCTGTCAGGCATAACGGAGGTACATCTATTCTCTGCGGCATATGCGAGAGTGAAGATATTGACTCTCTTATGCTTGATGACGTGAAGGAACTGCAGGCTCTTTTCTACAACGAGGACTCGGAAAACTTATTGTTTGCGAAGTTCGGCTATGACCAGTTCACGCTGAACAATATACCTGCGAACTCAAGGCATAGGCTGATTACTGAACTGTTACAGCAGGATGTTCACAAGCTCGAAGACAGGGTAAAGGACATCGTGAAGAATTACGACCAGCTTTTAGAGTACCTGACTCTGTTAGGGTCAAAGCCTCCTGCAATAATCACTATGGCAGCAGAATTTACGCTCACTTCTGAGATAATAGGCAAACTTTCAGAGCAAGTACCTGATGTCTCAAGGATAAGGCGCGATTTTGAGTTCGCAGGGTTCTGGCAGGTCAAGCCCGACGAGGAACAGATACGTTTTGCGTTCTCTGAATGCGTGATGAGAATCTTAGCAGGACAGTGCATGAGCGGCCTCAATGTCTCAGTGCTGGAGAACCTGAACGAGTTAATCACTTTGTTCAACGAGGAGTTTGACTGGCATTTGAGCCTGTATGATGCGCAGAATTTGTACTACGAGCTGCTTAGACAGTACGGGGAGGCCTTGAGGTTCGAGTCTGAAGAAATGCGGACGGCACTTCACAAGTTAGGACATGCCCTGAAGTTCTCTGATGAGATTCTGGAAGTCCTTAACGGCTGAGTGAAGAGATACATAATCCCTCCTCAACAATGGGGAGGGAATTTTTTGTGAGTTGTTTCATCAGCTTAAAGCGCACAAAACATTACAGCACCGCAATCAACAGTCCTGCAGCTATAACTAACGTGCTTACGAGAAAAACTAGTACGGCCTTCTTTTTGTTCGCAAGCATACCTAAGAAGTCTTCAGGCATCATTCTTGCAGCAGCAACAAGCACAAGACATTCACAAGCCAATACCTGAACTACTACACCCATAAATCTGCCGTGCCTCCACCATCTGAATCTGTCAGGAGAGAACCCCACAAAATTAGCATTCACGACGTTAAGGAGCACCTGATAATCCATTCCCAGCAGAGCAATAATGACTAGCACACCAAACGCAATCAAAGGCATAAGCTCTAATGCTGTAAGTCCTGCAAGAATCCTCCCTTCCTCACGCTTGGGGAGCATGACCATTCCGGCAGTGATGAACATCATTACAGGGACGACATATTCTGAAGAGAGCCGTATTCTGTAGCTCACTACTCCAGAACTCCTGACAGCAAGATATATTAGTATTCCCGCAACAAGTCCGCAGGCACAAAGAGTTATGCTCAAGATTAGCCTGTATTTTCTGCTTCTCGATCTCATGGCTTCAACGGACATAATTCCCAAGAGCAAAGACAGCAGCGCATAGTCAAACGCCTCGAACTTCAGGAACGCTCCGAAGATGAGATAACATACCAGCCACACGATAACAGCTAGATTCAGAGCCGAAAGCCTAAAGCCCAGCACGCACGAGGCAACGCACATAGCGTACAGGGGCATTGACACAAAAATATCGCTCATTCTTCCGCTGAAAAGGCATAACAGCGTCAATATACCTGAACATACCCCTCCGACTCCGGCCAAGACATTCACGATCTTTGCAGGAACTTCCGGCCTAGCTGCTTCTTTGGGAGCGGCTATAGTCTGTTCTCGTTTCAGCACAAATACTCCGGTAGTGCGTTCTTCTTCTTCCTGACGCATTGCGCGGGGTCTCTTGCTGCTGTCTGGCCTCGACGACTCCCTGCGGATTTCCTGAACGGGAGCTTTTGACGGTACGCCTGCTATTTTTTCCAGTGCCATCCTGAATTCTGAAGCACTCCTGAATCTGTCTTCTGCCTTGTACGAACACGCTTTCAACACAAAATCATTCAGCTCTGGCTCGATATCAGGAATGTCCGGCAGAGGCTCGTCACCCTTCATTCTGCGGAATAAGGCATCTTCTTTGCTGTGCGGATTAAGCGGCTCAGGAAAAGGCGGCATGAATGGTGTCCTGTTGTTGTTGAGGTAACGGTACATAACTATTCCCAAAGAGTACAAGTCTACCGTAGGGCCGTAATCCTTCTTATTGTGAAACACTTCTGGTGCCATATATGTGCGTGTTCCCTTCTGAGACATTTCGGAGTTCTTGCGCTCGATGTTTCTTGCTACTCCGAAATCACCCAGCTTAAAATCACCGTATTCAGAAACAAAGATATTATCCGGTTTGATGTCCCTATGGATTACGTTTTTTAGCGCGCATAGTTCAAGGGCGTGTGATATGTCTATACCTAGCTGTATAACATCCCTGTGCGTAAGCGGCTTATTCGTCATGTAGGCGGACAGGCTCGACAACAATTCCATGCGAATCAATATATCCCAATGCATGTCGTCCTTCTTGACTACCTTATGATCCTCAATGGAGACTATATTAGTATTGCCCTTGAACGCACTCATAAAATCTATTTCCTGTACTATGTCAGTAACAAAACCCCTGAAGTATGTAGGTATAGTCTCTTCCGGCATCTCAAGCCGGGCACGCTCTATTTCTGCCTCACTCTGCGGAATGGACAGCATTTTTACGGCAGCATAATATATCTTTCCGAACTCATCCTTGTGAACCTTGTAGACCTTTCCGAACGAGCCTTCCCCTAACTGTTCATCAATGTACCATGAACCCCAAAGAGGCTCATATTCTCTAATATCGCTCATGAGTGATTTACGCCTCCTCCTGTATCTCAAACACTACGCACGTAACATTATCACGGCCTCCATGTGCAAGCGCAGACTCCACAAGCATATTTACGGCTTCCGCAGGGTCTTTGGCGGTCTTCATGACAGCAGCTGTTTCCTGAAAAGTCAGCATGTCGGTCAATCCGTCAGAACACATAAGCCCTCCAGAGTTCGTCCTGAACCCGAACGCCTTGCTTGCATCAGGCATAACCCCGAAGCCGTCATTATCCCCTAAATAACGCGTGAGTATATGCCTTTCCCTGCTTTTGTCCGCCTGCGCAGGTGTGATAAGCCCCATTCGCATTTTGTCCTCCGCAAGGGTGTGATCATCTGTTACCCGCAGCAGCCTCCCGGACTCTACTCTGAACCCCCGCGAATCTCCCAAGTTATACATAGTGAACGAGTTATCTCCTATCACGGACATTACGAGAGTCGTTCCCATTCTGATACCCTGAGAAATCATAATATCCAGCAGCTTATTGTTCGTGTCCATGACGTAATCACACACAGCCTTAGAGTCTCCCGGCTTAGCCAGAATCCTGCGTGAATGTTCCTGCAGAGTTTGCACCGCCAATAACGAAGCCGCCTCTCCGCAGTCCTCGCCTCCCATTCCGTCGCAGACAGCAAAAACAGCCGGGCATGATGTCTCTCCACTGAGAAAAAACGGCCTCCCGCGTTCGGAGACCGTCATAAATATTCCGCTGCAGTATAAATTATCCTCGTTATTCGTCCTGACGTTCCCTGTTTCAGAACGTGCTGCAAACTTGATTTTTGCCATTTACTACACCGCCTGATCCATTACGAAATTACCAAGAAATTCCATTATCGGCGAAGACGTATACAGTGATGAGCCTGACCCCGCGCTTGACGATGCTGATGACGCAGAAAATATGGATGATGAACTGCTGCCGTCCTGAGTTCCGGTAAATGTTTTCTTGAGTTCCGCAACTATCATATCAAAGAATGAACTCTTTTTGCTGCCCGACCTGCCCGAACTTGACGAGCTGCCAAGTCCTGTAAAGTCAAGTATTCCTGAAGATTGCACAGATCCTCCGCCGGAAGCCGTAAACACTCCCAGCACCTGCCTGAACTCTGCGGCCTCGTTGTTGCCCTGAAGTGCTGCAGAGATATTTCCTGCATTCTGAGCTAAGTTCCCGCTTCCGGAAGTTACTGAACTTGCCGAGCCTGATGCGGCGAAAGTCCCTGCAGCTTGGCCTAGAGCTGTGAGTCCTGCGCCTGCTGCTGTTCCTGCGAGGGTAACTATTCCTGCGGCCATAGCGAGACGTTCTGCAGTGTGGGGTAGTGTAGGGCTTGCCATTATTGCAGCGGAGTTTTCGTATATAGCTTTTCCGGCATTGTAGATATTCACGAGATTTCCGGCTGCTGTATTGATACCTGTGCCGCCTGTTTCTGCTGATCCAGCCCCAGCAACTGTCCCTCCGGAATAAGTCCCGAAGTTTCTAGCGGCTAGTGCCTCAGTCATAAGCTCTACTACGCTTTCTGCTGCGGCATCTGCAATTTCCTGAGTATCCTTTATGCCTCTTGCGGCAGAATCAGGATCGTCAGGAATATGCGTTACAGGTAAGTTTACGTTCATTGTGTTTCCTCCTCCCATTATTTGGCCTCCGGCTTCCTGCTCCTGACCTGTAGTTTGTCCTCCCTGGCCGCCTCCTCCTGTCATATGTATTCCTATACCTCCGGAACTGTTACCTTTCTGCCCTCCTGAAGTATTAGCTGCTGTTCCCGCTCCTGCCGCTCCAGCACTGCCCGCTCCTGCTGCTCCTGCCGCTCCTGCACTGCCTCCTGAGCCTTCAGAGCCGGGGGTATTTGGTGTGCTGCCTGTCGTGCCTGTACTTGCTGTACCTGTACCGCCTGAGCCTTCGGATACACCTTCTGTATGAACTGTAGCGCTGAAACCGAAATTGCTGGTGAGTTCTTCGGAGAGAGCACCTGCCTGAGCCTCATACTGACTCTCTAGAGCTTCGTAACTGCTTATGCTCCCGCCTAGTATACGGGTTGTATCATTCACGCCTTTATCCAGACGGTCAAGCTTCTTATTCAGATTCTCAAACTCGTCGAGTATCTGGGTGCGCTCCTTGCACTTCCAGTTCTCATGGTTGCTCGCACTCCTTAGGCTCGAAACTGCATCAGCCATCAGTTCGCAAGCTGTGTTCATCCGGCTCGTCAGTTCTGACACGTAATCCGCATCAAAGATTATTATGTTTGATGACATAAATCATTCACCTCTCGTTGCCCATAGCATGTATTACCTGCCTGCTTCCGCGTCTATCCGCTCATATGTCTGAGCCGCATTACGCAGAAATTCACTGTAATTGCTCAGCGTATCATTTATGCCCTTATAGACATCTTCCATTGCGATCATCTTTTCCGTCATAAGTGATGGTATCCTGCCGCTGAAATCACGGCCCATATTCTGGAATATATTTGTTACGGCGTTCTGTCCCGAAAGAATATCATCAGCACTGCCGCCTATATTACCGGCAATGGTCTGCAAATCCTCAGTAGTAACCTCAATTTTAGGCATAGTGTTATTCTCTCCTTTTTACGTTTACCATGTTACGTTCAGCAATGCCTGCGCTGTGGCATCATCTACTTTTACGCACTCTGTAACAAAATTTTTCATGTTGTCAAGAGACTGAACTACTGACTCGTTAAAGCTCTGAATGCGCGCCTTTGAGCGGCTGAAACTTTCCGCATATGCTGCCTGCGCCGGTGAGTTCCACACAGAATTACTCATATTGGTTATCTCTCTGTCTATGGCTGCAAGAGCGTCTTCCTGTTCTGAAACATACCTGAGAGCCTGCGCGGTACTCTCTTCGACTTTGCTGACATTTATTACTGTAGCCGACATTGACTAACTCAGCTCCTTTGCTTTTGCTGCGTATTCGCGGTCTATTCTTTGGTACTCTGCAACTATATGGCGTATGTAGCTTATTGTTTCCTCGCAGAAGTCCTCCCACTCTGTAAGGTCTTTATTCATCTGAGTGAATTTTTCCTCCAGAGCGTCCCTTGCCGATCCGTACATTCTTTCACTGTCTATGCTTGACGGAGATAAATACTGTCTTGCTTCGTCAAGTTTTTCGCGTGCCTGCTGTACACGGCGTATATCATCTTCGGCTTCGGCCTCGTCTATTACGATCGTGCCGCTTGCGTCTCTAAGTCCGCTCATTTCAATACAGCTCCTTTCCTTTTAGCGATCTGAGAGTTGATATATTCGTCCAAATTATCCCTGTTTGTGAACCATGCTGCTGCCAAAAGCTCATCATCATCTCTGCTTTCCATAAGCATATACATTTTTGAGGCCTGATATATCGTTGCGTAGTAGCCAAAAGAATCTATAACCTCGCACTTGTCAGGATTGGCGCAGAATGAAACGCACACACTCAAAGAAAAGCTAATGTTGACCCCATCTTTTCCGGAGTCTTCTAGAAGATTTTTACGGCGTAATGTTCTGCGTGCATCTCTGAGTTCTGCTTTAAACTTGAGCTTGTCAGCAGGAAAGTCATACACGACATTAACCAGCTTTCGGATTCTCAGCATCACAGCCGAGTAGAATAATTCCTTCCTAGTTATTAGCAGAAATTTTTTATCTGACATATAACATTCTCCCCTGAAATAAACGAAAAGCAGGAGACATTCCTGCCCCCTGCCGTCAAAATCTATCCTGATAATTTATGGATGGATTACTAAAGAGCTAACTCTTCAGCTTTTCTTGTCTGTCTGTCTTCTTCGCCCTTCATGACATCTGCAAACTTCTCGACCTCTTTCGAGAATGCACGCATAGCCTCTGTAAAGCTCTGGAATGTCTGACGCTTCTGATTGTAGCTGCTTGTGAATGCCTCCTGTGCCGGGCCTTCCCAACCCGTAAGCAGTCCGTTCACTATACTATCCAGATCCGTGATTACCTGATCATTCTGCTCCGCATAGGTAACAAGATTACGTGCCTGTTCTGCAAGAAGCTCGGGTGTTATCTTTATGAATGCCATTAATTTTCACCTCCTTAAAATATTCGCCGAGAGCTGTTACACTCTACTGATTTTCAGCCTGAGCACTATATAGGGCTACTTTTTACCTGCCGCCGCCTGCATCGAGTGTCTGCATTGTGTTAGCATAGTTGTTCAGGAACTCAGCAAACTTCTCAAGGTCTGGAGCAAACTTCTTATAGTCAGGTGCTGCTGACTCAAACTGGCTCTGGAAAGTTGACTTTGCCTGGCCTTCCCATTCTGCGAACATGTCATATACAAGATTCTCTATGCTGTTGATGATGTTGGCCTGTGTTTCCATTGCACCCGTAACTTTTGATGCTGCGCTTGTCAATTCGTCCGGTGTGATTACCATTTTCGGCATTTGTGTTTCACCTCCTTCGTTTATTTTTCTGTTCTGCGGTGTTGTTGTTCTCGCTTCATTTACGATGGCATTATTATATGCGCTGTAAACGTTTTCGGACAGAGATTATTGCGATAAAACTACGTACCATGACCTCGCTAATATTACGCATAAATTGTCAAAGGTCTTCCGATAAATCTATCGCCTTCATTGCAAGCGCGTACTGTTTCAGGAAATCTGCTGTTTTCTCCATGTTCATCTGGAAATTATGACCGAGCTTCATATTCTGCTCAAAACTCTCCATGAATGCATTATGTACTTCACCAGCCCAGTTGGTGTCGAGGCTTACTACAGCATTCACTATGCCATCAAGTAATGTCCGATGTATCTCCATAGCCTGAGAGAGAAGCTCAGATGCAGCCATTAAGTCATCATGTGTCGGCAAAATTCTGTTCATGGTTAGTCCTCACACTTCCCGCACCGTTATGATGCTCCCGTCAAACACGCCAGCTTTAGCAAGAGTATCATCATCATTAAGCAGCTTGTTATTGCTCACAAGATGACATGATCCCCACGAGCTGAATATGTCCTCATGAATTTCCTTCAGGATCATAAGTATCTGCCTGCACAGCTCTGACACTGCCATACTTGACGGCAGCTCCATATCTTCTTCAAAACTGCGCTCATCATTTGTTACCGTAGCTATAAACGTCTCAGGTTCATTCATTTTGTCTTCACCTCCTGAGGTTTTACGAGTTATCTTTTTGACGCTGCCCATACAGCAGACATATCATCACATAATGCCTTGAGCTTGCTGATTCTCGTGGCCTCGTCTTCACCAGCACAGAATAACGCCGTCTGGAACTCAATACCTCCCTGAGTGAGGCCTCGTCCTGGATAGTGTCCCGGCTCGATTATGCCGCTTCCTCCTACAATGTGTCTATAGTCATGCCTGTCTGTCATCTGGAGAGTGTGCTTGTTCTTCACGCAACACGCTATCTTGTACACTCCTACGCCGTAGTTGTTGACCAGAGTCGCCATCAGGTAGATACCGACTCCTCCGCCGTCTCTGGCAGTCCAGTTGAGTAGATTCATCATATCCTGATCATGCTTACCCAGTGCTACCAAGTCGTCAACCACAACTATCATTGCCGGAAAAGTTATGTTTGTGGCGAACAGCTTGCGCCTTGAGTCAATCTCTCTCATCAGGAAGTCCCGTGTAATCTTGAGTTTCCCATCATCTGTAGAGTCAACAGCAAACATCGTGTGAGGAAGGGTCTCAAACGTTCTCAGTGTGCCTGAATCGCAATCCAGAATCACAAAGTTCACCTGTTCTGGAGTGTACGACAACGCAGCAGAGACTATCACTGTCTGGAGAAAACTCGTCTTGCCTGAAGAAGGCTCGCCGTAAAGCATCTGGTGTCCGTCCTTCAGGAAGTCAAGCACTAATGGAGTCTGAGTCTGGTGATTCAGGTCATCTACGAGTCCTACAGGGACAGCGAGTCCGGGATTTTTCCTGCTCCATATCTTGGCCGAGCGGTCAAAGGCTTCATGTCCTGCGAGGAGAGAGTCCAGAGTGAGATTCTGTGGCAGAGGCTTAAGGAAGAAAGGCAGGGCACACGTAAAGTTGTTGGCTTCTGCAGTACGGATGACTTCACGGACTATTAGGCTGCCCTCAGTCTGGCTAGAGTTTGCCGGAGCGGGAGAACTTGTGTAGAACGTACGCAAACGCACAGGTTTAGTAGCATCACGGTTGAATGTGATATATGCCTCTTCTGGAGACGAGAGACCGAACGCGTCATCAATGCCTATAACATTTCTGCTCTCGAACGGTTTATCTGTCTTCATGCATATGCGGAAGTAGATTCTTAGTCTTTCGCATAGATTCAAGTATTGAGAAGTGGCTAATATCACGTGTATTCCAACAAACAAGCCGCACCACATAATGAAATCCAGTTCACCATATACATTTTCATAGTGCTGAGCAAACATCTGGCTAACAAACTCTGTGAAGTCATCTATCACTACGACCAAGTGAGGCATAGGCTCTAATCCGGCTTCAGGAAATTTTCTGCGGTACTTGTAGTACTCCTCTATATAGTGTCCGATACTATCCTGCATATTATCAAACAGAGTTTTGCGTCTGAGTGCTTCTGCGCGCAAGGACTTCATAAAACGTACAGCCTCCAGAGAATCATTAGCACAGCACTGTCCGGCCAAGTGTGGAATATCTTTCAGAAGGCTGAAAAGTTCGCCGTTATCTGACTTAGTATCCAGAATGATAAAGTTCACGTCGTCAGGAGAGAAGTTCACTGCCAAAGACAACAACAACGTCTTCAGCAGCTCAGTTTTTCCGCTTCCATCTGCACTTACGATCATGCCATGAGGGCCAATACCGCCTGCTTTTCTGGCATGTGTCGCAATGTTTAAGCAGAAAGTTTCTCCGCCATCAGTTACACCTATAGGGGCAGCAAGACTCTTTGTGGTGTCCGAATGTTGCCAGCGTCCCAGAACGTCAAGTTCTCCTGCATTTCCGGCATTGAACCCCTGAAGAAATGAGACTGCATTAATCAAGCCTTCACCTCCTGAGGTCTGCCGAATATCATCTGTATAACTTTGTTATTGTGTATCATAGCACCCTCATGTTCCGCAAAAGATATATTCCCAGATTGATGAAGCTCGTTAAAGGCCTGATAACTATTCAAGCTGCCGCCTGTAACTATTGCACTCCCGCCGTTAAGAAGTTCTGCAAATAACGGTACTTTCGCCAGCTTAAACTTGGCCTGCCCCACAAAGCTGCATGCTACATAGATATACATTCCTACATCAGCTCCACCGCGTGCTATTGCCTCAAGAATATTTGCTGCTTCATCAGACAGAGGCGGATAAAGTAAGTAGAAGTCGTCAAGACATAAGACTATGCGTCCTTTAGAGTCCTCGTTTCTCATGGAGTATTCTTTGTCGAGTTCAGCAATAACCTTTTCCGCTTCTTCTGGGTTATGCATGATTACGGCGTTAGTGCAGAGCTTCTCTATCAAGGGCTTTTCCTCATAAACATAGACTTTAGTATCCGGATCTTTGTCGAGAGCCTGAGCTATCATTCCGAGAATACTGCTCTTGCCGCTTCCGTCAGTTCCTGAAATTACGCAGCCGTTCATTTCCTCGTACAAGAATTTCACAGGAGAGCGATCGCTTTTACGCACTCCAATATCTACGCCGTCATCACTTGAGCTTAATTCGCTTGTGTTGACTGGAGCTGCGAGGGCTGCTTCTGCTTCGGCTATGCTTGCGCGCTTACCCGTCCATGCTTCAGACATTTCTTTACACAGTGCTGCGAGATTCCTGCTTCTTTCTGCCTCAGTCTCTCCCTCTACGCATAACGCGGTCTGATATTCGAGAGCGTATTCCACTGTGCCTTTAGTGAGGCCTCTTCCTGGATGATGTCCGGGTTCCATCTTGCCGTCTCCTTCGACAAGGGGCTTGTACTCGTTCTTATTGGCCATCTGGAGTGTGATGTGAGATTTCACAAATGTAGACAGTTTATGAACGTTCATATCACTCGTAGCGGTAATCATCAGGTAGATTCCGAGTCTGCCTCCGTCTCTTGCCGTCTGAACCATGACATTCATCAAGTCTGTATTCTGATTACAGAAAGCTGCTATATTGTCGACGATAACTATTATTGCTGGCAGTGCTTTACCCGTAGCTTCCCGATAGGCCTCCAGACTCCCGATACGTGCCTCAGCGAACATTTTGCCTCTTGCGACTATTTCATTTTTCAGGAAATCCTGCACCTTCTTTATCTTCTCTTCGTCTGTAGGGTCAGCCGTTATCAGACAGTGTGGAAGTTCCTCAAACGTTCTCAGAGTAAAGCTGCCGTAATCTATCATCACAAAGTTCACCTGCTCCGGAGTATATGACAATGCTGTAGACACGACTACGGTCTGAAGGAAAGCCGTCTTGTCTGTGGCGGATATTCCGTAGAGTATCTGATGCCCGTCGCTCATAAAGTTAAGCACTAACGGATACTGTTTCTGTTTCTTAGGTTCGTCCACTAGGCCGACTGTTACGGATAGTCCCTGCTTCTCTTCGTGCCATGATCTTGCCTCGCGGTCAAAGGCTGTGTGTCCGTTTATGAGCGTGCCCAGGTAAAGTGCAGCTGGTAGCGGCTCTGTCCATACAGGGACAGCATGACGGATATTATTTTTGTTTGCGGTTTCTATGATGTTCTGCACAACTAATATACCCTGACTCTTTTCGTCCTTACTGGCCTTGATGGTCTGGCTGTAAATTTCGGGCTTAGTCTTTTTGCCGTTGAGAGCTACAAGGCGAATCTCATTTACTGTGCTTTTCTGCTTTCCTCCTGAGTTATAGGGAGCTTTGGCGTAGAAGGTCTGTATATGCTCGTACAGGTCTGCCTTTACCTTAACGATTGTCCGGCCCGGAGCTGAGAGCTTGAATGCGTCCTCTGTACCTAGAATTTCTTTACTGTCGCTGGTGTTCGCTGTCCTCATGCATATACGGAACGTGATATTTGAGTTTACCTGCGGCTTGATGACTCCTTGAGGAGACTGCATGGTCAATATCATATACATTCCCAGGCTTCGGCCTACACGCGCTATAGAGGCTATTTCGTCGTTGAACTCAGGGAATTGTGAGATAAATTCCGCGAACTCATCTATCACTATGATCAAGTAAGGCATGGGGTCAAGTTTCATTTCAGGGTGAGATTTCTGGTACTTCTGGTATGTCGGCAGATTCTTCGATGGAATGTCTGTAGCCTCAAATACGGACATCCTGCGCGTTATTTCTCCTTCAAGAGAACGTAAGCCTCTTATTATCGTCGAGGGGTCATTCAGGTTGCTGACAACACCTGCAACATGAGGCAGTGGCTTCAGGATATTGGAGAGGTCATTGCCCTTGAACTCGATTAACGCAAAATTCACGTCTTCAGGAGAGAACGTCAATGCCATTGACAGCAGAAGAGTAGTCAGTGTTTCACTTTTTCCGCTTCCTGCAGTGCCTACTGTGAGGCCGTGAGGACCCATATAACCATCCAGAATGTTGAAGTAAAACGTGTCGCCGTTCTCGCGAATCCCCATAGGAGCTTCAAGGCTCTCGAAAGTATTAGCCCTCCGCCAGCGTCCCAGTACATCAAGAGTCTCTATAGAGTCCGCCCCTACCCCCTCAAGGAAGGAGATATTAGACGGCATTTTGTTGCCTCCACCTGCTGCGACGAGGTGTACAGGAGCGAGAGCACGAGCAAATTCTTCAAGAACATTAACGTTTATCTTGTCAGGAATGAACGGTCTAGTAACTGTGCTTTTGTCGGGTTCGGTATTCTGAATGCTGGCGGGAACATCGCAGGTTATGACGCTCTGGCATTCTCCGGGCAGACCGCCTATGTCTCCGTAAGCGTAAACTTCTCCGTAAGCGTAAATCACTGCGAAGCCTAGTTTTGAACTCTGAGGGAAGAAAACCTCTCCTCCTGCTTCAGCAAGTTCCCTGTCTGCAAGTATCATCACGTAGAACGGGACAGGCAGAACCGAATCCCTGCTTGAAGTGGTTCCCCTGCCTCTAGTCTTGAGAACATCTGACATTTCACGGAGCATGAGCCGGGCATCTTCTCTCGAACATGTGAGGTATCTTTTCTTATGTTTAGCGTCCCAGATATGAGGCAGCCACCGC
>ERZ842401.6095-NODE-6095-length-13038-cov-89.709620_pt1 | contig 13038 bp, 10 predicted proteins | sample MGYA00521270_ERZ842401 | MGnify/ENA primary metagenome ERZ842401 (study PRJEB31892, sample SAMEA3878208) | bioreactor metagenome | biome: Moose rumen | place: Sweden | collected 2011-10 | study: EMG produced TPA metagenomics assembly of the PRJEB12797 data set... | reverse complement strand
AGGTTCAGAAACGCTACAAGGAATATGATGGCTGTTACCTCGGTCACTATGCCCAATGGTTCTTCTGGTTCTTCTTTGTTCTGGGCTTCTTCATCTTCACCGCTGCCATAGTCATGATGGTTGGCAAATGGTGCAACTGGTTCTAAACATCTAATGTTCCCATCATGGCACCTGTGACACAATTTGGGAACAATTAACCCACTGACCTTTGGCATAGCTGCTGATTGTCAGTGGGTTTGCTTGTTTCGTTATCAATCTTGATAAGATGTATAACGAATGTGATGAAATTATTTTTTCCTACTTAATGTTTTTCTATACACATATTCAAGAACTCCTACAATAGGGGAAAAGCAAATACCTAATAATAGCCCCTCAAATAATGAGCCGGTAATTAAATAGCCGATTTCCCAATAAATGACAGTAATAATTATATAGTATATTTTTATTCGCACTGAGTCCGATGCCCATAGATATGCGATAAGCAGAATTGCCCATAAAAGTGCTATTATTGACGAAAGGATGTAGAACAGCTCTTTCCAGTTCTTAAAAAAGGTAATAATTGCCAATACGCCCATCAGAAATTGGAGAGAGTTGAAAATAATGTTTTTCTTCATCTTAAATACCCTTTAAAACATTTCAGATGACGAGATTGTTTCTGTCCGCATATTTCCATTTGCAACCTTGTAAAGCATAACTTCGTATTCGTAATAGCCTCCAGATTCTGGATATGGATAATCGAATGGATCGTAACTCTCAGACTTTGACATTGATACCTCTTCCATAAATCCTCCTTTTGGCGCATTATCACCATTGTTCTTATCAGGATTCCAAGAGTTTCCGTGCATTATTTTAATGATATATTTCCCACCTGGTATTTGTGTCATTGTAAAAGTTTCATCTTTTCGAATGTAAACATGTCTTGCCTTTTTCCCATTCAAAGATTCCAAGAAGACAACAGCATCACATGAACTACCATTCTTTATGCGAAGAGAGTTTTGAGTATTATTATCATATCTTCCACGACCATAGAATGCTTGATATGGTCTATCTCCTGTTTTATAATAAACTTCTTCGTAGACAGGTTCTTCCCCTTCCTCGTATGCAGGTGCACTCACATCTTCACTAGAAGAGTAGTCGTTATCTTCAACTATAACGGAATCATATTCTTCATTAATAGCTGACTCTTGAACTGTAGGCGAAGAATAAGATTGAGTTTTTTGAGCTGTTCTATCTGAATTAGATAATGCATATAATACAATTCCCAAAATAAGGAAGCCAACTACAGCCAAAAGAATAGTAAGATAGTTGGGGCTACCATTCTTACTTGAATTATTGGTGATTGGCCGTGATTGAGGGCGCTTATTTGTGCCTGTAGTATAATTAGAAGAAACTTTCGATGTGAAAGAAGGAGTTTCTGGTTCTATCGCCTTAATTGATAATTGCGAAGATGTATATGCAGCCCCGTCAATAACAATAGATGCTGGTGTGATATTAAAACTCCCTGCCCTCTGAGCTATTAAGTCATAATAATATGTTGTCGTCGGTTCAGATACTGACTTTCCCCCAACGAATTTTGATTTTATGCTATAAGTTCTATTCGGTCCTTTAACTACTTCTAATTCGCGGAATGCCGGTGCTATAAATCTTTCTTCACCTCTGTAATTGATTGTGTATAATATTCGAAAAGTATCCCCCACCTTAACTGTAGAAGGGGCAGTAGTCACTAATTTGTATTCCTCTATCACCTTGCGAGCATTTGGCCCACAGTATTCATTATAAAAGCTATTGAAGGTTCTACAATAGGCTATATAATTATTTGAACAATCTGCATTTTTGGGGAAAGATTTCAGGTTATCAAGAATAGCCTTGCCCCATTCAAGCGAATTTTTTAGATTAGATCGCGCTTCTTTATTATTATATGATGATGTGAAAGCATTATTTTTTCCATCAATTTCTTTACAAATAACATTTATGGCAAAATCAACGACATCGGAGGAAATATTGACATAGTGAATGCTTTCAGAACCGACTTTGGTTTTTATCGACTCCATTTTCTGATAACAGATACCTATCGTCGCATTTAAGTATCCAGAATAATTAGAGAATGAATTTAGTTTGTTGAATTCATCTATCTGTTTTTTGATATAAGACACCTCACCTTCTATTTCCTCAGGAAGGAGTTTATCACATTCCCTTTTTATCTGGTCATAATTCTTCCTGCATCTATCTTTGGGGATTTTGCTCTCAGCGGTTCTCATTGCGAAGCGCAATAGCTGAATGATATTTTTTGGCCGCCTAGGATTGTTTTGGTCATGATTATAATAATCTATACACCGATCAAGTATAACGTTTGCAACTTGGTCGCACAAAGATATGTATTCCTTGTTGTCTTTTCCCAATGATAGCCTGAGAGAACGAAGAACAAATTTTGCATCCTTCTCCAATAGTTTTGCTGCTTTAAGGTTAGCCTTAGCATCAGTTTTGGGAGTTGAATTAGCTTTGTTTATAGAGTTCCTTATGAGTTTAAAGAGCTTGTCATTACCTTTTTTGATGAGACATTCATATACATTTGAATCGCCAAAGAAGTTTTCGATATTATATGTTTTGTCCTCTATGGTTACTTCATGTTGATGAATGGATTCAACCCATCCGACGTTAGGAAAAGAACTAATTAACTTTTCTACAAAATACTCAACGATATCTGTTTCTGATAATAGACTCTCATTATCAGTGATAATTGATAATAGCTGCTGTCGTCTTTCCTCAGAGTTAAGTAGATATGTATAGTAATAAAGTGCGGTCGTCCATTTCTTTTCAATAAGATGGATTATAGCTAGGTTTATACAGGCTGATACAGTGACTTTTTTTCGTAATAGAGTTATTGCGCCTTGGATGTCACCTGATCTTAGTTTATTAATAGCGACCTCGTCAATTGGTGAATCTTGAATAAACCAGAATAATCCTGCAACAAATCGATCTTTAGGAAGCGAAATTGCATTATAGGCATCGGTGGCCAGTTGAGAATCACGATTAATAGGCCCCAATAATTGGACAAAGTCATTATTAAAAGAAACTGATTTTCCAGTCTTGGCAAAGGCTTTTATTTTGCCAAAATTGGAAACGATTTCCTTCATGGATGAATTAGACAATACACCAAGTATACGATATGGGTTATTTTCAATATAATTCATCAATGTATGACTTTATTTAGTTTGCAGTTGACAGATTACTTTCTATTTGACTAAAATTGACGTCATGAAGGAAATCAAAATTAGAGGCATTAGATGCCAAGTCATCTTCTAACCAATATTCTTCAACATTGACAACATTTTCAATAATACTTTCTTTTGAAAGATTAAGACGGTTGCACAAAGACTTGAAGAACTTGATTTCGTTATATTCTATCTTTTCATCAGCATAAATGGTTTTAACAGCAACTTCTAATAATTGATATTTCTCATTATCTGAAAAATCAATTTGTTCAATTGCTTCCAGATAGGATTTAACGAAATCGGCTCCGATCCGTTTGAGCACGTTTAAGCATTTAGAGTATTCCTCTTCTACATTTATTTCACCAAATAATTTATCTTCTTCGGCAAATGATTGTAGTTGTTTTATTTCCTCTTTTGCTATATCTCCATCAATTGCCATAAAGCAAAATGATGTAAGAAAAAGAATGTTGTTAAATGAATTTTCCATATTCATATAATTTACTTTAGACAAAACCTATTCGGCCACGTTTTTTACCAGTAAACTCATCGCGTATTTTTTCACATTGTCTTATCTTATCGATAGAAACAGTTGGCTCTACTGTTTTTATTGCTTCTTCTAAGATTTCTTGGGTGATCTTCTCTATTTTGTTTTTGAAGACTTTTCTTGCTGCTGTATCGATTATCAATCTGATATCAGACGACACTCTATCTTTAGTCATTTCTGCAAGTTTATCGTAATCGATGCCTAATTCCGTATTCCGTCCTTTGAGACCTATCCTGAAGATCTCTTTTCGTGTTTCAGTATCAGGTTGGGGAATATAGTATTTCAATTCGAGGCGACCTGCTCGAAGTGCTGCCGGGTCAATAAGAGTGGGTTCGTTCGTTGCTGCAATGACCATAACACCTTCTTCTCCACAGTTATTTAACTCTCCAAGGAAGACATTAACCTCTCCTTGCTCGCTAACATTATTATGCTTGTTTCTGTCCATAATCATAGCTTCCACCTCGTCCAAGAAGAGTATTGTGGGAGCGTTTTTCCGTGCTTCCTCAAAAAGAGCGGAAATCTTCTCTTGTCCTCCATGGATATATGGCGAAGCAACATCTGAGCACAACACATACATATAGTTACAACCTATTTCTTCAGCAAATCGTTCAGCAAAGAAAGTTTTTCCACATCCTGGAGGACCATAAAAGAGCAATCCATTAGGAATGGACAACCCAAGTTCTTTGGCTCTTCCTGGATTTTTGAGAAGGTCTATCACGTCAGACTGTAGCTGTTCTTTAAGTTCAGTCATACCTGCAACATCGGCAAATCCATTACCTATCTTTTTTGTCCTTTTACCAGAAGGAGCTTCCTTCATAGTAGAGCTCGCAGGTTTCTCGACTTGAATTGCACCGTCAATTGCTTGTATGAATTCCTCTGCTGACTGGAAGCGGTCTTTTATATTATAAGCCATTGCCTTGCCCATGATGTTTATCAACTGCTCATTCAATTCAAAGATGTTCATCGAAGGAATTTGAAGCGGCGAACATTTTCTGGCAAGAATTGCCCGTACTCTATCCTCCGGCTTATATTTTGACAAATCAATAAACCATGGTAGCATACCAAAAATCATTTGGTACATCATAACTCCGACGGAGAACAAATCTGATTGAACAGAACATACTCCATTAAATCTTTCTGGAGCAAGATAGAATGGATTTACATTACCCAAATCATCCTTTGATGGCGGCATGTCCAAAAATCTTGCATGACCGAAATCAATCAGTTTGGCATCGCTTAATTCACCAGACAAATCTATCAGCGTGTTCTGCAAAGAAACTTCATTATGAATAACCGGTTTCTCAAGAGAATGGATAAAAGATAATGCCTTTAAGACACTTTTGGCTATTTGCTTTGTTTCATAAACTGTAAGGGTTTCTTCTCGTGCCATTTTCTGAGCTACGGTTTCACCGCTAACAAAGTTCATGACAATATATGCAAACTGCTGCCCTCCATGCACCAAAGAACCAGTATCAACAAAACCACATAAGTTATTATGTGAAAGTGATTTTGCAACCTCTACTTCTATAACTCTGCCATCATTGTTATATTGATACGCATTTAATTGGGCATAGCTAATGAGTTTAAGAAACAGAATGTTTCCTGTTTCGTCTTTTACGCGATATGTTTCCGCATAAGAACTTTGCTTATGCGGAAACACGACCGTGTAATTTGCAATTTTCTGATTCTTTTCAAATATCATATCTTATCCTCTCTTTAATCTATTCTTCGCATCGACAGGAACCTCCGAAGAAGGAAGTAAGTCAATGAGCTGTTCTACATAAGGTCTTAGCTTAGCTTCTGTTGGAGAATCGTTGATAATACCTATTGCACTATTGATAAGTTGTCTTGCACGATTTCTGTCTTTCCATGCGAGGGTGTCGAAACGCTTGTTCCAACCCATGATCCAAGCTGCGAAATATTCCACTAATGCTAGTTGGTAATCCAGAGCTTGCACTTGATCTAAAGCATCTTTGGCCATCTTCACATCTCTTTTTGCAATGGCTTCGTCAACAATGCCGCGTAGTTGATCAAGAATTTGTCCAGTCTGGAAATTACCATATTTTTTCTGATCCTCTTCCGTCATCTTGAAGACTCGTTTCAACTCTTTTTCAAGGCGGTCAAATTCCGACTCAGAATCACGCTTTTCAATTTCTCTCATAACTTCTTTTTGATGTTGCAGTACCATCTTGGTTTCGGTATTATTTGCGTTCTCAGTTTTGACTTCCTCTAATTTTGAACGTAAATCTGAGATGTCAATGCCTTGTTTTTCAAGACGGCCAATGTTCCTATCTGCTTCGGCAAAATTATTTTTAATTGTGTTTTTTGCATCTTCAAGAGATTGTTTTTTATCTGTTTTCAACTCTTTTGATACAGTTAGGTCTACCGATGGGAAATATGCTTCAATAGTCATCATCTCTGAATTATCGGCTTTGATAGTAAGGTCAACATTGGTGTCCTCCGGAATGAGCTGGTCAACATCATTACCATCAATAACCACGTCAGCAACATATTCATATAACTTCGATGATGTACCTTCTTGACAATCGTCTGCCTGATATACAGGTATTACCAATCGATCAGAGGGATTTCCAGGTCTCAGCTGAGATGTTGTTTTAGAATCATTAAGAGTACCTGTTGCAGGTAACGGCTTGTTTTTCTCAAGACCTTCAATCGGTTGGAAAACGAGCTTGTTCTTCTCCTCATCCCACATTTCAATTCCAATAAAAAATGGAAGTGGTGCTGCACCTACTTTTGACCCTTGTATAATGGTAATCTCGTTGGGGAAGCATTCCAAAGAGTTTCCGAGCTCATCATACGTCAGAATAGAGAAAGAATTTGCCCGGCCTTCCTGTAGATGAGCTTCAATAACATTGCCGTTAGAATCTATCTCATTTTTGCCACTTGACCAAGTCTTGTCGCTGCTAACCAATTCCACATAGACTTTGTTGGGGCAGTTTGGCCCCGTAGCCTTTTTGTCAAGTTGAACGCTAACCCATTCTGTTGTTTCAACAGATGTTGATTCAAAGCCAACATTAAGACGGATTGTTCCAATTTCAACATCACTGCTTTTTACATCAGCATCAAGGGTTGATGCGTATAATGCAGCACCTGATGCGACGGCAGTCATTGGGTCAATACTTGTGTCTACATTCTCTGTTATCTGTTCTCTTAGCATTTGTCTAATAAGAGGGCAGTGTGTTGGACCACCTACAAGGATTATCTTGTTAAGCTGGCTACCTCTCATACTGTTTCTCTCTAACAAAGTCTTACATATGTCAACAGCCTTTTGGAAGTGAGGCCTCATGGCATTAAATGCCTGTTCTTGCGTCACAGTGAGATCAAGCTCAATCTCTTCGCCATCTTCATCTTCACCTAACTCACCAAGATTAGAGATAATATCTTCTTTCTCCTGGAACGAAAGTTTATTTTTCAAATCTTCCGCGTAGGTCTTCATGGCATCACGCAGAACCTTTTTACGGTTTTCATCTGCCAAGATTGAATCAAGTGCATAATTCTCTTTTAAATAAGGAATTATTATCTCATCGACTATGGCAAAGTCAAGGTTTTTTCCACCTAAATAGTTGTCACCTTCCGTGTCGAAAACCTGCATGATGCCATCTTCAACTTTTAGCAGAGCAGCATCAAAAGTACCACCACCAAAATCAAAAACCATCCAATAGCCGTTCTTTTGGTCAGAAGACAATCCATAGGCCATAGATGCAGCAATGGGTTCTTGAAGAAGCTCACAATGCTCAAAACCAGCCAGTTTGGCAGCCTGTTTTGTAGCAGTTTTTTGATTAACGCTGAACTTGGCTGGAACCGTTATTACAACAGATCGGAAATTTTCATCAGTAACAAAGGACTTTAGTGCTTTAAGCACTTCAGCAGATAATTCTTCTGATGTATAATCAGCCTTTAATCCTTTGGAAGCCATGTTTTCACTATGGTAGATTTCATCAGTACCCATAGTTCTTTTGAATTCCACATATGTATTTGAACCTTCGACTTTCCAAGATTTTGTCGCGCTTTTTTTGTCACTTTTCATTGAACGATACGCACTTGCGCCAACAACGGTGCCTCCTCTTCGGTTAAAGAAAACACATGAGGGCATAGTGTCATCAGTAACTTCAATTTTTTTAATAACAGGCTGGCCTTTTTCCATTCTGCAGATAGCAGAGTTGGTCGTACCCAGGTCAATGCCGTAGTCAATTTTTATTCTTGCCATAATATCAAATGTTTTGAGTAACGGTAACTATTGCTTTTTGGATTAATTCTCCATTATAAATAACTTGGGGCTTTGTGATAGAAGTAATGATTCTGGTACCTGGCTCTAAACTTTCATCCAGGACAAAATCAGCATTGATTCTCATTCCTTCATTATATACTTTGCCTAACATATCAGCAATCTCATATCCCTTAGACAAGAAATTGTTTTTTATACGTTCGATGCCTTTTGTAAGTTGCTTATATCCTTTGATAGAAGGATCCATTCGAGAAAGGTTTAACTCTATTCTAGTAATCTCATCGGCCACTTTGAGAGCAAGTGAATGGTCTACAGTCGTTGCTGCAGGAGAGGTATTCACTTGTTTATCAAGCATCTCCACCAATTTATTGTCTAATAATAGGGATTCTTCCTCCAACTTCCTTTGAACAGTCTTAACTTCCTCTATTGCAGAGAAGTTTTTCCCAACTTTTTTTCTCAGCAGGTATGCAACGATTATACTTAGGAGAAGGAGAGATAACAAACCGAGAATACCATAAATCGTCCTTGACTTAATGGAAGATGAAAGCGAATCACGGTTGTCTTCAACGACAACATTCGTTTTGTTGATGTCGTTAGAAAGATTCTGTTTAGCAACAAACAGAGAATCCCTCAACTCATTAATCTTTCCATTTAGTGAATCAATTTGAACCGCAAAGGTTTTGTTTGCTTTAGATAAAGATGCTATGTCCGATTGATTCTTATTAATTATTGATTGACAATTTTGAACTTTAGTTTTAAGCGTAACAATCTCATTACGCATAATGCTAAAGTCTTTATCGGTATCTTGTGCTTTGAGCGTGCTTTGAGTCAATAACACAAATACAGCAAATAGAATAGTTTTTTTCATATTTCTTGGAATTAATAGTTTTACAAATCATCTTCAAATTCATCAACACCTAATTCATCTTCCTCAAAAGGATCTGTTTCGAAGTCATCACTCTCATATTCTTCATCATCTTCAGTGAAAGAATCGTCTTCGTATTCATCTTCTTCAACGTATTCATCTTCATTTACAATGTTTTCGTCATCTTCAACAATGACTGGAACTGAAGAATGAGAATGAGATTGATAAGGAGAATTAGATTCAAAACGTTCTATTTGAGGGGTACGGTTGCCGTTTGAAGGCTTGCTAACAGACATGGCATTTGCAGAAAGGATGATACAGAGTAATATGATAGCAACTACTATAGCTATTATAGTATATTTTGTTACTTTCTTGTCGTGCTCCTCAATTTCTGTTATACGAACTTTTGCTTTCTCAGCATGTTTACCTGAGGGAAATTCCTCCAAGTATTGCTTATAATCAGATTTGTTTTTACATTTATCGAAATACTCCGAATCAGACCAGAAGAATTTCTTATCTGCTGAAACATTGTATGCGCATCCTTTGATGATATAATTGTCATCAGGGTAATCAAATCCCTTCAGATTGCTAATGATAGAATGCAGGGTCTTTCTATTCGGTTGATACCTGTTCTTCTTAAAATCATCGGTAGTATCTAGCAAATCAATATATACAATCGTTTGCCATGCATCGTGTAATGTAGCCTTTAGGGTAAGTGCCTTCTGTCTCCGCCTTTCCTGAGAAGTGAGCATGTCACTTAAGCGACTGTATTGAGAGTATCTTCCAAGGAGACTTTCAATGGGGTCTGGTTTATCCTCTTTTTGTGCTTCATTCACTTCGTCAATTATATAGCCAAGTGCCGCACTTGCTAGAACAGATGAGGTCTCAAGATAATAGCTGTGTTTATTACCTAAGGTTTCTTTTATTGCTACGAGGGGCTTTTGAGCTTTCTTCAATAGCTCCAGGCCCATCTTTGACGTGCTTCTTTGTTTTCTGTACCAAACAAACAAATTAGATATTTCCAACGCCTCCTTAGCCACTTCTTCAGGAGGCATGTTTTCATATGCTTCTTTTATAACAGAGTAATTTTCTTCACACCTTTGCTTGGCAGCATTACCTATAGCTATGCTTAGTGCGTATTCGCAAAGTGGTAATGCTTTTGCCGGTGAATTTACTTCTTTTGCATCATTATAATAGTCAATGCTGCATTGTAACACTTCTTGTGCTACTTTGTCGGCAATCATTTGATAACGTGTGTCACCGGATGAAACTATCCCACGTAAGGTATCAAGAATTGGTTTAGATGAGATTTTTAGTTTCACGCCAGCTGTCAAACGCTCATTTCCAGACTTATCTTTTGTCTTTCTGGTTTCAGCAATTTGTGCATTCAAATTACTGATGAGCGGTTCAACTTTTGATTCCTGAATGAACTCTTTCCATTGTGTATTATGTAAACCATCGGCAAATTGCAAAAGGTTGACATTTGCATCAACCAATGTTGATATAATATTCTGAATAAGTTCTTCTGAGGAAAAAGAAGCCTTTTCGTCAATAACGGAAACAAATTCGTCAGAATACTGTTCGTATAAAGGTATAGCACAATTGGAAATAGCTGTTTTTGCATCTCCTTGTATCAAATAGCATACAAAAAGGTTCTGTAATGAATACAGATTGCTACTTTTTCTCCAGAAATCCATTGCGGTGTCAATATTACCCTCGTAAAGATGGTTAAATGCAATGTTGTCAATCGGAGTTTTATTTATGAACCAAAATTGTGCGTGCTTTACCTGGCCAGAAACTAAAGTAAGTTCAGAGTCTGCATTATCTACAGCTGCTTGTGTCCTTTCAACAGGCGGGAGGACACCCTGTAAATCCAACTTGAATGGCATAGCCTTATTAACACGTAAAAAGGCTTGTATTTTCCCCTTATTCGCCACCAAGTCTTTCTTAGGCGAATTTGAAAAAATGCCAAGGATTCTATATGGGTTATTTATTATTGCATTTATCATATCCTATAGCGTAGAAACGAAATACTGGAAGAAGGTTAAGAATAGTTCTCTATTGCCGATTATGCTTAGTGGAATATTTTCTTTATCTCCTTTTTGAATAAGGCCAAACAATTTTGATGAATGGTTTACATCCTCAATTATGAGATTACCATTCTTAAAATACAAATCTTTTATATTTGTCTTATCATATACTTTACCATGAATAGTAAGTTTCTTTCCTTGGAAGACGATGTAATCATTATAAAATGCTTTGTCCGTATAGACATTGAATCCAATAGCTTCTCCTCTATTAAGGAAGTCTTTAATGAGAGCTAGTTTATACTGACTCCAGCATGCTTCGATTTTCTTCCAATATCTGTAAATACGGTCTTCATAATAGCCTTCTGTTTTTTCTTGATTATAAGAACTTTGTATACTTGCAACTACTTTCTTTTGATTATCGACTTCGTGACCATAAACAACGAATGTGTAATCAGTACCTTGATATACACGATTTTTGTAATTTCTGGTCTCACTGGTAACCATATCTTCGAAGTCCTTAAAATACACCTCAGTTTTAGAAGTTATATTATCACGTGTCTTATCAAATGTTATTTCAGCAGCACCTTCAGAACCAACGAAATAGTCTTTTCCATTGAATGATAGGCATTGGTTGATACTATAGATAGAAATAATACCCATTACGACTGAGACAATGGAATCAAAAATAGGAGATTCATTAAAGACCAGCCAGCAGAATGCAATAATAGCGGCAGGTATAACAACAGAAAGAATCAGTTTCTTTCTTGTTTGCTCCTTAGTGTCTGGCTCTGCCTTTGGATTATTACTATCACAATATAGTATTTCTCCTATATCATCAGGAATGAATTTGAAAACAGATGTACCTGCCTTCAAGCTAATCATTAAATCGTCTTCTATCCTTGCCATAATTACTTAAATTTGTAGCCTTTGGGGGCTTTGCTGGATGTTGAGGGATGATAAGGAGAAATGTAAATGGTCTCTCTGGCCTTTCCATTCTCATCGGAAATATTATAAATGTCTATCGGATTATCAATATTGTCTGCTCCGCCACTGCCGAGTCGATGCCATTTGATTTTCAGGCCATCGGAAGTTACAAGCCTGCTCAAATACTTATCACTAGAAGGTATTCCGTTTACAGGTACTGGGTTGGTAATGGTAATTCCAAAATCTCCATAACTACCAGGTATTTCATCATATTTTATCCCACAGTAGTTGTCTTTTAAGAAACCCAATGCATTTAAAGATTCTTCAATAAACACTGGATCTGAAATTCCTGCTTTTTGTTTAATCAACTTGGTAAAGATATATCTTGCAAATTTCTCTATCTGACTGTCAGACAGGCCATCTTTATGACGTGCGATTCCATTTATCAAAGTATCCTTGTCACAATTACCCATGAATGCACGAGAACATGCATATGAGAATGTTCCACTAATACGCGCTGCTGGAACGCCTAAAATTCCAGCCACCTCAGATAGTTCCTTTTTCTGTTGTTCGATTCCATTCGGAAATATATCTTTCTGCATCTGCTCCATAAAAGCACTAAGCTCTTTTGGTAATCCAGAAGATTGCTTGTCGCCGAACAGCTTTTTTAAAAATCCGAAAGCCATGATCCAATTATTTTTTTGAACTTACTATTAACTCTCTTATATCTATATTAAGCAAATTAGCTATAGTTGATAATGTTTGCAAATCAGGTTGCGTGGTATTTGTGCACCACTTTGATATGGTTACAGGATCTTTTCCTAATTGTTCTGCTAACCATTTGTTCGTCTGTCCTGCGTCAGCCAAGACAGCCTTCAATCTATTTAAATTATCCATACACTATAAAATTAAATTTGGATGCAAATTTAATAAATTCTATTCAAATTTGCAAAAATGATATAGTTAAATTGACTATGGTCTATTATTTTTTTTGATTTTTTTGTATAATTGAAACATGTAGATACCTTTTTTAACTACGGTATTCATGCTTCAGTAGTAAAACACAGATAATCTTTGCTGGATGAATGTGTCATTTTATTCATTCATATATTTGTAGTCAATCTCCAAATGCCAAAATCGGAAAATTGCCGTTGTTTTTCACGTTAAGATTTGTTAAGCAGATGTTTTCATTTTAGAGTATTCCGATTTTTTGTTTC
>ERZ842401.6094-NODE-6094-length-13046-cov-24.003387_pt1 | contig 13046 bp, 10 predicted proteins | sample MGYA00521270_ERZ842401 | MGnify/ENA primary metagenome ERZ842401 (study PRJEB31892, sample SAMEA3878208) | bioreactor metagenome | biome: Moose rumen | place: Sweden | collected 2011-10 | study: EMG produced TPA metagenomics assembly of the PRJEB12797 data set... | reverse complement strand
TCTTTAGTGTTTTCTGCCATAATTCTCTATAGGTAACCGAACAGTCGGTAACTACAATAGAGAATATACAATACACATCAGATATTGTCAATAGTGTATTCTAAATTACTTTTTTATTGAGAAAAAACTATGAATTCAAAACGTTCTTAAATATGTTGTAATTCGTCCAATCATTTTGGCAAGCAACCGCGAATTCCACTGTTTTGAAAGAGCCTTGAAACTCGCTCAAAACGGCTTTTGCAGAGCTTGCAACTAAATCACTCGGATTCCTAAACGCACCGCACCCGAATGCGCCAAGAATAACAACCGTACAATCGTTAACCTGTGCGACTTCTAATATTCGCCTCCATCTTTTTGTGAAGAGTTCTCTTAATTCTTCTTTGCGTATTGTTCCGTCGTTTAAGTCTGGCGCGGCACAAGTAATAACATTGAGAGTGTACCAATCTTCTTTTTTCAAAAGCTCTAACGAGTTATCGTCTTTAAATACAGTGATATGGGGGCTATAGATAATGTCGTCGTTTGCTTTGAAGTTATCGAGTTTGTTTCGATGCCGTCCATAAAATGCAGAAAAAACAGTTTCATCAATAAGAGCAGGATAAAGCGTGGATATGCGGCACAAACTTTCTTCTTGCGCTCTTGCTCCGAACAACACTCCTCCGCCAGGATTAAAGCTGTTCGCAAAGTTCAAAACCGCTACTTTTTCAGAAGCCTTGCAGTAGCTTTCAGCAGCTTCAAAGCTCCTCTTCGTGCTGACGATGATTTGAGTGGAAAAACTGTTGCTAGAAAAGGGCGTGTGCTCTATGCTTTCGTTTTCAAGATAAACACGTTGCGCGCTCTTTGTTTTTGCTATCGAGTCCATCAAAACAGCGTCTGTATTGCATCTCAATAATGTATCTTTTAACACTTCTACTAAATTGCGCATAAAATGCCTGTTTATTGAAACTCTCCCATTATTTTCTTTAGGTATTCGTGGTCTTTTGCCATTCGTTCCACGTCGTTTCCTCTGCCTGCAGCATATAGCTTAGAGATGAGGTTCAGCACATTGTTTTCACCCATTGAAATGCCCTCGTTTCGCCCCAGCGCAATGCCCTCGTTTTTTATTTTCTGCACAAACTCGCACACGTTAACGCCTCCTTTTTCTCTTTGCATTACAATAATAAAATCTGTCATATCACAAAAGATTTCATCATCTGAAATAACTCTGAGCAAATCAACGATTTCGCTTACATAATCAATTTTCTGTCGTGGCCAATCTTCTGTTTTTCCTATCCTAACAGCACGGAGATATTCTGCCACAATACGAAAATCACTTTTAAATGAATTTATTTGTTTATCTGTCAACCATGCAAGATTAAATACATTTATTCCGTAATCATGGAAAAAAGGCAAAAGCCGCTTATCTATATTGATAGAATCCTTTAGCGTTTTTGGCTTATTCCATTTCTGTTTTGTACCAAAATACAATACTAACGTGATGACAGGAAAGCGGTCTTCTTTCTTGCTGTTTATTTGTTCTCTATAGACAGCTCCGTCATAGCTTATCGCCCTTAACGGCATACAGCTATCATTTTTAGTTTGATTTTCAAACCCGAACATACTTAAACAAAATGTTCCGTTGCTCCAATATTTAGCCACATCGCGTTCTTGCTTGCGGATATTACCATTAGCGTCTTTGTATTGAGAAAATGTTTGTGCGGTTTCTCAATACAAAAAAGAGCCGTGTTAGCTCCCATAATGGTCTACACGGCTTCTTATCATTTGCCACGGAAGTATTATCTCTTATCTTCGCGGCTAGGTGTGTCATACACCTTATACCTATCATTCTATCACACATTCTGTATAATGCAAGTATTTTTTTTATTTTTTTGTAAAGCCACTCTTTAGCGTACAGTATAGAGCGACCAATCGCTACGCTAAAGACCCTCACATTGCTATGCTAAAGAGCGACCAATCCGTACACTAAAGACCCCCTAATCCGTACACTAAAGAGTGAATTTACTGTACAGTAAAAAGCAGCTAAAGCTTATAGCTTTCGCTTGGGCCTAAATAAGAAGAGCGCGGCTCTTTATCTTGAGCGAACAGCACCATTTTTTCGAGTACCAATGTCGGCGCATAGGCATAGAATCGCAATGTGTTCTCTCCCTTTTTCACAGGCACAACAACTCTACGCTTTTGGATATTGTATTCCGCACCATACATCCATTCTTCGCTGAAATACGTTACAAACGTGGCTTTGTCCACGACGTTTTTCACGACGAGGGCACCTCCGTTTATGCTGTATGCGTATTCCATAACATTGTCGATAAGCGGCGGATTCGTTGGAGAGAAATAGAACTCTGCGGTGTAATCGCCTTCGTTTTCGGCGACGAATGTGTATTCAAGATACGGAACATCGGCAGTTTCTTTTGTAAACGGCTCGTGGAATGCAGGAAGCACTTTCATTGCAGATTCTGTGCGTCCGTAGCCGTCAAGATGAGAGAATGCAAAGTCTTTTGCGTCGTGCTTTGCAGAGTATTTGTCGGCTAAAATTGAGATGTAGCCGTTTGTTTCAAAGTAGGTGTTTGCCTTTGTCGCTTTTGGCAAGGATTCGGCGTTCTGTGCGCTAAAGATGAGCTTCATCAATCCTTTTTGCGCGCCTAAAACGGCATTGATTTGCACAATTCCTTCTCCTTTTCCGCCTGCTTGAGCGAGCTTTTCGCGGTCAATGGTTACAGTTAATGTGTCGTGTCTGTGGAGCGCAATGCCCTTTTCGTGCGAAAGGATAAGCCACGGTACAGATGACGTAACAGTATATGGGATTTCCATCTCGTTAGATGGTGCGAGGTCTATAGCAAAGCTCTGTGCATCTGGGTTCAAAAATGCGTCGATTCGCATTTCTTTTTCGCTGTAATCAGTGCCGACGAGATATTCTGCGCGGTCTGTCGGATTTACAACGAGGCGAGGCTTCTTTGACGGATACACATTCATCAAAATCGGCTTTTTGTCGTCTTCGTCGTTCCAGTGGTCAAAGCCGATATGCTCGGAAAGACCAAAGCCATAGAACTTGCCTCCGTCGATTTTGTGATATGCGTCGGTTAGCTCGGTGTCAAATGTGATAAACTCGTCAACTTTCTTCGCCCAATCGTTTGCTTCAATGCGATTCTGCTTTGCATAAAGATGATTGCGCTGCGAAGCAATCCAAATGCGGTACACGTTTGCCGCTCCTGCTGCTGAATAGTACACAAGCTCATAGAATGCGCCTTCGATTTCGTCAGGACAACGGCTCAAAAGATACTGCGCTGTTTCAACGATGTTCTGCGCCTTTGCAAAAAGCTCATCTGCCTCGCCGAAATGACGTGTGTCGTAGATTTTGCCGTTCATCACTTCAGGCTTACATCTGTTTGTGATAAACGTGTAATCTTGAACGAGGCTCTCCATTTTCTGCATATCGCTTTCGACGAAATACGAACCGAATTGTTTATAGAGCCAATCGTGTGTCCATTTCTTTGTATTGCATTTGTCTGGAGAACCGTATTTTTCGTAATCATACGCCATATCCATAAAGTAGTTGAGCGGGAACTCTAAAAGTCCCATATCGCCTACGTTGACAATCCACACATCGCGGATGCCCCATTCATACGCCGTTGTGAGCTGTTCCCACGCCTTTGGAAGATAGTTTTCGTTTACCCATTCATAGCAATGCGGACCGCCATGGAAATCGAAGTGATAATAAAGCCCTAAGCCGCCCTTGTGATTTCGCATTGATTCATCTGGGAGAGCACGCAAAACGCCGTAATTGTCGTCGGTCATCATAATTGTAACGCCGTCGAGCAAATCGGTATCTTTCAAGCCTTGTGTGTCTTTATTGCCGAAATAGAACTTATCGACTTCGCTAAACATAACAAGCAAGCGCGGGATTTCGTTGAGGTTTGGATTAACCTCTTCTTTCATCAGCTTATACTGCGTGTTGAGTACGTCTTTGAGCAAATCGATGTTGTCTTTAAGAGTCGCCTCTCGTCCGAGAATTGCCGTGTCTGCTTCTCCGCGCATACCCACCGTGTAGATGTTCTCAAACGGACGATTTCGGCGAAGTCCGTCGCGCCAAAATCGAGTAATTCCCTCTCGGCAGTGCTGAAAGTTCCACTCGTCGCCGTATTCTTTTGTGGTATTGCGATACTTGCGATGTTCCTCTCCTGCTCGGCAGCAAGGTTCGTGGTGGCTTGTGCCCATAACAACGCCGTACTCATCTGCAAGCTCTGCATTCTTCAAATCAGGACCGTCCCAAGAGAACACCGCTGACCACATCGCAGGCCACAGATAATTGCCTTTTAAGCGCAAGAGCATTTCAAAAACGTGCTCATAGCATTTCGCATTAGGTCCGCCGAATCGCTTTAAACTCCAGTTGCCAAATGCTGGCCATTCATCATTGATAAAGAATCCGCGATACTTTATCGATGGCTCTTTTGAAATGAAAGTATGCTCACTTGTGAACTCGAACGAGTCTTTTCTTGCAGGCACAACATCAGCAAAATCAACAAACGGCGAAACTCCTAACAGCTCTGAGATATGGAAAAGCCCGTAAATCGTACCTCTCTTGTCGCTTCCTGCGATAACTATCGTATTCTCAAAGACAAAAAAGCCGAATACTTCTCTCTTTCCCTTGATGTGAGAAAGGTCGATTTTGCCTTCTCGTTCCATTGTATCGAGCAGTGCGCACTTGCCGACAGTGCCAAACACAACTGCATTTTTCTTGACATCGCCAAGTGAATATGACTTTTTCGGAAAAAAGCCAAACACGCGCTCAATATCTTTTGCGACTTTCAGCGATATTTTCTGTACGCCTGAAAACTCATTTTCATCGCACACAAAGCACAAATCTCGTTCTATGCTTTTTACTAGCATAACTCTTACACCTCCAGCTATCTAATGACCTCTATTTAATGCTTGAAATACTCAGGATATTTTTCCTGTATTTCTTTTGCGTCTTCTGACATTCGATTTATGTGATTTTGATACTCTTTGAGTGTTAACTCTGTATCTTTCTTTTTCATTGCCTCAAGAATAGCTATGTGCTCTTCTACAATGCGACCTGTGTTGGAAATATGCATACGAAGCGTGCGAAAGCGATTGTGATGAATATTCATAAGCTGTACGGTATAATAGCAAAGCGCACGGTCTGCAATTTTATACATCGCTTGGTGAAACGCATTATCATATTCCATAAATTTCTCAAAGTTCTTTTTATTACAATAGAACTCTAAAAGAACAATATTCTCTTCAAGACTCTCAATATCTTCCTTGCTAGCCTTTTCGCATGCTAAAACCGTTACTGCCGATTCTATCGCCTTTCTGATAAAGCAAGACTCTTCTACAAGGTTCATATCGATGAGGCTTACAAGACAGCCCTTTTGCGGCAAGATTTCTACAATCTTTGTTTTAGCAAGCTCTTGCAGTGCGCCATGAATGGGAGTACGAGATAAAGAAAGCGATTTTGCAACTTCTTGTTCGCTTATCATACTGCCAGGTTTTAGCTCTAAATTAACGATGTTTTCGCTAATCACCCTAAGCACATAATCATGAGTTGTTTCGTTGCTGTTCCTTTCATTGATTATCATAGTTTTTAGGATACACTAACATTTTTCAGTTGTCAACACTAGTATGCAAGTTATAAAAATTTTTCTTGACAAACTGTAAAACCTGTGTATACTAGACTTAAAGACATTAAATACTAGTATGCAAGTTTTTGCTATGCCTTGTATCTTAGTAAAATGGAGTTGGTATGATTAAAAGGAAATCGTTTGTTGAGTACATGAAAAGGAATTGGCAGTATTATGCAATGATGTTAATTCCTGTTATTTATTATCTTGTGTTTAGATATATTCCAATGGCTGGCAACATTATTGCTTTTCGCCGCTATCGTGCAGGACACAGCATTTTTGGAGATAACTGGAGTGGTTTCAAGTATTTTAAGCAGTTTATAGCAGACCCTTCTTTCTGGAGAGCCTTTAAGAATACTCTTTCTTTAAACCTTCTCTACTTGCTTTTTAGATTTCCTCTTACGCTCATCTTTGCTCTTTTGCTCAACGAAATCAAAAGTTATAGAGCAAAAAAGACCGTGCAAACTATTTCTTATTTGCCGCACTTTATTTCTATGATTATCGTTACTGGTATGATTAGAGAACTTGTTTCTATGAACGGTCCGATAAACGCATTCTTGAAGTTCATCGGTTTGCAGCCTATTTCTTTTATTTCAAGCCCTGAATGGTTTCCTGCGATTTTCGTTATCTCTGGCGTATGGCAAAGCTTAGGTTGGGGAACAATTCTGTATCTTGCAGCTATTTCGGGAATAGACCCATCGCTTTATGAGGCGGCAGAGGTTGACGGAGCAAGCCATTTCCAGCGCGTTTGGCACGTTACCATTCCTTGCATTATGCCAACGATTACGACGCTTCTTATTCTTGATATTGGCGGACTTATCGGCTCTGGAGCAGCATTTGAAAAAGTATTCTTGCTTTACAACCCTATGACGTATTCAACTGCAGATATTATTTCTACCTTTGTCTTCCGCTTAGGTTTGGGCTCTGGAAATTATAGCTATGCTACAGCAGTAGGTCTTTTTGAAGGTCTTTTAAACTTGATTTTGCTTACCTTTGCAAATAAGTCTTCTAGAAAGATTTCTGGTTCTAGCTTGTGGTAATGATAAGATAAGAAAAAGGAGATTTTGTATATGGTAGCAAATAAAACACAATCGCTCAAAGCTATGAGAGTAAGAGAAGAGAGAAGCTACAAGATTTTTAGAGCATTCAATACCGTCATAATGACTCTTATTTGTGCTGTTATGCTCTACCCATTTTTATACCTTGTGGCGCAGTCGCTTTCTTCTGAAGAAGCTATTATGCAGGGGCAAGTTTCTATTCTTCCTGTGCATTTCAATGTAGCAACGTATGTATCTGTTCTCAAAAAAGGCGACTTCCTTTTCAGCTACAAGAACACTTTGGTATATACGATTATCGGAACTGCGGCTTCTATGGTGTTTAGCTGTCTTATCGCTTACCCACTTTCAAAAACAAAGCTTTGGGGCAACAACATCATTATGAAAATGCTTATTTTCACTATGTATTTTGGCGGCGGACTTATTCCAAACTACATTTTGATTCAGCGGCTTCATCTTGTAAACCATGTTGCAGGCTTTATTATTCCGAGCCTTTTAAGCACATACTATATCATTCTTATGAAGTCATTTTTCTCAAGTATTCCTTCCTCGCTTGAAGAAGCAGGACAGATTGACGGATTAAGCCCAATGGGAACATTGATTTACATTGTGCTTCCGCTTTCTATGCCTATTTTAGCTACTATGCTTTTATTCAATGCCGTAGGTTATTGGAACAACTGGTATAACGCATTCTTGTATCTCGACAAAAAAGATATGTGGCCTGTTGCATATTATTTGCGTACAATCATCAGTGGTGCTTCTACCAGTGCAGACCCAGGAGATGTAAGCGCAGAAAAAATGCAGATTGCGGCAAATATCAAATCTTGCTCTATGGTGCTAATGGCTCTTCCTATTATCTGCATTTACCCAACAATTCAGAAATACTATGTTCAGGGTATGATGCTTGGCGGAGTAAAAGAGTAAAGAAAGAATGTAATGAGGAGCTTTTTATATCTTTTATAAAAAAGCTCCTATACATAATAGAAGAAATTTTTTTCGGAGGATTTAGGTATGAAAAAACTTTTTGGCGCGGCGGCTCTTGTTGCGGCTACAGCATTGCTTGCAAGTTGCGGCGGAAAGAACAGCGCAAAGACATCTTCAAGCTATGAAGAACCTGGCGTTATTGATTATCAGTTCGGGGTTGATACTCCGTTTCATTCAGACACGCCTGTAACATATTCGATTTCGTTTAGCGATGCGTCTTGGTATCCAATGACAGACACATGGAAGACAGAAGGTCTTTTCAAGAAAATTGAAGACATCACAAATGTTCATCTCGATGTTGTTTCTTATGATTCTGGCGATTATCCGCAGAAAGTAAACCTTGCAATTAACTCTGGCGCGGCTACATACATCATTCCAAAAGTCTATTCAGAAGACCAATATGTTTCTGGAGGCGGAATTGTTGCGGTTTCTGATTACACGCAGTATATGCCGAACTTCACTGCATTCGCAGAAAAATATGATATGCAAGCCGACCTTGACACAATCAAGCAAAGCGACGGTAAATTCTATCGCTTGCCTGGTATGCATCAAGCAGCTTTGCAGGATTACACCATTATGGTGCGTGATGATATTTTCGCGGCGGCTGGCTATGATATTCGCGAACTCGAAAAAGATTGGACATGGGAAACATTGCATGATGTGCTTGTGAACGTGAAAAAGTATATGGTCAGTCAAGGTATGTGCAGCGAAAGCGATTATATTTGGTCTGACCTTTGGTGTGGAGAATCTGGAAAAGGTTCTGGCGGTAACCTTTTAAAGCTCATGGGCTCAACATATAACGTGCTTTCAGGCTGGGCAATCGAAGGTTCTAACGGCGGCATTAAATACGATTGGAACAAAAAAGAGTTTTACTCATCTTCTATCAGCGAAGACTTCAAGAAGTTTATCACAGTTGCAAACAGCTTTATCAAGGACGGAATCCTCGACCCTGAAACATTTACACAATCTGATGAAGTAGCACATAATAAGTTCTACAACGGAAAGACCGTTATTATGTCTACGAACAGAGCTCAGATGTCATCTGATGTAGTTGGCATCGAAAAAATCTTAGGCAAAGGTAACTGTTCTACTTATGTAACAGTGTATCCGTCTGGAACTTCAAAAGCTCTTGCTGAAACAGCTCGTCTTGAATGTGGCGTAATGATTTCTACAAATGCGCTTGAAGACCTCGGCAAAGACAAGTTTATCAAGATGATGAGATTTGTTGACTGGCTCTTCTATTCAAAAGACGCATATTCTCTTGTTAAATGGGGACCTGAAAACGAAACATGGCACTATGTTGATGTTGATGGAAAGAAAATTAAGCAGCTTCTTCCTGGATTTAAGTGTAGCGGTCTTGGCATTGCAGGCGCAGAAGGTGATGTAGATATCAGACTTCAGTGGGGATATGCAGGCGGAAACTATTTCTATGGTCACTCAACAGAGGAATCTACAGACAACTTTACTCCAGAAGTACAGGACTTGTATTCTCGCTATGGCAAATACAAGACAATTGCAAAGGTTGACCCAAAAGCAGCTCCTGACGAAGACCAAAGAGAACAGCTCACGCTTTGGGCAGTTCCGCTCATCGACAATATCAATGCTTGGACGCTCAACTTTGTAACAGGCAAAAAAGACATCAATCGTGATTGGAATGAGTATGTAACTTCTTGCAAGAATCTCAATATTGAAAAAATCGTAGATATGACAAACAAAATCTACAAAGAGAAGAATAAATAATCTTTTTTAGGCTGACGGCTACAATCTCAGCTTTGTAGCCGTTTGTTTTAACTTTTTATCAAGGTGAAAAGAAATGGAAATGACAATGAGATGGTACGGAACAGGATTTGATTCCGTAACCTTACAGCAGATTCGCCAAGTCCCTGGTGTTCACGGAGTTATCACAACTTTATATGATTCAGTTGTGGGCGAGGCATGGGAAAAAAGCGCAATTCAAAAACTCAAGAAAGAAGTCAATGACGCAGGACTTAAAATAGCAGGCATTGAAAGCGTAAATATTCACGACGATATAAAAATCGGCGGCGGAGATAGAGATAAATACATAGAGAACTACATAAAAACACTCGAGAACCTTGGGCAAGAAGATATACACATGGTGTGCTATAACTTTATGCCTGTGTTTGATTGGACGAGAAGTGAACTTGCTCGTGTATGTGAAGACGGCTCTACCGTTCTTGCATACAATTCAAAGGCTGTAGACGCAATAAAGCCTGAAGAAATGTTTAGCTCTATTGATAAAGATTCTAACGGCTTCATTTTACCAGGTTGGGAACCAGAGCGAATGGCTAGAGTCAAAGAACTCTTTTCGCTTTACAAAGGCATTACAAACGAAAAGCTCTTTGACAATCTCGTCTATTTCTTAAAAGCGATTATGCCTGTTTGCGATAAATACAACATCGATATGGCGATTCACCCTGATGACCCTGCGTGGCCAGTTTTTGGGCTTCCTAGAATCATTACTTGCAAAGAAAATGTTGTGCGTATGCTAAAGGCTGTAGACAATGTTCACAATGGCTTGACTTTCTGCACAGGTTCATACGGCACAAACCGCAAAAATGACCTTTGCGAAATGATAAAAGCCTCAACAGGAAGAATTCACTTTGCACATATCAGAAATCTAAAGTTTAACACCGCTATAGATGACCCTGTGCAAGATTTCCAAGAGTCTGCACATTTATCAAGCACAGGCTCTTTTGATATGTTCAAAATTGTCAAAACGCTTTATGAAACAGGCTTTGACGGCGTTATCCGTCCAGACCACGGCAGAATGATTTGGGGAGAAAAAGCTATGCCAGGTTATGGACTTTACGACAGAGCTTTAGGAGCTGCATATTTAAATGGGCTTTGGGAAGCATGCGAAAAGTCTTTTGACAGAAGCAACGTAAAGCTATACCGATAAAGCATTTTGTAAAGGAGTTTTGATTGGACGTTTATGAAGAGCTTTTAGCTCAGCAAGATATTAGGTATAAAGAGTTTGTAGCAAAGCTCATTCCTAATATTGCGAAAGAAAGCATAATCGGAGTTAGAACTCCTGCAATGCGGCAGATTGCTAAAAAGTTTTTTGGAACGCAAGTTGCACAAACCTTTTTAAAAACGCTGCCGCATACTTATTACGAAGAGAATATGATTCACTTCTTTTTGATTTCGCTTATTAAAGATTTTGATGAGTGTATAAACGAAGTTGAAAAGTTTCTTCCGTTTGTTGATTGTTGGTCTGTTTGTGACCAATCAAGCCCAAAAGTCTTTAAGAAGCATCATCAACAGCTTTTACCGTTTATAAAGCAATGGATAGCTTCAACTCACGTTTATACAGCGCGCTTTGGTATTCGTATGCTGATGAATGAGTTTCTTGAAGAAGATTTTAAGAGTGAGTATTTAGATTTGGTTAGTGCAAAAAGAGGCGATGATCATTATTTAAAGATGATGGTCGCTTGGTATTTTGCAACAGCCCTTGCAAAGCAATATGAAGAGAGCATAAAAATTATCGAGAATAAAAAACTTGATAGTTGGACACATAACAAAGCTATTCAAAAAGCAATAGAAAGTTTTAGAGTTAGTGCAGAGCATAAGCAATATCTAAAGACTTTGAAAATATGACTAAAGAGGTACACATAGAAAATGAAACTGACAAAGGACGGTATCAAAGATACATCTTTATGGGAAGCAAAGGAATATTCTTTGCCTCAGTTTGATAGAGAGAAAACAGCAAAAGCCACTCACGAAAAGCCGTTTTGGGTTCACTTTGGTGCAGGAAACATCTTCCGTGCATTTCAAGCGAATGTTGTTCAAGAGCTACTGAATAAAGGTATTCTCGACAGAGGACTTATCGTAGCAGAGGGGTATGATTACGAGATTATCGAAAAGATGTATCGTCCTCACGACAATATCGGCGCACTTGTTACCTTAAAATCAAGCGGTACTGTTGAAAAGACTGTTGTCGGCTCAATTATGGAAAGCCTTGTCGCAGATTCTTCTAACGAAAAGGATTGGGCTAGGCTTTTAGAGATTTTCCGCTCACCGTCTTTGCAGATGGTAACATTCACGATTACAGAAAAAGGCTATTTGCTCAAAAATGCCTCTGGAGTATTTGCCGCAGGTGTTGAAGACGATTTTGCCTCAGGTCCAGTTTTGCCAAAAAGCTACATCGGCAAGGTTGTAACACTTCTGCACGAGCGATATATAAACGGAGAACTTCCTGTAGCGTTTGTAAGTATGGACAACTGCTCTCATAACGGAGATAAACTTTTTGCCGCAGTCAATGAGTTTGCAAGTGAATGGGAAAAACGCGGAGTGTGCAAACAGGGATTTTTAGCTTATGTAAACGACAAAGCAAAAGTAAGTTTTCCTTGGACAATGATTGATAAAATCACTCCACGCCCTGATGGCAAAATCGAAAAGATTCTTTGTGATGACGGAATTGAAGAGCTTTCCCCTGTTATCACGAGCAAAAAGACGTATGTCGCGCCGTTTGTGAATGCAGAAGAATGTCAGTATCTTGTAATAGAAGATTCTTTCCCTAACGGTCGCCCAGCACTTGAAAAAGCAGGACTGTACTTTACAGATAGAGCAACGGTTGATAAAGTCGAAAAGATGAAGGTTTGCACTTGCTTAAATCCTCTTCACACGTTCCTTGCAGTCAGTGGCTGTCTTTTAGGCTATACCTTGATTGCAGACGAAATGAAAGACGAAGACCTCTTGCGTCTTGTAAAAAGATTGGGATATGATGAGGGCTTGAAAGTTGTTGTTGACCCAAAAATCATACAGCCAAAAGACTTCATTGACGAAGTGGTAAATATCCGCATTCCAAACCCTTTTATGCCAGATACTCCGCAAAGAATTGCTTGCGACACTTCACAAAAACTCTCTATTCGCTTCGGAGAAACAATCAAGGGCTATCTTTCAAGAAGCGATTTACATATTTCTGACCTCAAAGTCATTCCTCTTGTCTTTGCGTTGTGGCTTCGCTACCTTATGGCAATCAATGACAAAGGCGAGCCTTTTGAGCTTAGTCCAGACCCTTTGCTTGAAGAGTGCAAAAAGTATGTAGAGGGCATTTCTCTCGGTTCTAGCGACATAAGCGCAATAGAACCGCTGCTTTGCCGAGAAGATATTTTCGGTGTCAATTTGGTTAAAACAGGTCTGTCAGATTCTGTTAAAGCATATTTTAGAAGCCTTATCACCAAAACAGGTGCTGTAAGAGCTACAATTCAATCAATCTAACCCCTCTTAGAGAGCATCGCAGAATAAAGCGATGTTCTCTTTTTTTTTACTCTATTGTAAAACAGTATATGCGTACTGTATAATGAAATTATGAACACTCACAATATGGAACGACTGCGCGAGGCGGCAG